>Ga0157357_1001267_pt1 | contig 10592 bp, 14 predicted proteins | sample AttcapACBM1_FD_111485 | JGI IMG/M metagenome (GOLD analysis project Ga0157357, IMG submission 111485) | Fungus gardens microbial communities from leaf cutter ant in Botucatu, State of Sao Paulo, Brazil - Atta capiguara ACBM1 | ecosystem: Host-associated > Fungi > Mycelium > Unclassified ... | reverse complement strand
CCGAGACTCTTCTTCCTTCTCACCAACACCTTTCCGAGTAGATGTTGGCTAGCTGCACTGGGACTTCTGTTGCACATGCTAAACGCTTCTTGAGTCTGGTTTTCAAACGGTATCAGAGGCTACATTATCTCGGAAAGGTCTGTTTGGCGTGGCCCGCACTTCGCCATTGACATTAGTTCTACGCAACAGCTCTTCATTTGGCTCGTCACCTTATTCTACATCGGCTTAGGTATCACAATTTGATTTTCATGAAATTCATGTTGACGTTGGTCCTAGCCGCATCCATAATTGTGGTCACTCCTGCACGAATCTTCCAATACCTTTATGATAGAGCTAAGGAACTCTCGGAAACCAGCTGGGGCTGGTTGGCGCTTGGGATAGCTATGTGTGAGCGAAGCAACCCCAGGACTCTTGGAATTTGACATCATTCCTGCACCACAGGCATTACATCTGTTCCTCCACTTGTTGGCCATACCACGCTCACTTCTCTGTCTGGTTTTGCGTATGGCATGAAGGGGTTTTTCATCTCGGCCCTCGCTTCTCTCGTAGGCTCTGCAGGTGCATTCATCATGCTGCGATGTCTTCTCAGCGAAAGGATTCGTCAGTGGTCGGCGCATAATGACAAGTGGCAGGCACTGGAGGCCGTTGTTGTAAGCCCTCATACTATCTCCCCCATCACTTCAAATGCTGAGTCTACTCCTTCTAGAAAGCCAAAGGTATTCCTCTGATTATCCTTATTCGAGTATCGCCGTTCCCACCTTGGGTCTATTCGAATTCACTCTTTGCTGTGAGTGAGCCTCTAATTGCTCTATCATAAATACCGAATTCCCTTGAATAGTCGATCGAGGCCGTGTCTCTATGGCAATTTGCATTCGCAACTTGTTTCGTTTTTCCCAAGCTTGCTTTGCACACTTTTATTGGTTCCCGCATGGCTGCGCTCTCGGACGGCCATCAGCGAAATGAAATGAACACCCGTATACTTTGATTGCGAGGTTTAGTGAAGCTCAAGCTAACACAACTCATACAGATACGAAAGTGCTCAACGGCCTCCTTGTTGGTGGCGGTTTATTGATAGCTGTGTTTACAAGCTGGTAAGCAACCGGCAATGCCACCATATGCACATAGTTTCCGGCTCACCTATCGAACAGGTTGGTCTATATGCTTGTCCAAGGTCACATCCGGAAACTTGAGGGTTCTCCTGAGATTGGTGAACTAACTGTCGAAGTAGTAGAACGGTGTAGCGAGGAGTCCCCATTATTGGAGCCAGATACCAGCTAGTTTTCGGACATGACACCACTAGATACCTAAATACCATTTAATCTAATAATAAACGGGTATATGATGCACGAGATAAATATTTATGTACTGCATAATCCCAAGCGGGGCAGAATCCGAAATCAATAGTAATGTAGGAATAACAAACTAAAGCTGGCGCCCAGAAGGAAAACGAGAAGGAAAAGTCGGCCATCTTTCGCTCGTCGCCGAGTCTCTCTTAGTTCACGATTGCCTTTATCCACCATCGTGGTAGTGGCAATAGCGTCATCGTAAAGCTTTTCGGTTAACTCAGTTTGTCTTGTCAAGTGGTCAACCAGCTCCAACTGCAAAGCGCTGATGTCCATCAACCGTGCCTCAGCCTGCTGGATTGATTCCAGGTTACCTTGGACTTCCCTCAGTATGTTGGCATTCTCATTCTCAAATTGCAAGATTTGCGAATGAGTTAGCTCGATGTCATCCTCGTCATCCTCGTCAGAGATCACTGAAGGTTCATAGGCCGAAGATCCCTTTTGACTGGGGGGCATCCCGGACGACCCAGCTACACTGACCCCAAGTTTTGTCACGAAGAGGTTTGATGCTGCAACACCGACCCAACCCACGCTTCCATCACTACCACTTTCCGACCTCGATCTCGAGTCTTCGTTATTTAGCGGGGTGACAACACCAGATACTCCAACACCAACACCTAGAGATTGTACTTCTCGAGTCGCATTGGAAGCAAGCGTATGTGTTCGCTCGAGTTGACGTTTGACACGCTCTTCCTGAAGCTCTCTCTGAGTTTGGCTCAACTCGGCTAGTCGACGGTTAAGAAAGTACGTTATGCTCGCATGGTGTACAGCTCTAAATTCTGAAGAGAGCGTGGAATCATCTTCAGGACGGAAACGGGCCAGAAGGAAACGGGCCAGAGGATTTGCTCTACTTGCGACAAGATCACTGCGTTCTAGAAGGTGAATGAGTCTGAAAAAGGATTATGACGATATAGGCGAGTGACGCACGAACTTTTTTCAAGAATCTCCATTTCTTTGACTTTGTCTGCGCATTTCGCGAGAATCATACGGGTCTGAAGGTCAATCTGGTCTCTCTCCTCGTTTGTAAGGTAGCGCAAAGAAGACCATGGGACTTCCCCACTTTCGTTGGTAAAGTCAACGTTCCTCGACCCTTGGCGAGAAAGTGGTGATACTCGTGTATCCAGGTTGAGATATGCTTTCCGAATGCTAGACAGCATCTGCGAAAGTGTCTTGATGTGGTGGAACTGGTGGAAAAGACATCTGATGAGTTGCTTTTGCGGGTGACTGATACTTGAAGCGACAAACAATTTTGTAACCTTCGGATAGGTACTCCTTTTCTAATCTTCCTAGTACATCTCTAGTTTTATCTTGTCTAAGTCTTGAGAAATTTCGTCGTTTTGTTTCTGGAATCACCGCTCTTTGAACTTCGACAGCATTCCGAAAGTCAACTGTTCGGTCAAGGAAAGGCATTTTTCGACTACTTGTACTTGATGACCAGGATAAAGCAGAGTCTCTACACGACGAGTCACGAAGATACCAATGTACGGTGTTTCGCTGTTAGTCTACAGTTATTGGGTACTCAGTGGCATAGATCAGGAAATTTCTTCACACGTGCCACGTGGTGACAGCGCACGGCCACCGAGGCCCTTGGGTTTCGTATTTAATCTTGAACCACCACCATCGTGTGATCCACCTTCTGCTTATCTTTCGACCTCCTGTCATACCTTAAGCGGAGTGGACCATCATCTAGTGGAAGACTGATGTTGTCTTAGTTTGAGGTGACCGATGTTCTTTCACCATCGACTACCATAAAAAATGACTTACAGATTGATGATGTATATTCAGTAGATTGCACTAAAATATGCTCATACATTCCCCGAGCTACCTATTGTATCATTATATGAGCAGTGTCTCTTCACACTCTGGGCTAAGGCGTGTCAGCAGTAGAAACACGGCTGTTGTTGTTATCCTTATTTTTGTATTTTTCAAAATGTGAACTTTTTAACAAAAATTGTTTCTAATGAATTTGTACTTTTGTATCTAGAGTTAAAGGTTCAACATTCAGACACCACCAACCGATCTTCTGTTTTACAATATAACTTTAATAGGGACACATTAGATAGGGATACATTTGATAGTATTAAAATACTACTAAGTTGGAAAATTCCTTATTTATGTAGCAATATTATTGTTGCCACTAACAGGACAAGTCATCTAATCGGACACTTTGGGTGATATAAATATTGACCGTGTTGAAATAGTCTCTACTATATATATCTCTCTCACATTATTATAGCCCCTATTGATTGCACTTAGATTACCATGTGGTGTGTGGCCTCTACGCTTTTACATAGACAGTTTCCCGAGAACCAAAGTAAATATAATAAAAATTATAAATATGAGTACGATCCTCAGAGACTATGCGTGATCACCATAGTTTCAAATTTTTCTACTGATTTTAATCCATTTTTTATTTTCTAGTAATCCTGCTTCTAGTGTCGCATACCTGTTAGCTTGATAACTAGTTAATAAAGGATCTTTTGAAAAAAAAAATTTCAATTAAGAATCTAATACTATCTAGCGAAGAAAAACTTAATGTACTTTCTTGTCCATGTTCGTAAACATAAATTTTTCCAATTTTGTCGAATTTACTGTTGATACTGACCATGATTGAAAAGAGGGAGCTGGCATCCTCATTAGTATAGCTACAAATAGCTATATAAATACCTTGACCTTTTTGATACGAACCATCTTGCATAATTCAATGTGCCAATCCTTTGGGTATGAAATATTCCGTGTTTTCTAGTACGGTAACTAAAGGTATTTCATTTTCAAATGGAGATGGTGTAATTAAACCACCTGTTTCACTAGGAGAGACTGACCCTGTCATTAAAACATCTTTTGATTTTGATTTTGATGCACCAACTTTGAATTTTTCACTTCTTCTAATTGAGTATTTATTTTATCATTTTGACTCGCATCGAAAATAAACACATCAAATTCGTGATAATTGTGCGATGACTATAGTCATTCCTTAATTTTGTTTATTTAAAACCTTTCTGACTATGGCCACGGACACGTGGCTTCCATGCCTCTGTGTCGACACCTCACCTATGATGTACCATACGGAACTCAGAGCCAGGTATACAGTACCTCGTCACATGTCCCATCAAAAGAGGATCGGGAGAGATAGAAGCCCAAGCTGGCTAAAATAAGATCTTCAGAGACCAATTACGAACATTGTATGGGGTCATTATTTCAGAGGAATCGAATTGTTCGAGCCAATGCCCAAAATCAAGGAACCTGTCTGACGAACCCCTGAGGTTTGAAGACATTTCATTTAGCTCACCTATCTCCAGTGAAGTCTGCGACGACAACTAAATAATGAGTCTACCTGTTCGTCCAACACCTTCCAAGGCAAGCCGTTTACGGTATCTACCGTTTGCACAACAGCCCAAAGTACCTTCAAAAGATGTACTTAGATTTGGACTCAAATTTACCCAGCCGGAACACTCACGACAGTAGTCAGTTGAATCTACAACAACTTGACAAAGCGTTAGTGAGGCCAAATCTGCAATGTCTTGTGCTTGCACGAAAGAACAATAGATGACAGTTACTTTGGCAATAGCATCGGGCAATGTACATGCGTTCGTCCTTGAAATTCTGGCATCTAGATGAAGGCGACTTCGCACCAGTCCAACCAAAGCTCGTCCTGTAAAATATCCGCACCAACGAAAATCGAGAACAGAGAGGAGAGGACAAAGACCGTTCGGTCCGTACAATTCAAAGAGAACGTCATCGGAGATCTCACTCTCATGGAGTCGGAGCGTCTTTAACTGACTCAGCCGGGAGAAGCACTGGATCAAATACGAAGCTGGTATATCAGCGTCGCGCAACTCCAGCTCTTCGAGAGGTGGAGATGCCCGTACTAAAAATAAGAGTAAACATCGACCAGTCCCTTCATCAGGCGCGCTACCTAGGTCATCAGGGGACCGAAGATGGAGGAACTTGAGGCGTGGAGTGACTAGATGTGACAAAAGGTTGTACATATCTCGCCAGCCAATGAGGGTGATTGTATATAAGTGGGGCAAGCTGACAAGACGCCCAATGTCTTCAGCTGGCTCGAATGCACGGATAGTCCCTGCCGGAAGGACCATAGAAAACTTTTCGAGATGACGCAGCTCTTCCAGAACCCAAAGGACGGATTCGATGGAAAGATTGAATGTAAAGTGGTACGATGGAAGGACCAGTGACAGATTGGTGATTGAGGATGGAAGAGTACTTGGAGCTGGAAGAACATTCCTGACTAGGTGAACTGTTGATAACTTGGGGGCATCTTGTAATGCGGTCCGAAGACCAGCGAGTTCCATATCTATGTCATCATCACCTTGACCATCACTGTCATTGAACTCCTGGAGAACGGAGACATGCAGCGTATGAAGTTGGAGAAAGAGGCCGGCACATGCTATCAAAGTCCGGTTGACGTTAGCAAGAAGGGCAGAATTGATGGTCAGAATTTGCCATTGGTTTCTCTTCTCCAACAATAAATTAATGACGTCCAAAAGTCGGGTTTGGTCTTGTCGGATTTCCAAAGTTATGCGAAGACCGCTATTCCCGGCTCTTGCGAGCCAGAACCTTGTTCTGTTAAAGGGATCATGACCATCAAGATCAACATAAATGTGGGACCAGACGCTTGGAAAACTGGTGGCCTTCCTCCATTGTGCACACACGTGGGACACCACAAGTGGAGTTTTGGTGTACCCATCCTGCACACACATTTCGAAAATGCTGGCGAGGATCTCACACGGCAACCGCCGTGCTAGCGTAATTAGACCCTTGTAGTACCTTATACCTTCTGAGTGCTTGAGTTTCTCGAATTGGAGTTGGCGAACAGCCCGCATGAGCCCACATATCTCATCATCAATGATAGCGATGGCCGACTCATGGGTACGTATTTGAATTTGGATGGCCTCCATGTTCCCCTCTCCAACAGATTCTTGAGGCATTCTTGCCATCTTCTGGTCACCACTAAAGGGTCAAGGGTCGGCAGCTTCAGCCTGGAGATCCAGGTGTAAATTGTAAATTGTTTTTCATGACTATACTAAGGATCAATTTCGCTATTGATTTATGGTGGGCTGTTTGTCGTTGTTGTGACCGTGCGGTTCATCCATGAGCTTTGGCTTTCCTCCTGCCATCTGAAAAATACTGTTACTTGATAGGTAAGTAGATGAGACTTGACATGAATCCACGATGATTCAGAGTGGAGTCTGAATGACCCTCTAATTGTTGTCATGTTTGTGGCATGAAATATGTGACGGGTTTTCAAGAAGACTGGATGTTCTGGATACTGCTGAGCTTGCATTGGTATTTGCCTGACGCCGGACAATTCACTAAATTTCTGTCTTCTAGACAAATTCTTTGATGGACCCTCGAAGAGCACGAGATCCCAGATTGGCTCGTGTTGACTGGCTACAGTCCACCCAGGGCAGTGATCTCCCGCACTCTGTAAATGCTGACAACATGCCAATGGACTTGGGAAGAGACCAGTTGTCACAAATGGAACCACAGCTCCACCTGCAGACCAGCCCCGCAACAATTGAAAGTGCTAGAGGAAATAACGACCTGAATTCATCTCCATTGCCATCACCATTGGCAGGTTTCAAGCGTCCTTTGTTCTGTATCGTTTGTGCAAGCAACCAGGTTGGTGTACACTCAAAATGACGCACTCCAAAACTGACTCCACGATCTCTAGAACCGTTCCATGGAAGGGCATCATGTGCTCTCGTGAGTGATCACTCATTATCTTCTACGCTGGCTAAATTTTACTACGCTTGTCAAGCAAAGCAGGATACAGAGTGATTTCATCAGGCACTGGCTCGGCAGTGCGATTGCCTGGTCCATCAATAGATAAACCTAATATTTATCCCTTCGGTACCCCATACAATTCGATTTATGAGGAATTGGATGGGAAGGATTCTAGACTGTGAGCAAATATGTTATTCACACGATGGAATCTCATAAATGTTCGGAGATCAGTTACAGTGCTAATGGACTTCTGCCGATGCTTGATAGGAATCGGCGCATCAAATTGGCTCCAGAAAGATGGCAGGAGAATAGGGCAGTTGCCGACATTGTCATCACCTGCGAAGAGCGGTGCTTCGACGCGGTCTGTGATGGTAATGATTCCCAAATTTGTGGCAATTATTCCACTCATAGCCTCTACACAGATCTCTTGTCTCGTGCGAGCGAATTTAACAAGCCAGTTCACATCATAAATATGGAGATAAAGGATAATCATGAAGAAGCATTGATCGCTGGGAAAGCCATGCTAGATTTAGCAGCTGCGGTTGGTCACTTGAGTGAACAGGCAAATCCCATTTGATATTATCAATCATAGATCGAAACAGCGGAAGACATCGATGAAAACATAGATAAGATTCTCCAAGAGCAGCAAGAGAAACACCCGCACAGTCTTTTGCACGCAGTTGCGTACTATTGACCCTAGCCCAAACCGACCCGGAATTTCACTGTTCTCCGTCCTCTCTTTTTATGACTAAGCACAGGGTCCTCATCACAATTATCTAATTAGCAGAAAGCTGTATTTATAGTATAATCTCTCGTCCTACAGAAAGCTATAAAGTGCAAGTTGCACTGAGGGGTAGGTTACAAAATGCATGACTTTGTTGACTGGATACAGTGGCTCAAAAATTGCTTGAATATTAGCGGGAATGAGTAACAGGACGCCTATGAAGTGCTACAGTAGTGCAAAAAGAGCCTGTGAGCCTGTAATCCTTCCTGAAATATCCACCTGTCCTGGCAGGTTACTATCAAGCACGCAATCTGTACGCGAAATCAGCGTGAGAATCAAAGGCGTGATGTGAAGTGATTAGCCAGAAACGTATTTAGTGGCAATTACATCTCACAAATCTTTCACAAATCTTTCACCTCACTAGACATGTCATCTCTCCGCCTTGGCTACACTGCCCCTGATTTTGAGGCTCAAACTACTGCTGGGCCAATCAAGTTCCATGATTGGATTGGCGATTCATGGGTAAGCAAACAGGTCAAGGAAGTCGGGGGGATTGGATCACTAATTATAGTGTGTAGGCAATCCTGTTTTCTCATCCTGGTGACTTTACCCCTGTATGTACTACAGAACTTGGTGAGGTTGCTCGCCGTGCCGCCGATTTTGAGAAACGTGGTGTCAAAGTCATCGGTCTTTCTGTGGATAGCAATGAACAGCACGGTGAATGGATCAAAGACATCAATAACTATGGTTCAACCAACGTTCAATTCCCTATCGTATGTCTAAGTGACGTATCAGGATATCTTTGGGAAATCTGAAGGGTTCCTTGTAGATTGCTGACATCGATAGGAAGATTTCTACTCTGTATGATATGTTGGACGAGCAAGATCCCACCAACAGGGATGGTAAAGGACTTCCTTTTACCGTAAGTCTGCCGCCTTTGCATTTCATGGTCTTTTTTTGACTGAGGTATGACAGGTTCGCACTGTCTTCATCATTGATCCCAAGAAGAAGATTCGCCTGACCCTTGCTTATCCTGCTTCATGTGGCCGTAACTTTGATGAAATCATCCGGTTTGTACCCCAACTCGATGATATATTGGTCATGGCTAATTTTGACGAATTTCAGTGTTGTTGACTGTACGTACCGGCACAATTTTGGATACCTGCTATTGACGCACAATCTAGCTCTGCAACTTAGCGACAGACAACCTATTACCACACCTGTTAATTGGAACAAGGGTGATGCTGTCATCATTCACCCCACGGTGACCGACGATGAAGCAACAAAACGGTTCCCCAGCCATACTCGTCATTTGGTAATGATCGAAGTTTAGATTTGTGATGGAAGGCGCGCTGACCCTTTGAACCTAGCCCTACCTCAGAACCACATCCATCGATGCCTAAAAGTCGCACCTCACGATTCCGATTGCTACCACTGACCACTGAAAGTTTGAGTCAGATATCTGGATTGATGTAATCTATGCATTGAAAAGGAGATTGAAAAGGAGCATGTCAAGGAGCATGTAATATTATTTGCATTCGAAATCTTATTGGATCCGAGCTTCAGTATGATGTCCCATGTCCCAGAATTGAGGGAAATCTCGTCATGTCCGAGTTTCAATGTGGTGCCAGGCGAATACGCCTGCATGTCCCGGGTTGTTGGACTTGATTCGGAGAATTAATTGAGGACTGCTAACACAAACAAACAATTCATGAGAGAGTACGCGTCATGGACCCTCCTAACATCTCTATATTCTTTCATCCATGGCCAACGCAGAAGGTAGTGCATACAGGTTCTTCGTGTATTCTCTGCTATGAAATGAGCCGTGCTGATGGAATCCCAGCTACTCTCTGACTGTCTTCTCGCCAAGCGGCAAACTAGTCCAGATTGAGCACGCTCTCGCTGCGGTTTCGCAAGGAACAACAAGTCTTGGAATTAAAGGTGCGTGTTTTCCACCAGGCACTAGGTCAGTCTAAGTATCACACCTCTAGCATCCAACGGGATCGTGATTGCCACTGAAAAGAAGACATCTTCTATCCTTATTGATGATTCCGTGGTGGATAAGGTGGCGGTAATCTGTCCTAACATCGGCATCGTGTACTCGGGCATGGGTCCGGATTTCAGAGTACTAGTCACAAAGGCTCGTAAAAGCGCACAAGCCTATTGGAAGATTTATAATGAATATCCGCCAACACGGGTACTGACTCAGGAAATCGCGAACGTGATGCAGCAAGCAACACAATCTGGGTAGGTACAATCCACTCCATACAAGTACACGTATTTATTTTCTTCATCCAGCGGTGTACGACCGTATGGCGTGTCTTTGCTTGTCGCTGGTTGGGATTCCAATCGCGGGCCTTCACTATATCAAGTCGACCCATCAGGATCGTTTTGGGCTTGGAAGGCAAGCGCGATTGGGAAGAATATGGTCAATGCGAAGACTTTTTTGGAGAAGAGGCAAGGTTCCAGTCTTGTTTTTGTCCGCCGCATGCACTGAATTGTGATTACCATCTAGATACAATGATGATATCAGCTTAGAAGATGCCATCCATACCGCCCTGTTAACACTGAAGGAAGGGTTTGAGGGGCAGATGACTGAGAAAACGATCGAAATAGGGGTGGTGACAGTACCAACGCCGGAAGAATTGGAGATAAGTGCTGTTGGTCCCAACGTCCGGCCTAAGCCAACGTTTAGGAAGCTAAGTGAAGGAGAAGTCCAAGATTACCTTGCATTGTAATCCATAGTTCACGTGTATCATTTATCGCATCTTGTTCGCAAT
>Ga0157357_1001265_pt1 | contig 10608 bp, 14 predicted proteins | sample AttcapACBM1_FD_111485 | JGI IMG/M metagenome (GOLD analysis project Ga0157357, IMG submission 111485) | Fungus gardens microbial communities from leaf cutter ant in Botucatu, State of Sao Paulo, Brazil - Atta capiguara ACBM1 | ecosystem: Host-associated > Fungi > Mycelium > Unclassified ... | reverse complement strand
ACTTACAACAAGGGCTGACGATCGTGGAACTGAATCTCCCGGTCATGTTGAAGCATACTCCATAGAGAAATCTGGATATAGACACAGGGGGCAAGCAGATATGTGATAAAGGTCTACACGGTGGTCTTATGGGCCGCCCTTGCTGCAGCTGCTTTTGCCTTTTTCTCGGAGACACGTTTGGCAATGAGAGCACTGCACGATCCATTAACTTTGATGGAGAGAAGAGAGAGGTGACATACTCGTATTCGGCTTTGTTTTCTTTCTGGCGTTCCAAATTCTGGCGCTTGGTGGTACGAATGCGACGGCGACGTTGGAGACGTTGGGGAGTGACCAATCGCTGAATTTTAGGCCTAGGGTTGTGTCAAGAGGCAATCAAGAAAATGAACATAATAAGACGTACGCCTTGGTATAAGGTTTTGCATTCTCCTTTTTCGAACTCTTAACCTCGCGCCTAATGACATATTTGCGGACATCATCCTCCTTGCTCAGATTAAAGAATTTTCGTATTTTTGTCGCTCTCTTCGGACCCAACCTCTTGGGCAATATGGAATCGGTCAAACCGGGAATCTCACCGTCACCCTGTTTGACGACAACCAAGGAAAGGACGGCAATATCTGGGCCAACGATACATCCACGAACAGACTTCCTACGACGTTCACCTGTCCGACGAGTGCGGTAGCAGGAATGGCCCTCTGATAGGAGGAGACGGACTCTGTGAGGAAGAAGAACGCCCTGTTTCATGGGGAACCCCTGTTTGTCGTTGCCACCAGTGATACGGAAAATGTAACCCTTCCATTCATCACCGAGAGCATCGCCGGGAACCTCCTGCGAGATTTTCTTGTCGTAGAAGATACGGCTGGCGGTGAGGATGAGATGGACGACGGAGAAGAGAGGAATAGGGCGCACGTTTTTCTCTCGTCGTCGACGTCGATGAGCTTCTGGTTCCCGGTTGCGGGATCTGAGGCCGATCAGCTAGTGTTCCAACAATGCTGTGGGCCATGCTTACTGGCGATGTTGAATTTCATTCTGTCGGGAGGGGGAAAGCCGGCGAGGACACGGCACGCCTTTGCGTGGCTGAAACAAGGTTTGGTGCTGTACAGCTGTATCAGCCACCTCGGGATGTTCCGGAAATGCTCTAATGCTAATCAGACATCAAGACCGACCACTAAAGTCAAGACCGGACACTAATTGTGAGTTTCTGGTTGTGCATGCTTTGCGGCTGCTGACTGCTGAATCAGAGTTGCCATGGGTCGTATGCACGCTCCTGGAAAGGGCATTTGTAGGTTCAATTCGAATAGTACTATTGTTGCTTATTCAGCTCTTTCTCAATAGCGTCCTCTGCCCTCCCTTACCGCAGAACTCCTCCTTCGTGGCTCAAAACTGCCCCTGAGGATGTTGTCGAACAAATCATCAAGCTCGCCCGCAAGGGTCACACTCCCTCCCAGATCGGTGTTATCCTCCGTGATTCACATGGTATTCCCCAAGTGCGTTTCGTCACTGGCAACAAAATTCTCCGTATTCTCAAGAGCCACGGTATGTCTGTTGTTCTATGCCCTCATGTTCTTCGCTCATATACTCCTTTTTTCTTTTCTTTGCTTTCCATAAAATGCCTTTTGTTTGGGGATAGGACTTGGCCCATCCATCCCTGAGGACCTTTGGCACCTCATCAAAAAGGCGGTCGCCGTTCGCAAGCATTTGGAGGTCAATCGCAAAGACAAGGACTCCAAGTTCCGTCTTATCCTTATTGAGTCTAGAATCCATAGGCTTGCCAGGTATTACAAGACTAAGCAGCAGATCCCACCCACGTTCAAGTATGATTCCGTTACCGCTTCCACTCTGATTGCATGAATGAGGGTTTTATACGATTTTGTATGCTGCACTGTTTTTTGTCCACAAATAGGATAAATATATGTTATATGATCATTTCCCGTTTGGGTGCGGTTTCTTTTCCCATACCGTTTCCTCCCACGCCATTTCCTCCCCCTCTTACCATCCAATTAGCCACTGTACGTTCTTCTGAATCACAACCTATCTAGACCTTCATTGTTTCGACTCATGCCGACTTTCCCGGCATGTAAGCTACTAACACTAACTTGCAGAACCTATCCTTGATGCGGTTCTGTAAGTATTTATTATAACAATTGTACGTACAACTCCACTCGTTCGTTCTTAGGGATACATCATCTCTTGTCATGGCACAGCTCTCATTCGTAGCAGAAGATCATAAAGTTGGATACGTCTCGAAAATGTAAGTTTTCTCGCAGTTTGTCTCATTGAGTTTGTTTCTTTCTCTCTTACTGTGTGCGCACAAGAGAAGAGGATTCAAATGACGATACTAGTATCGTCAATGAAGATTCAGGACAACCTCATGGGTCATGTCAATTCTATTATCAAGCAATATAGGAGATTAGAAATTGTTAAGACATTAACGTTACTACGTCATGTGTGCATTTCTTTCGACACCTTTTTTCAACGATGATAACTTGGCCAAAATAAGAAGGAGCAATGGAAAAAGTTTATGGGGCATCACTTCATGTTTCGAAGGTCTAGTAAATAATGCATAAAGATACACTTGGATTTGAAGTGGCGAAAATTGAAAAAAAGTATAGTGATCCTGAAGGACGTATGGGACTGCGACCGTACGTTAGATCACAGGTACGATCGATCAAAAGTGGAGATCAAATTGTTTACTTGGTGACATTTAGTCCATCCTGTAACACACCAACCGATTCAATTGACCAGATAAGGACATCTGTGCATTTTTCTCTTTAGTGCTGGTGGGGCCAAGTGTATAAAATGAAGACTACTTGAAATATAGTTATCACATGCCTCGCACAATACACAAAGATTAAATATTGATCGACGAGTATTCTGATGCCTGTCTTTACGTAGTGTGTTGTTGATTTGAAAAATGCTTTTCTATGTATAGAAATCCTTTTCTTGGCAACAAGTCATCATCTGACTGATCGTCCTATAGCTGCAGTAACTTGAGATTGGTCCAGCTGTGCCTTCATGGGCAACCTCAAGCGCTTTCCCACACGATGCGCCTTATCATCCGTGATCGCCCACATCCCCCATTCTTCGTCCAAGCTGCTTGATCATTTAGGTTTGACCACAACAAACAGCGCCTACCCCGGTGTAAAACGCGATCACCAACGTTATTGTCCTTTGTGACGATACAAGTACGTATTTCTTTCTGACCAATATAGCATTCTGACTGATTATTCCAGCACTGACAAACAACAATTTTGTGCCTCTGCATACTTATCACAATGGCTTTTTTCTCCTACGGGTACCACATATTCGGAAACCAGAGTCAACAACCTTCTCCATTCATTCCCCCTGCAAACTTGGAAGCTGGGGACTCACCCTACATCTCACCTTACAGAGGTACCACCGCGCTTCCCGGTTCATCTCCGAATGCAAATGCATCAAATCCTTTACCCGGTACTCCGAACACTCCCCTCAATTTCGTACCATATGAAAATTTTTATCACTACGGGCCAGGAGGTTGGGAATACAGTACTAGTAGCCCTTCATCATTCTACAATTTCGCTCCCCCATGGATCACTAATCTGCATATACCCTCTGGATTACACCTTCATCCTCTTTTGAGTGGTGATTCTGGCCATATTTCACTTATCTTCGATCTCTCTTCTCCTAAATTCGATCCTATGAAATGCCTTCAATCGCGCAGGATTGAACGGCTGTCAACAGCAGACCTAAACGAGCCATCAACCTGGCCAGCACTGACTCGCCTTTGTATTGAATGCGATTTAGTACCACAGTGGCCAATCAAACTCGACCCGGTTAACTTTGGTGGTCGATTACCGCCTGCTGGAACATATATTCCGCCGATGACCATCAAATATGTTTTAACACGGATTTATGATCATTTTCAACAGAGAATTCGGCATGTGGATTGGGCGAAACTGAATATTCAAGATCAAATAGGAATTTCGAAAGCGTATACTGCGAGATGTACTGCTCTAGGGAGTGCTGAAGCTTTTGAGAGAAGTAATGGTGTGAAGAAGATCGATTATACCCTTGGAAATGTTTGGTTTAAGGGATTGACGAGAGTCGGAGATGGGACGGAAATGTTGAAATTGCATTTGACGAAATTGCGAGGGAGAGACGCATGGAGGGACGCATGGAGGGGTTGATTTTTTCTCCCCTGCCAAACTCTCCCTGAATTAGGTATTGGAATGGTTTCCTACAAACGTAATATATCAGCTCTACTTGGAATTTAATCTAGCCGTTGAGGAAAAACAGCCTTGTGGCTGCAGGTAGGGGACAATGATCTGAGATCTTTGGAAGGACATTTTCAGAAAGCACATATTACTTTCCAAACTGACACGACATTGAGGGAAGGATTTTCTTCCATCGCCAAGCCTATACACATAATAAAATTCCTACGAATTGTTAGTGAGTTGATGATAGCGTTTACTAGAAATATCTCATCTGGATTTGCTTTCCCTAAAAAGATATTTCAAGTCAAGGGTCGAGTCGTCTGTGAGGGTAGCTGTGATAGGCTCAACTAAAGTTGAAGCGATGAAAAAAGGCAGAATTCAATAAAATTCTTGTCTACGGATAGAACTTGAGGACTTGGTGTCAGATGAGCCTCACATGAACCGAACCGTATGGGTTTTTCTGGGAAAAGAATCGATAGAATCGAGGCATTGTTTAGGATTATTCTTATGCTCCTTTGCGTCATTTCAATACCAATTTCCACTTTGTATGAAAATAATTGTCAACATGTGATCAGTTATTTCTTCATGCACTCTACACAGTATAGTAGGGTAGGTTTCACCTATGGACCATTTGAGTATTGATGAGGAGAGGAACAGCAAATCATAGTCAAATTGTTAGAATAAGATAATGACCACACCAGGAATCAAACCTAGGACCTGCCAGAAACACATTGGCAGCTCTAACCTCTGAGCTTATATGGTCTGGGTATCAAAGGAGTTGGAATATACTATGTATATACCAACCAAGGATGGAGGTGACATCCACTCACCACAAGTCCACTCTACATAGTGCTCCTAATGTGACTTGACCAGTGATACACTCGATTATATTGAACTGCTTTGAATATATCAGCTAAGGCAAGTTAAAAGAATGTATCATTTGGCTTTTCAACATATCAAGGTTGTATATGCTTATCGGTTTGATGACTAATATTTCCCAAGCTATCTTATCCATCTTCCACATATGACGACTGTCGAAGCTATCACCAAGTTTGTCAATGCCGCTTACGGTGAGCGTGCACGGTCGGGGACAGACAAATCTTGTAACGATTTCTTCCATGACTGGAATATCCCACTGATTTTCATTCATTTTTTCATTCTAGTTTCAACCACTGTGGCGTACCGAGCGGGCTACACAACAGAACAACTGTCTTCACTGCCCGAGGGTGCAAATCTTGGGCTTAGCTGTGGCTGTCCTGTTCTCTCCTCAAGACTTCAACGAGTATGCAATGGTATTCTCTTAGTCTGTTGAATGCTTGAAAAGGGTATACATAGGGTGAAGTCGTCCTTGATCTGGGTAGCGGAGGAGGCCTTGATGTGTTCCTCGCTGCACATCAGGTCGGACCAATGGGTACTGTGATAGGGCTCGATGCCTCGGAGGTGTATAAGCCTTTTCTGTTCAAACAACGCCATGATTTACTGCTTTTCGCAGGACATGATTGCACTTGCACGTCGAAATGCAAAGTCAAAAGGGCTGAGGCCACCTCATGTTGCTTTTGCCAAAGCCTCACTGGCTGAAGAACTACCGATCGAATCTGCTTCTGTCGACTGCGTCATCTCGAACTGTGTCTTGAATTTACTTCCCGGAGAAGGAAAAATAGCAGTATTGAAAGATGCATTTCGTGCCCTAAAGCCGGGTGGCAGATTGAACCTCGCTGATGTGAGTCTTTCAGAACCTTCTAACTTTGGTATATAAACTGAATTACACATGTTCAGGTTATTGCTCTTCATGAGATTCCTGCAGATATTAAGAATGACTTGGGGAGCTTTGTGGATTGCATTTCTGGCGCTGTTTCTGAAGAGGAATATCGTAGTCTTCTTCAAGTGGCAGGTTTCATCAGTAGGCGAGACTGGTCTGGCAGCATTGACATGGATTAAATATCTGATGGTTGTAGATATCTCCTTTGTCCGAGAGGGGGAGCTTACTGCGTGTGGTTCGGGACCTCAGCGCGATAATTACTCAGAGTCTCCCAACCAAAAATCAATGTCGCCTACAAACTCTGGTGACTTTGTCGGTATGTCTCTTCTGGCAGAACATGTGAAGGATCCTCAGATTATTGGCTGTACCAGCTTCTTATCGAATCACTGCATTCAAACCTAACTCAGCTGAAACGATCTCCCCTACGGCTCTTAAAAATTGGTGGTACGCTTATCCGGAGGTCAAATCTACGCCAGATGCTCTTACGGTCGAACAAGTAGCTGCAATGATCCGTGATCCAAGTCAAGGTAGGAAGGATTTTACAGTTATCGATGTCAGGCAGAATGATCACACGGTGAGTGCTTCACCAAGAGCAGTCGAATTTTTGTAAATTTTAACGTCGACCACTGATAACTAGGGTGGTCATGTTCGGGGAAGTTTCCAGTGCCCGGCACAGTCCTTCTACGATGATTCCCCTGGATATTTCGAGAGATTCAAAGATAGTGAGAAAGTGATCTTCTACTGCCAGAGCTCGAATGGACGCGGGTCTCGTTGTGCTGGCTGGTAAACTATTTTTATACCGAGGAAGTCAAATAGTCTGTTGACGCACAATACAGGTACCAGGATTATCTCGACTCTGTCGGCTGTAACTCATCCGAGGCCTACATTATGGCAGGAGGGATTAAAGAATGGATGGAAAAATTCAAGGGAGAAGAGGATCTTGTTGATTACGATTGAGGGATTTTCATTTAAAATAATAAGTCATATGGGTAACTAGCTAGCGAGCTCATTTTGCAGTAATTTTTAGTCATATCTGAAGGCCAAAAGTTTTCTGGTATTTGTATAGTCGGAGCCTAACTTTCTATGTCAGGTATCATGGTACGATGTTCTATCAGCATACGTGGCTATGTTAGACCTCAAATGTCGTTTTCTCCCTAAATAAATGCCCAATAAAAGTTGAACTTACAAAGGGAAGTTGGAGAGTAGAGAAGTTGGAGACTTGTTTCAGCGTTGAGAAAGTGTTAGAATTGTTGAATGAGGCGTAGGTTATGAATAAGAGGTCCTAACGAGAAGTAGATTATAAGTAGCGCAGTGATGTTGTAGACACGACGAATGTACGCAATCCCTAGGATTCAGCACAAGGTGCTATATTTAGAAACTAGATACTCGTGGTAGATACAGCACTCACCTAGGATTCAGCACAGGAAACTGAGGTTCTAGGAGCAGAAAAGACTCCATATAAGTGCTCTACAATAAATTCTAGGCCCAAATATTTATGAAGGAATTTATCTTATTAATTGTCTCTATATAAATGTCCATACTCAATTACTCACAATCATTCCTATGACACTCCCACTCAGAATGATGTCAGAAACAATTCAGTACACCCAGTTGAGCATGGAACTTTTCAAAGGCTTCACAGGGAAGTGCTTTGGTGAATATGTCTGCCAACATGTCCTTGGTAGGAACATAATGAAGCTCAGCCTCTCCCTGCTTGACATGATTGCATATAAAGTGATGCCATATATCAATGTGTTTGGCACAAAAGTATGAAACTGGATTGTTAGCTAATGCAATACATCCCTGATTGTCTGCATGAATGACTATGGCCATTGTCTGTAAGTAATCCAGCTCCTGGAGCAGTGTATGAAGCCATACTGCCTTCTTTGTAGTATTTTCTGTAGCAATATATTCTGCTTCAACTGATGATGTTGTGACTGTAGACTGTTTCTTTGACAACCAAGAAATTGATCCACCTGCAACATCAAAGACAAAACCTCCTACCAATTTGTGATCATCTGAATCCTATGCCCAGTTGGAGTTAGTTCAACCAACACTATTACATACTATCAAAACTGAGTCATGACCTCTAGATACTGATAACTTTGTAATCAAGTCCACTGATGTATGTTGCCACTGTCTTTTTGGCACTATATTTAGTCTCAAATTTCCTGCTAGAATCTCTATTCTATTCTTCATCCTCTGACACTGATCACATCCCTCTACATATTGTTTCATCTCCTTCATAACTCCTGGCCACCAATAATTGCTAGTGACCAATTCTACTGTCTTCTACTATCCTCCATATTCTACTATTGGTGTATTATGATGTAGCCAAATAATCTCCAACCTCAAACTTTCATCCTTTGGAACATACATCTTGTTCTCTTGTAATACTAATTCATCCTCAATCTGCCACTCAGCAATTCTTAATACTTTTACCCCCACATTTTTCATCTCTTCTACTACTTTCACTACTTCATTATCCTTTGCTTTTGATTTTTCAATTTTATCTATAATTTCTTCCTCCACTCCTTCACTCAACAATTGTCTCTTTTCTATTGCTCTAATTTCTAACCACTCTTTCTTCAACATTACTTGATTTTCATTATCTCTTTCTACTCTTTCAGCCTAATCTATCCTTTTGCTCAAACTATCTGCTTGTCCCATACTCTTTCCAGCTACATGTTTCAAGGCAAAATCAAATCTTGACAAATACAAGGCCTATCTAGCCTGTCTTCAATTCAACTTTTGAGCTTTCATAAAATACTCCAAGTTTTTGTAGTTGGTCCATATTTCAAACTGACTTTTGGCACCTTCTAAGAAATACCTCCATACCTATAAACACCTAATGATTGCTGACATCTCTTTATTGTGAATTTCATAGTTTTATTCAATGACTTGAAAATATAAGCTACTGGCCTCCACTTCTCATTCTCACACTTCATTGACAATACTCCTCTCATGGCAAAGTCTAATACATCTGCCTCTACTCTCATCTCTTCATCCAAGTCTGGTATTACCAAGACTAGCTCTATTGTAAATCTCTCCTTCAACTCTTCAAACATTTTCTGCTGCCTTTCTTCTCAATTCCACTTTACATCTTTTCTTGTCATTTCATGAAGTTTTGCTACTCTTGTAAAATATTTGACAAACTGTCTATAATAGTTTGCTAACCCCAAAAACTTCTGCATATCTTTTACACTTCTTGGTACTAGCTAATCCACTACTTCTTAAACCTTCTCTTTTTCCATTGTAATATTACTCTGTTTGGTCCTATTACAACTCCCAAAAATCCAACCTCTCTAACTTTCCACATATATTTTTCTAGTTTCACAAACAAATCATTCTCTGCCATTCTTCTCAAATACTTCTTCCACAATATTGTCATGTCTCTTACTTGTCTCTGTTTTTACCATTACATCATCAATAAATACCACTACATCTCCTGCTTTTATCATATCCTTAAGCAAGTCATTTATCATTGCCTGGAAAGTCACTTGTAAGTTTGTAAGTCCAAAAAACATTACTGTTGGCTCAAAGACATCCTCTAGTATTTAGAATACTGCCTTCCACTTGTCTTCTTTCTTGATCCTTATATTATTATACCCCCACCTAAGATCCATCTTTGTAAACACCTTCTTTTTTCCTATGTTATCTATTAAATTTGAGATCAGTGACAATGGATAGTTGTTTTTGATCATCCAACTGTTCAGATATCTGTAATCCTGCACCATCCTCTTCTTCCCATCTTTCTTTGGTACAAAGAACACTAGTGATGTCTGTGGTGACTTTGATAATTGAATATATTTCTTTCTTAACTAGTCCTTCACAAATTCCTATACTTCCTCCCTTTCTATTCTTGACAACAGATATATCCTTTTTTGAAACAAAGCCTTCTCTGAAATCTATAGCATGATCTCATGTCTTTCTCATTGGTATCTTCTCTAACTTCTTCTTTTCAAACACCTTTAAATACTTATGGAACCTTTTAGGAACCATCTTCATTATCATTCTAATCTCTATCAAGTCTTTCTTCTCTTCCTGTTTTTCCTCTATTATTCTTGCTATCTCTATTTCTTCCTCAACTGTCAGTTTCCTAGATTCTTTCTTCTTTTCTTTCTGCACTTTCTCTTTCTTTTAATCTTTCTCCTTCTGCTTCTGCCATCCTAGCTTTGTCTGCTTTGTCTTCCATTTCTTCCCACATTTCTCTGGACATCTCATCATTTTTACCTTCCCAATCTTCCAATCAATTTCTGGATTGTGGCATACCAGCTATAGCATTCCTAATATCACACTCTATTTCTGTCCACCTATCACATCTATCTCTGTTTTTCATTGAAAAATAATTCTACTTCTACTATATACTCAATTGGTCCTTCATAGTTAAAGAGACCATCCACATTCCTTATATATATTAGCCTCTCTAACTTGTTCTTCCTCACAAACCCTGAGCTCATCACTAATCCTATTGCTCCACTGTCTAATAACACTTCCACAATAATTCCTTCTTTGTCATCCTTCTGTTTCAACCCTATCTTCACTGTTACCTTTTTCAACAATTTTTTTCTTTCCATCTTTCTTACTTCTCCTCCACTAGGTATTCCCATATTCATCACTCTACTTGTTAATACTTCAAATTTGTTTGAGAGCATTTGT
>Ga0157357_1001264_pt1 | contig 10610 bp, 12 predicted proteins | sample AttcapACBM1_FD_111485 | JGI IMG/M metagenome (GOLD analysis project Ga0157357, IMG submission 111485) | Fungus gardens microbial communities from leaf cutter ant in Botucatu, State of Sao Paulo, Brazil - Atta capiguara ACBM1 | ecosystem: Host-associated > Fungi > Mycelium > Unclassified ... | reverse complement strand
TGAGTGGAACAATTCAGATACCATAGTAGTCACCATTAGTCATCATTACGAGTTTAAGCTGTTTGTTCTTGTTAGATCCTAGAATACTACAATTATTATATGGCAAGGCATGGGACCTGTTGCGGTCCGACTATACTGTGATCCAGATTCTCTCCTACATGCAATTATTCTGGAATAATCTTCCAAATCCGCGTAATGCCGTCGTCACCCGTTGTCGCGAGAATGTCTTCCATTCCTGGTGTTGGACTCCACGCAACGGTGTTAACATCGTATACCCCATGAGCGGATGGCAAGGTTGCAATCAATTTGTCTTCTAGAGTCACTTTATTTGACGTTGCCCCCGTCGCTTCAAACTCCTGTATCCAACATAAGACGCAACTCGATGAAGATTAACGGAGCTTCACCTTGAGCTCCCAAATTTTGACAAAACCATCATCCCCAGCCGTGGCTATCCAGCCTATAATAGCTTCTTTGTGGCGCGGTTTTCCAAGACTCCAACTCACAGAGTAAATGCATCGATCATGAGCATTGATAATAAGGACAGTTTCCCATCTGAACTCTGCTGTTCGCTTCCAGATGCGCACTGTCTTATCATCGGAGGCGGATGCGAGATAGCTGCGGTTCGGCATCCAAGCAAGCGACCAGACTGTTGACTGATGACCAGTCAGTGTTGCGAAGCAATACCAGTCATCTACAGGGTCGTCGATATAGAGCTTTATCGTGTTATCGTAAGAACCTGAAGCGAGTATCTATGCTGGTGAAGGCAAGATGTGAGAATGAGACATTGCATCCTGAAAGAGGGAAATTTGACCTCCTCAATTGGATGCCATGCTACACATTTGACATCTTGTTCATGTTCCATGAATATGGCCACACACTCGAAGTCAGCGTTGGGGTGAGCTAGCGGGAGATCAATAGACAGCTTGTAAGGGCTGAAGTCAACTGACCTTCCCAGACCCAGACAGACTTGTCTCTACTACAGCTCGCTAGAAATGCTCCGGTGGCAGAGTAAGCTGCCCCCTTGCACTCTGTTTCGTGTCCCTCGAGGGTTGTCATGCATTCCCACTCTCCAGATTCCTCATCCTTCTCCCAAACGGCAACGCTGGAATCAAAAGAACCAGTAACGAGCGTCTCGCCAGATGGAGACCAAGAAACTGTCCTGACGGATTTGGTGTGACCAGTCGGGATGGAAGTAACCAGAACGAATCTGAGTTCGTCGTCAGGATCAGTCGAGTAGGAATACAAGCGAACTGATTTATCGCCTGAGCAAGAGGCCAGCATAGATTTTGATGAATTCCAAGCGACAGACCATGCACGGTCTTCGTGTCCTGGAAGTTCTGCGATTGCAGAAACCGTGTACATGATAGATTAGAGATAGATAGTTCATAGATAGTTCATAGATCCATTGCAAGGCACATGACCTGACGATATTGTTCGCACGGAAGCTATTATTTATTTTCCGGCCTCATAAATTATAATCAATGTGGCACATCTCTGACATACATGTCGACGTTAACAAGCAGTAAAAGTATTGCCTATGTTGTATCAACGGAGCTCATCAATGTGTGTCAAGCATCTGTCAATCATGTTCAATTTTTGCCTGATGTGTTCATCAGTTTGCCTCGCTTCTTCCTTCAAACAAGAAACGGTCCTTGGTCGTTCATGGGCTCATCAATTCACTGGGACTTCTGGACAACGATCCGTCTTTTGAACGGCTCATACGGACATACACTCCACGGAAAGCCTCACACCAAGATCTTGCCATGTATCATTCAAAGGCTTACTTGGATTTCATCCTCGATCCTGCCAACTCAGCTGAACCCGACACGAACAACAAGCAACATGATTCAGAATATGAATCTTTGAAAGCAGAATTCGGCATGGAAGATGTAAAACCTGATCCTTGACTAGAGTCGGTCTCATTGATGACTCTGAGCAGGACTGTCCCCCATTTGCTGGATTGCCTAACTACGTGCAATTGGTAGCGGGTGCAACTCTCACCGCTGTAGATGCACTTAGATATAATATCAGTGACATTGCCATCAACTGGGACGGTGGGAGGTCCAGCTAGATCTTATTCCGATCCTCCTTACACGAGTACTGAGGTACCGCTAGACATCACGCGTCAAGAGCACGCGCTGCAGGATTCTGCTATGTTGCAGATTGTGTACTCGCAGTACTTGCCCTTAAAACTATTCCTCGTTCCCCGCCGTTGAAATTGCAGGACCAAGCCAATAAGCGTCTTCCTCGGGTCTTCTACCTTGACCTTGACCTGCATTTTTCTGATGTCGTATCATCTGCATTTACCTCCTTCACAGCTCCAGGGGCTCCTCGTCTAATGGTATATTTTGTTTGTTTAGTTGATCCAGAGAGCTTCACTCGAACTCATGATGATATTTTCTCTATTCCCACTAGACACTCAGTATACATCATACGTCCCCAGGCTTCTTCCCTGCCTCTCCTCGTGCAGGTCTTCCAGATCCATATATTCCCCGTTTTGACCCTTTTAGTCTCAGCATCCCGCTTCTCGAAGGTGCATCTAACAAAACATATGCTACAGTATGGCACATTGTGGAAGAATTAAAGGATATCATGGAACCCGACTACATCATCGTCCAATGTGGCACGGATGCTCTTGCTGGAGATCCTTGTGCAACATTCAACTGGTCATTAGGCGGAGGCGAGGGATCACTAGGTTGGTGTATGTCTCGAATACTTGAGGAGTGGCAAGGAAAGAAGTTACTATTGGGGGGTGGAGGTTACAATTCGCCGAACGCTGCACGTACTTGGGCGTATATCACATCCATTGCGGTAAGCCTGAAGGAGTACTTCCATTGACACATCCATTGCTAATGAGCTATGTAGCTGGGGCGGCCACTAGACCTGGATACTGATATTCCCGATCACTCTGGCTTTCCGCTGTATGCACCCTCTTTCACGGTGAGCATAGTTTAGGCAAGGTCGATATCGTATTTCCAATCAATTTTTTTTGTTGCAGTTAGACGTTCCCCCAGGCAACATGCAAGACCGTAACACACCAGAATACCTGAACAATATCCGGACTCGGTTTATAGAGGTTATTTCAATTGTGCGTCAAAGAATGGCTACCGGATAGTGTGGACGTGTACATGTAATATTTGAAGGCCATCAGTTCGGAAATACAATAAGAACTATGCTTCTAAGTTGTCTTTTCAAGAAACTGTTGAGTATCCAAGCTTTTCCCAGAGACTGATAGCTATACTTCTCATCGCACTTCGGACCTCCTTCAAAGCAGGCTTCGAGTTGATGAGTGTCTCGCCAAGGAAGATCTCTCCAAGTTTTCCTTGGTCCCCAAGACTGCTCACCTCAGAGACCATGGGTATTTCACCTAATAGTCCCGAGGTGGTACCAGAATTGAGTCCAAGTTCGTCAACTGCACGGTGTGCGGAGTCAAGCGACCCGAAGATTTGGTGCTTATCAGAACAAGATGGGCAATGATAATATGCTGAGTTGACAACTAATCCAAATATCTTGACAACCTTTAGAGCGAAGCTCGACCACGATAGTTTCTGAGCATACCGGAACGTCAACTTTCCTAAACATATGGACCCCCTTTCTAGCATCCAACAGAGCGACATCTTGGGGTGTTGAGATGATGACGGCACCTGTAATTCGCGTTATAACTCACACATAGACCATGGGTTGTGAGAATTGACGTACCGTCTACTTGGACGAGTTGACCGAGGGTCAGCTGCACGTCACCAGTACCAGGGGGCATATCTAGGATTAAGATGTCCAATCTATCGTCTTTTTCTACCTGGGAAGTCCGTCTTCGCCAGTCTACATCGAATAAAAGTTGATGGACAGCTTTTTGCACCATGAGACCTCTCCACACGACGGGCTTGTCATTCGCAGGAGATTCAGGGAGGAGATATCCCATGGACATCGTTGGAATGTCATTATTCGTCAAAGGGATCAAAGCGCCAGCTACGAGAAAGCATGTCCATCAGCTCTGACCAGAAGTGAGAAACCAGGAAAAACGAGTACTAGTTGTGAGGTTCGGTTCTCCAATGTTCTCCAAGCCCATGAGTTTTGGAACAGATGGTCCAAAGACGTCGAGGTCAAGGATACCAATCTTTGAGCGGGGTCGAGTGGTAGCGAGTGCATACGCCAAGTTCACTATTTCCCAAGGTCAGACCGTCAGCCTATCAAGTTGAAGGGTTACTGCGCACCAGAGACGGTGCTTTTCCCAACACCTCCTTTACCGGAGGCTACAGCAACAACATGCTGAACATATGGGATCTTGCGTTTGAGTACAGGTCCAGTACCGCGACGTGGAACTGACGGGGCTGGTCTGTCGGAAGATCGCGGCAGGCCCTAGATATAGAGCACAGATGAGGATTTTGACTGGACAAAGTCGAAATTTCAAGCACCAGTGGATTTTCATGAAAAATTGTGGATGAAGCATGAAGCTGACGAACAAAAAGTTGGCGAGAAATTGATGAACGAAGGTATAAACAAGTCATGGTTATAACTCCATCACCAAACAAGTAAAACCATCCGAACATTCTCAAAACATTTTCTCAAAACTCTGCTGGTCAGCATGCCGCTCCCTCACGACCTCTGCTCCAGCGTCCAAAATGCATTCCGTTCACGACTTGCTAGAATATCCGTCCCACATACCACTCAGAACCTCGGAATACTCTCCATTCTCCTTCGTTCCGGTTTTCTCACTTCTCTAACTCGGGGCACTATCGCCTCGCCAGACCCAGAGGCATTTCCTCTCGTTTCTGACTCTCAGAAACGCATATGGGCTCAGCTGAAGTACAGAGAGGATTTACCGGTGTTGAATAAGATGGAGTTGATTAGCAAACCGAGCAAGAGGGTGTATATGGATGTGGGCGAAATCCGGTTGATCTGCTCGGGCAGGAGATGTGGTGTAACACAGCCAATTGGGATGGGTGAGATCGTGGTTGTGAAGACGCATGATAAGGAGAATGAGTGGATTGAGGCGAGGGAGGCGTTGGCTTTGAAGTTGGGCGGAGAGGTTATTTGCCGAGCGCGGTGAACTAGAAATATATTCTTGTTTTGGTGCGTATTGCAGGAAGATTGGGGTTCTTGTTTTTCATATATATCTCCGCATCATTCGACCTAGAATGGACTTTTGCTGAGCAGCATTCGACTTGTCCTCAGTCAGCTAATAGATTATGAAATCTCTGAGATACCTGAAACACGTCATTTTGGCCCACTGTGCAGGCAGGCTTGGAGCTATTTCTATGTGTATAGAATCGCCCAAACCCTCCAATCAAAGTCATAATCAAAAAAGTAGGTTATCCTTGCCTTTCCTGCTGAACAAGGCTCTAATCATCCACGGATGTAGCGCACCACATCCAGGCTCGCCTAGTGACATGGCCTAAACTGGCTGGCTAAAGTGGCATCCGAGGAATCTCTCGATTAACAATCTCTCGATTAACAATGACTAGGCTACCTTTAAGTATGCTACAACTTTTATATGTATGTACTTGTTTATACTATAGTACTACTTGGACGCGACACGTAGATATGATTATATTATATGGGAAGTGGATAGATGACTTCCTTAAGCGATTTTGCTTTCAATACACTGCATGACATTTACAAGGGAATTCTTTTTCCAAACATAGATAACTAAATATTATGATAGTACTCGTGTACATGACAGACCATCGGAGGTTATTTGTGAAAGAGTGTAATGATACTGGGTTAAGCAACATATTCTCCTACCAGCGATATGAACTACGGCACCAGTACTGCATGTTGTCCACAATTTCAGAAGAGTCTGGTTCAGTTCCATGCAATGTAAAGGTTTTCATGATTTTCCATTTCTGATCCTGTCAGATACGTCGAGTAAGTCACAAACGGCATGACATAACGGAATATATAAATAGTTAGATCCTCTCGGCGACACACTAGGCGATACGCTGAAGAGAATCCAAGGGTTCCTTACAGGGTGCTGTCAGAGGCAGAGATTGATCGTCTCTTCATGTGGCCTCATGAGACTTCACCAGCACAAGAATCATGATTTAGCAGGTTCAGATAGAAAGCAGTCTCTGAGAAATGTTAATTTTGGTGTCCAGAAACATAGCCGAAAAAGGAAGGAGGAGTTTGCTATGGACGACTATGTCGAGACTCCGAACCTCAAACTGCCTCTGCACAACACTGCTCAGTCTCGCGACAAAGAGCCAGATGACGTCAAAAAACTTCGTGAATGGCAGCAGCAGCGGCTGGAACGCAGGCTGCGAGGCGACTACGAGTCTGCCGTCATTCATCTCTCACAAGTGGTATGTTCTTTTTCTGAATTCTTATTCTTGCCTTCTACTCACGTCGCCATTCTAGATTAACAATAACCTCGACTCACCAGCTCGTATAGCTGCAATACGAATGGAGGGTGCACGCCGCACACGTCATTCATTCCTTTCATTCCTTTTCGACCCTTTTCTCGTGTCAGATCCAGATCGGCCGACCGACCTTCAAAGCACCCTCCGTACAGCTCGCCATATTTCTCACCTCCTCAACAAAACAGATATCTTCTCAGGCGTGGCTGTGAGAGTCGACCAAGCACGCGACCCTAGTGCCGATTCGAATGACATCGATCTCGTGTTCATCACCCGAGAGCGTGGCAGGCTCTACTTGAACAGCTCAACAGAACTAGGAAACAACGAGGGGACTGCAGTACGTTGCACATTATCTCTGATCTGATATACGCTCATTTTCTTCAGAGCGCAACCGGTCGTATTCGAAACGTCTTTGGTGGTGCAGAAACTTTTGAAGCTAACATTGCGTTTGGTACCAAAACCCGCCGTTCATTCCGTGCCTCGCTCTCTGCTCCTATCTCTCGTGATCTCAACACTATTGCTGAACTCAATACATACGGTCTTGAGCGTGATCTCACATCCTTTGCAAGTTGTTTTGAAGGTCTTCGGGGTGTCAGAGCTGTCGTCCGGGCACGTCCATACCCTAGTTTCCATCTACGCTTACTCATTTGAATCTATGCTCACACTGACAGAATGGATACCTCGAACGGGGCATGCACGAATTCTCATATGAAGGTGTCACCCGACATCTATCATCGTTAACACCAACCGCTTCACTCAGCATGCGCGAAGCAGCTGGTTTTTCCTCGAAATCATCACTTTCATATACATATACCATGGATACCCGACATGACAAGATTCTCGGCACAAGATTCGATAGAAAAACCTCGCTAGCTTCCGCGCCTGGGATGCATCTCAAGATTCACAATGAATTAGCAGGATTGGGATTACTAGGAGGAGATGCCAAGTTTTACAAAGGAGAGGTTGAAGCGAAAGTTGGACTTGGTGTTGCTAATGGACTTGTAAGTCTCTCAATATCAGCTACCAAGCCGTGAAATTCACACATAGAATAGACTCTGTCACTCGCAGCGCGCTCAGGTCTTCTCTGGGGTCTTGGTGGATCACGGGGAACACTTTTCTCTGACCGTTTCCAGATTGGTGGTCCAGTCTCTGTACGGGGGTTCATGAATAACGGATTAGGTCCGTGCGACGGTTGTAAGTATTCTCATGGTCTTCTTTGCCCTTTGTTCAAGAATATTTGCGTGCAGCCGATTCGTTAGGTGGAGACGCATACTGGTCCCTTGGGGCATCCATCATCTCCGATATACCAAAGAAACCCTTGTGGCCAGTTAAACTACATGGCTGGGTCGATGCCGGTAGATTGGAAGGGATAGACAGAAGCACGTGCCTTCTCCCCTCTCCTAGGCTTTTCTCCTGCTTATATCTCTTGATCTATAGCTCGACCACCGAAGGAATCTCTCACGGCCCTCCAATCTTCGTTCTTCCAGCGTCCTAGTATATCCGCTGGCTTAGGGCTCATCTACAAATTTGATCCTATCCGTGTTGAAGTTAATTTTGGTTTGCCGTTGGTAAGCAGCGCCGGCGAGAGAGGAAAGAGGGGTGTGCAGGTTGGAATGGGGTTGGAATTTTTGTAGTTTGATGTGAGTTAGTCCTGGTATGGAGTCAGGATAGACGGGCAAAATATAGAGAAGGGGGGAAAAAGTAACAGCTGAAATGGGTGCAGTTGCTCAACTACATTTTGAGATCCCTAAGGTGGTCTACAGGATGGACAGGCCAATGATGCTTCTGGCAGTAGGGAGAAGATCAGAGGGAACCATTGAAAATAATAAAGTTGAGGAACTTACTTCCCCAGGATCAACTCTAGGACCACTCATAACATAACCTTCAGGCGCAGATGGATTTGCTCACATCGGATCACTGTCATCGTCATTAATCCCACCCTTATTTAATGAATGAAGACAATGACCAGATGCTGCGTGGATGTTGTGTGGGCAATGAAACCTTACAGCCGATTCAGAGGCAAGTGGTTTTGTGGCCGATTTGTGGCCGATTTTGCGGCCGAATATCAGAATCCCGTGTCCAAGAGTCTCGGCTCGGCTTCTAGACAATATCGTCGTCCACAGCAACGCTTTTACGATGCCATTCTGGACGACTGTAGACCATCCATCCACAGATGATGGGAACTCATGCATGTCCATTCATTCGCCCAATCCATCAATGATACATCGATATAATGAGGACTCGTATTCGAGCACGACGGTTTGAGGTGGTTTCAGGACAGGGACCCTGGCCTTTTTGAACTGGGCTGGACGATTCATATCAAGTTTTGCCCCGAAGCGCTCAATGAGTGTAGCACCAAGTTGTCCTGTTCTCTGCCACAATCTGTGCTGTGGCGCTAGCTTGAGGGTAGCGTTGCTATACACAGTGTATGATAGAGACTTCACCCTATTAAACCGTCGCCTATTGGATACTAGGAGTGGGCCTGGTCCCTCAGGAAGTAGATCCTCTCGAGCTGTAACTACTTTGACAGTGGATTGTCAAGTAAGAGGGTCTGTGGAGGCAGTGGATGCCTTTGGATGTGGTCATAGCTCTGTGGTGGAGAAACACGAGTCAGATAATGGTTGTCTTCATGGTCTTGTGCTGTTTCCAACGTAGTATCGGTTTCTAATGGCAGAAAGCAGAGGGAGAAGTATCAAGGGGGCTTCATGGCTTAGAGAAAGCTGAAGACTTGGGATATGCAGTTTGATAGGTGATCGATAGTAATGATGGCTCTCGAGTTGATTCTTCCTACTCTTGAAGTTTATATTTTGCTATTAATACATTAGAATGTAGAATAAGAATGAAGATAAATAAAGAACAAAAAGCTCTAGTATCTAGTGGAAACCTGAAACACAAGACTCCCTACTCCCAGCTGCCTAAGTGATCCCTGTCATTCCCCAGTGCTAGAGGACACTTCCCATAGCTAGTAATATAGCATCTCAACTAAGAATAGCCTGGGATATAAGTCACATAGACCATTGTCACATACTGATCCAGAATAATAACACCCTTTTCCCTGATTTGTGCTCTCAAATCTTATCTGTTGGAGAGGTGCGACTACTGGTAGGGCATTGCTGGCGAGTTTTGTTTCTATTTTATCTTCTCATCTATCATTTTCTTTTTCATATTTTCCTCTTCTGGGCAAGCATGTTCGCGTTGCATTTGCTGTCTGAATTTCATGACATGCCGACATCTGGTATGATAAAGAACTATATATAGTATTAAACACTACATATAAAAGGATCCTTGTGATCAGTGGCTACACCTCAGCTGTTCACGCTATCTCCGTGAGACTGAGATGAGCCCATATTCTGGTGAATCATCTTCGTGGACTACTGACTACATACACTAGTTTGTACATCCAATAGGTATGAATAATACCTCGGTTGTTCATGCTATCTCTGTGAGACTGAGTTTGTATGTCCAATATTATCTAGTGTAGATTGGCTCTCTACTCACTCCTCAGACATTTTTGCTAAGTGTTCCATTATCTCTATAGAACCTCTTCACATATCCAAAGACACTCTAAACCCAGGATAATTGCTTACAGTCTCCATTCCATAGATACTATCTTAGACAGAGTACATTAGCATATAAGTCAGATAGTCACACTGTAAATCCCTATCCTAAAAATCAACTAAAACTAAAACTATCTTCTAGTGTTGACAGCAACATATCTCACCATCTTTGGGTAGATTATCTAAGACCTCTTTAGCCAAATATGTGATCAGTATGATGAGTAGAGGCACAGCATATAAGCTAAAGCCAAAGGTTATTTGCCATCTATGTTCTATACATTACAAATAAGATATGTGTTACACTTTATCTGTCCTTAATTACTAAGATATAAACTGTACCTAACTGTTATGAGCTAAGGTCCTTAGGGTTGGACGATAGAACAACTCTTGTATTGAGTAACACAAGAGAACTTGATAGAGAACTCTTCTACAAACTAGTCTATCTTTTATACTACTACCAATGGTCCATGCTCACTACTGTGCACCCTACCCTAAATGACCATGTGTAGAACATGAGATCAACATGTGATATCCATGTTGTATGACATCATTTGTTCTAGATTCTTTTACTTTTTTCTCTGTGTCTTGTGACCTAACCCTAACCCTATGTTCTAAAAATAGAAAAATAAGAAAATAAAATGAAAATAAAAATGAAAATGGAAAATGAAATAAAGAGAAACTAAGTCCACCATTTGTGAAC
>Ga0157357_1001263_pt1 | contig 10613 bp, 13 predicted proteins | sample AttcapACBM1_FD_111485 | JGI IMG/M metagenome (GOLD analysis project Ga0157357, IMG submission 111485) | Fungus gardens microbial communities from leaf cutter ant in Botucatu, State of Sao Paulo, Brazil - Atta capiguara ACBM1 | ecosystem: Host-associated > Fungi > Mycelium > Unclassified ... | reverse complement strand
GTTATTTGGTCTTATTTGTGCCCAAAACTCCATCAGTGGTTTGGTACTTTATAATAGACTTAATTCCATTAAAAGTCCATGATTATTTTGCTTTATTTGAGTCAAAATCCATAGTCATATTCATTTATGTCCATTGCCTAATTATTTTCTTCAAACTCTGCAAATTTACTCAGACTTTACACAGAGTTTTCTCCTCTCCAAATCTGAACTCCTATGTAGTATTTTACTAATGAAACACTTACTCAGAGATCTGTTTTAGTTACTCTTTTTGTTATATTAGCTAGCCTGATAATCAACTAAAGTTGATGCTAAATCTTTAATGTCAATGGCAACATACTTTACTTCTCTTCTTATTACTTCTTATAAGACCATTTTCTAAAATTGCAACCATGTAGCTTGTAGAAGGCACAATATATAAGTTGAGACCAAGATTATTCTGACAAGTCTGCATCATCAAACTTATTGTATGAAGTTTCTATACTCCATACATGTTTAAGCCAACTCTGTGAACTTTTACCTTCAAGTATGAACTATGCCTAACATAATTAGCCTACCCTAAATGACTATGTGTCTACCTTAAGGTTGATATATGTTATACATATTGCATGACATCATTTCTTCCAGAACCTTCTACTATCTTCCATTGTGCCATATGATTTGTGTGATTGATATGTGATACTGGGTCTTGTTATATGACTGTTTGTGACGGTGACATATAATGTCATGCTAAACTCTAATCCTAGTTTCTTAAAATAGGAAATAAATAAAAATAAAAATAAACTTAAGTCTACTATTTGTGATAATTAATTAAATTTTCTTAAATAAAAGATAAAAATTCAAACAGCCTTTAGAAATTCGAAGATTTTAATAAACTAAAATAGATATAGTTCTCGAATTCTAAAACAGTTCTAACACTTAGTGGGTTAGAACCACCAGAGGGTGATAAGGTATATACTTGCCAATACTAGAAGAAGGTGTTAGTTTTAGTTAATTTTCAAGATAAGGCTAGTACAGTGTAAGCTACTAGTTTATATACTAGGTAGTCTATCTAGAGTAACTATCTGGAATGGAGACTGCTTAGTAAGTCACTCTATATACTAGTGATCCTTGGATATTAGGAATAAGGATATCCAAGAGGAAATAGAGAGAGTTGATCCATACTAGAAGAGATCAGGGAGTGCAGATGAGAAAAGGAGTGTTATTCATAGGTTGAAATAAATGTGATCAGAACAGAATATGACATAAGATCAACATGTAGTAAATATGCTATATGATATTATTGTTCCAGAACATTTTATGTCCTTCTGTGTAATATATGATCATGTGACCATGACATATGTGACAATCACATATGATGTCATGTTAACTCCTAACCCTAGTTCAGAATAAGAAAATAAATGAAAAGTAAAATAAACCAAATACTCTGACAATAAAGGTCTTAGATAATAGTATGAAAACCACAGGATTTGGTGAATTGTTACATACCCATCCCTACAGGCACAGCAACAACTTCAGAAATGGTGCTGTTTGATAAGCCATCAAACAAGTGGAATTCAATTGAAGAGGTCTTCAGATTGTGAGTACCCACAAACTTTGAGTCTACAAAGCAGTGAGTAGAGTCTACTCCCTGGAGTCAATGAGAGCTTGAAATGGGATTTTATGTGGAGCAACTGGCAATCATGCATCTTGGCTGCTTATAAAGAAGACTTCAGTGATCTCATAGTGGAATGTTTATTCAACATCAAAAACCTCTGAGTTATGCTTCCAACTTCAATCAGCAACCCAAGTCTGTACAGAAAGCTGCAGCTACCCATAGTTACATACAGGTCCCCCAAAACCACTCCAATACAGTATTACACATGATATCGTGGAATTGGTGTTTGAGATGCGTTGGGACCTCACGACATTCAAATGTCTAATCAAAATAATGAAATAATTATTTGGAATGTGAATCGTCTTCAGAGAATCTCCTTATGGCTCAGTAGTACCCAAACTATGTCATATGTTTCGGCAGTTCGTTACATTTCTTCACACATGCACGAGACACGCTTGGCATCTCAAGCTTTGGTAGTCCGGGCATGGGTAAATTCTGATATCTTCATCCTTTGAAACACCGGATCCTAAAACAAAATCTCATGCGGTCCTGGGGAAAGGTGCAGAAGTCGACAAGCTATTCTTAAACACAGCATGATTCTCGTTACTCCGTCTTCACATGGGCATCACTGTCATTGTGTTACTCGTCGCGAGGTCCTTGATTGGGCTTGTGTCAAAAGCGATGTATATCGGAAATAACAATAGCTTGATAAGCCCATAGGCTCGGAGTGGTGTGACCCACAAAACAACGTGCCCTGCCAGTGTCAATCAATCATGATAGCCATTACTCCACAGCCCTCATTTCAAACGATTACTATTGAGTTTTGTCCTACTAGCCACCGATCCAGGAACCAGCTGCAGAGGAATGATTCCATCTCGATTAGCGCACAAAAAGGCTTATGCGTCTCACACAGACAACTCACGAAAGAGAAAATGATTCGGTATAGAACAACGCAGAAGATACTCCATATTGGCATTCTCAAGGCGCTTAGAAGGATACATTGGTTCATGTAGGGTCTCTCGATCAACGTTCATTCGATGAAAGTTTTCGGGATGGATACTAACCCCGAGATGGGTTCAAGAGCAGAGAATCCGGGGTAGCTTGCAGAAGAGGGAATTGCACTTACTCAGAGCGAGATTCCCATCAAATGGATTGACAGAAATGGAGGCATTACAAAAATTACCAGGGGGTATTTTACTACCATCAGCACCCCTCTCTGAGGGCAGATCGCTGAACGATGTCGTTCATCATAACAGAGCTCGTTTTCGACTCAGGTACCCATCATTGACAGACCACCTAAGCCCGAGAAATCTTGATTGCGACCTTTCCGCAAGAACCGTGTTGACATCCAATTCAGTTATTACGAGACCCAGAATTACGTGTTAGCCTCTGAGGCGAACCACGCGTGTCCACAGAAGTTAAAATTCAACATGCATGAATTGATTCTCATGACATCCTGTCTTCTTTCGTGATGAATAGCCCGAGAGATTTAAATTGGACGACAGATGTGGGGCAAATGAGAAAAAGCAGCAGGCAAGACTTGCGGCATATTTCTATCAGTTTGACATTGCTGACCCGTGAGATTGCTCTTGGCATGTTCAAGATTTCATTCCGAAATTGTATTGGAGTCTTTTTCCTCGGACCTGAAAAGCTGCTGGGTGATGGGGTGGGATCGACCGTTCGCATATTAGAGCCTAGCGCGACAAAAGACAAAGGATCAGGCCAGCAGGGTTTTGGATATATGAAGGATAGAGAGCTAGGGTGCCAAGTTACGAGAAATCAGATCCACATAGAAAGCTTCTGAATTTACTGTTGATTCCCAACTCGCCAGATAGACTGATGTCGGTCTCACTGTAAATTTGAAGCTATCCAACTTTGTAGTTCGGCACAAGGACACCCTGTTTTATGCGTTCAGCTTGCCCAAGTTCGCCACAAATGCAACCGCCCTCACCAAACCGTGGAGTGGCTGTGTTGGAGGGATAAGCCATCTAATCACATCCAGATCACATCCAGATAAGCACTGACTCGATCAATATTACTGTTCAGAAAGTTTGCTGAAAACTTGCCATTGGATTATTGTCTTTGGACTCTGGTACACTATGTCATTTTCTCAGCATGATAGTAAGTCACCCCTGAATCAACTCCGGTCAAATTCATTCAAGTATGACTAGTTTCCGCCTCATTCGATTTCGCAAAGGAGGAGGAAAAAGTCATTCAATTCTGGAGAGACATCGATGCGTTCCAAACCAGCTTGAAACTTTCGGAGGGTAGGCCAGAGTACTCCTTCTATGACGGGCCACCTTTTGCAACAGGGCTTCCCCACTATGGACACCTACTTGCTGGAACCATAAAAGTGAGGTTATGTAGAGGTGTAGCGCGTACACGATATACTGATTCGAAAAAAATCAGGATATTGTCACACGGCATGCACACGTCAGCGGATTCCATGTAGCGCGTCGTTTTGGATGGGATACACATGGATTGCCTGTTGAGCACGAAATTGACAAGAGGCTCGGCATCACTGGTAGAGAAGATGTCACGGCCATGGGTATTGACAAATATAATGCTGAATGTCGTGCCATTGTCATGCGTTACTCATCGGAATGGAGGCGTACTGTCGAGAGGATGGGTCGCTGGATTGACTTTGACAATGATTATAAAACTCTGAACACGACGTTTATGGAATCCTGCTGGTGGGCTTTCTCAGAACTGTTCAAGAGGGATCTTGTTTATCGAGGTCAGAGAGTGATGCCTTATTCTACTGGGTGTACCACACCGTTGTCGAACTTCGAGGCTGGGCAAGATTATCGCGATGTCAATGACCCTGCAGGTACGCAAATGACCTAATCTTATCGGGACTACAACTCAGACGATCCAATAAGTGACTGTTTCTTTTCCCCTTGTCGATGACCCTACTGTATCAATGCTCGCCTGGACAACTACACCATGGACTCTGCCATCTAATCTTGCCCTTTGTGTCCATCCTGATTTTACATACATCAAGATCCATGACCAGGAGCGTAATCAGAGCTTCATCATACAGAAGGACCTGCTCAAAACGCTCTATAAGGACCCCAAAAAGGCTAAGTATAAAATGTTGGGACAATTTTTGGGAGCAGATATGAAAGGATGGCGATACGTTCCGCTATTCGAGTACTTCACGGATCAGGCAAGTAATTGTACGTCCCTCGTGATCTAACCCCTTATTATAGCCATAGTTCGAAGACAAAGCATTCCGAGTCCTCGTCGATACCTATGTTACAGATACAGATGGTACAGGAATCGTACATCAAGCACCAGCCTTTGGTGAAGATGACTATCGCATCTCCATCGCGCATGGCATCCTTCGGCCAGACGAAATGCCGCCTTGTCCTATCAATGACAAGGGACAGTTCACTTCACAAGTCCCTGATTTTGTTGGTTTACATGTCAAGGTAAAGCCACCACTCGATACTGAGCAATCATGAATGACAGGACGACATACAGGCTGCAGATGGTCCTATCCAGAAAATGCTTAAGGCGAAGGGTCGACTGGTTGTTCAGTCAACCATCAAGCACAGTTATCCCTTCTGCTGGCGGTGAGGTCACATAATTTATCCTCGAGCATTCTGTTCATGTACTCTAGATCTCATACTCCGCTCATCTATCGTGCCATCCCAGCCTGGTTCATTGAAGTAACACCAATAATTGACCAGCTGGTGACAAATAATGAAGCCACACGTTGGTAAGTCTACCTCAAACAGGATTATGTGTTCTGATCGAATGACAGGGTACCACAATATATCGGAGATAATCGCTTCGGAAATTGGTTGGCTAATGCTCGTGACTGGAATGTGTCGCGCAACCGCTACTGGGGAACACCCATCCCATTGTGGGTCAGCGACGATTTTGAAGAGGTAGATATATTATATCTCTTTGTATCATTTGTATCAAGTCTCGGGACACTGACTTGTACTTCCAAGGTCGTTTGTATTGGCTCTATTGCAGAACTGGAGCGTCTCTCTGGAGTAACAGGAATCACAGATCTCCACAGAGAAAGCATTGACCACATTACCATTCCATCGCAGAAAGGTAAAGGGCAATTGAGACGCATTGAAGAAGTTTTTGATTGTTGGTTTGAATCAGGAAGGTCAGGTGGCTTTGATTTCTTCCGTAGAAATAGCTGAGCTGATACAAGATCGCAGCATGCCATACGCGCAGCTCCACTATCCCTTCGAGAATAAAGAGCTATTTGAGCGCACACATCCTGCCGACTTTGTGTCGGAAGGCATTGATCAAACGCGTGGTTGGTTCTATACTCTGCTTGTACTATCAACGCATTTGTTTGATAGAGCACCGTGGAAAAATCTCATTGTCACCGGTCTTGTGCTTGCAGCGTGAGTGAACAAACAAATTGATCCCAGTCCTGCCCTTATTGATTTCTTGTAGTGACGGGAAGAAAATGAGCAAGAGTTTGAAGAACTATCCAGACCCCAACGTGATCATTGATAGATATGGTGCTGACGCTACAAGGTGTGTGTCCATGCTTAGTCCATAACAAGTTATGAATGAATGCAGAATGTTTCTCGTAAATTCACCAATTGTCCGTGGTGACAACCTCCGTTTCCGTGAAGAGGGTGTTCGCGAAGTCATCTCTCGTGTCCTTCTTCCTTGGCTCAACTCCTTCCGATTCTTCCTTGGACATGTTGCCCTCCTGAAAAAGACTAGCAACATCGATTTCCAATATAACCCTAAAGCGCCTCTTCCCAATAATGTAATGGATCGCTGGATTCTCGCTCGTTGTCAATCACTCATCAGACTTGTTCGAGAAGAGATGGCCGCTTACCGCTTGTATACCATAATCCCCCGACTCCTGGACCTCATTGATGAATTAACCAACTGGTATATTCGTTTCAACCGAAAAAGACTGAAAGGAGAAGACGGTGTTGAGGACACTGTTGCTGCACTCAATACCTTATTTGAGACACTATTTACTCTTTGCAGGACAATGGTATGTGCTGATCTTTAGCCGTAGGCAAAACCAAAACCATTGACGATTCCCAATGATAGTCATCGTATACGCCATTCTTGACCGAGAACCTATATCAGACGTTGAAGGACTACTTACCCGAAGATCCTTCTGCGGGTGATACTCGGTCCATTCATTTCTTGCTCTTCCCAGAAGTCAAGGAGGAATATTTCGATGAAACCATCGAGCGTCAAGTCAAGCGCATGCAAAATGTCATTGACTTGACAAGAAACATCCGTGAAAAGAATAATCTGTCTTTGAAGGTTTGTTTAAGTGTGACATACATGACCTACGTACTGACTAGAGATTTCGTTTAGGTGCCGCTGAAGGAACTTTTGATTTTCCATCCAAAATCTGAGTATATCGCCGACATCAAGGCACTGCAAAGATACATCGAGTCGGAGCTCAATGTTCGAGATGCCATCTTTACATCCGACGAGAACTTCTCAGGGGTCCGTTATCGTGCTGTTGCGGACTGGGCCATCCTCGGGAAGAAATTGCGCAAAGACTTGGGTAAGGTCAAGAACGCGCTGCCTTCAGTTTCCAGTGATGCTGTGAAGGCTTATGCAAACACCGGAAAGATCAACATTGAAGGAATAGAGCTGGTTACTGGTGATTTGACCATCCAACGCTATCTTGAATTGCCCACAGGCATCGAAGGCCGGTTTGCTACACATACGGACAACGATGTCGTCGTTCGTCTAGACATCCAGATTCATTCAGATCTCCAGGGTGAATGGCTTGCCCGTGAGCTGACGAACCGTGTACAAAAGCTTCGAAAGAAGGCTGGACTTCAGGCGACGGATGATATCGATATCTATTACCAGTTTGAAGAGGGTGTAGGTACAGAGCTACTCACTGCCATTGGAGATCATGGGGTTCTCATTCAGAAAACTGTTGGGAGTGTGCCTGTTGATATCAAGGATAGAAAAGTCGGGGGGACGGAATTGATTTCAGAAGACCAAGAGATAGCGGATGTCAAGTTTGTATTGTACCTTGTGCGTTCGTGAAGAAATTAGAATAGATGAATCTTCTCTTAGAAATGCTGTCCAAGTCAGAATACAAAAATACATTTTTCATGAACGAGTTGGCTGACGAGCTACTTGCCACCTATTTCTTCGAAGAACCAAAGCCACCAAATCCCATGAGTCTGGTCATCTCATTATCAGATTCAAGGTCTTTCATGAGTTCAAAGCGGGCCTTCTCTTTCTCCGCCTTCTTTTGGTCTTTCTTGTCCTGCCGTAGGGCTTGTTCCTTATCCCTGATCTCGGCCAAACGTTTGTCGAAGTCGAAGGCTCTGGCATTGGAGGCATCTTTTGTCTTCTCACGAAGCATTGCTATTCGAGCGCGAACTTGTTCAACGGTAGATCGCTCGATTTTTGTTGATTGACCGAGCGCTCTTAAATCTGTCGTAGGCTTTGTCAACAGCCACACAACGAGTTCTTGAAAACGAAAAAAATTGAAGAGACATACGCGCTCTGGAATTTATATGATCTAGATAGCCGACGCTGTCCTTGTATGTCCGATTGCAGGTTTCACAGTAGAAACCGGGTTGACCTGGTCCTCTGCCTCCAGGATTTTGAACGACCATAGTTTTCCCAAGATTTTTATCCAATTCCAGAGGCGCCTCCCGAGCCTGCATGAGTTCCGTTGGTTTAGGGAGATACTTTTTGGTCCCTTTCCGAGGCCGCTTCCCTGGGAAACCCTAGTCAACTGGGCACTTGCCTATCACTGGTGGATTTTACCTTGCTTCATGCGTTCTTCATTCTCTTGCATACGTTCCCTTTCCTCTGTGTCCTTCTGTTTTGCCCGTTCTGTGTATTCATCCTTATCCCATTTCTTGCGGAAGTCCGTATCCGAGGCCTTGTTGACATATGCTCCGCCATTGTCTGCCATGAGAATTTGGGGTAGATGGTGCGTGGGAAGAACGAGTTGCTAGTCAAGACCAACAGCTAAAAACCTGCATGTGTTCTAGACCGTTGCTATCCTTTATGACTCCTTGAACTCCGCTGATTCTACTCTAAGTTTTGCACGTCTATTCCAGAACCATGATGTCTTCACTCGAACTAGACCCAGAAACAGACTTGAACGTCATTTTCCCTCTTCCATATCGTGTGCTCACTCTTTTCGGACTCGGTATTCTCGCTTGGGCGACCAACCTTCATGGCCTGCATTTGTTGGGCATAGATGCCGTGACGGCGCTAGAGTTGCATACAGAGGGTCCACGGACATCATCCCTTTCGAGTCGATCGAATGGACATTTCAGATACACCTCTCCATCTGTTGTCTATCTCCCAACATACGGACTGGCCCTCGCTTACGGGACTTTCTGCTTATCATCTTGGACATTATACCGCATGTGCACCAAAGGCGAAATATTGCTTGTGGATGCATTTGGATACCTCCCTCTCATCACTGGACTTGTCATTTTCGCGTTCATCTCTTGTCCATTGGACATTCTATTCAAGCGTGAACGCGATAGGTTCTTAAAGTAAGTGTCATATTTTCTTGTACGCTCATGGTTTTCTGTGCTGACACAATCAGTGCGATACACCGCTGTTTATTACCTCCTCACCATTCACCCGTCCTGTTTTCCGACGTTGTTTTCGCTGATATCGCGACTTCTTTCGCCAAAGTTCTTGGTGATGTTTGGTTGTCTGTAGTCCTTCTAGTTCCGGGGAATACACTCCTTGCCGCTCCAAGTGAACAGGGCTGGCACAGATGGATTTCACCTATCATAATGAGGTGCGTCTTTCCTTGGAATTTTGTATACAAATAAATATCGAAAAGTTCTCCATCCTCCAGCTTTCCATACTTTGTAAGGTTCAGGCAGTGCATAATTGAGTATGCCCACCCGTCAAATTCCAGCAGGCGTCCTCTATATAATGCAATCAAGTACGCGACGGCATTCCCGGTCATATTTTTTTCAGCTGCCATGAGAAGCACATCTGAACCTCACATGGCTGCTGGTAATAACACGCTGAATCCACAATGGTTTGGGGTGTTTCGTCTGTGGTGCGCTGGCTCCGTCTCAAATTGTCACCACAAGTTTGAATCTCTATAGGCTCATCGGTGCTGCGATAAACTCGGTCTACTCCTTCTGGTGGGATGTGACAAATGATTGGGGCCTGGAATTGCTGAAGACACAAGTTAATTTGACCAGTACAGATTGTCAGATTCCACCTCGTCAGCTTATCCTTCCTCGCCTTCAGACACGCTGTGAAAGCCCTCCACTGGATTGCCCCTACCCTGACATCACGGACGCGACGCAAGAAGACTATTGGCGTTTGAATGATATCAGTAGAGCAACGAGCTCTCGTCAACGGTCGCATCCATGGGGTCTACGCCCTCGACTTCTTTACCCGTTGTCTGTTTATCCACTTCTTGTATTCTCGAATTTAATTTTGAGGATGACATGGTCGATCAAACTATCCAGCCATCTGTATACAGCCACAGACGGAGGTGTGGGTATATTCTGGTTAGAAGTAGCAGAAATATTTAGACGCTGGTTGTGGGTTTTCCTTCGTGTTGAGTGGGAGGTCATCAAGAAGTTTTGCGAAGGCAGTTCAAAGGGACGGCCCAATGATGTCGATTCCAGTAACGAGTATGAGATGGCTTCTACCATTTCCGAAGAACAACCACTCTTGAACGCATGATAGCGATGGACTGGAATGTATGGGTCGACTCTTCTCGAAACGCTCTTCTACATTTTTACTGATCTCGTTTTGTAGGCTTCCCTGATAATGTTTCTTCCTCGCCTAGACTCACTTTGCAGACCCTATGATACGATTTTGTGCTAATGACATTGACAGAATTCTTCGGAGCAAGCAATACATGAAAATGATGGTTATCAATTTGAGACGGTTTCCTTAATCAACAACAGCTAAATGAATCATTCATTCCCTCCCTACTGTTGACTAGCTCGAGGTTGTGGAGCACGTGTGCCTCCATTCATGCTGCTACGATTCATGCCATTTGTCATGCTCACACGAAAGGATCCAACGAAATCAG
>Ga0157357_1001262_pt1 | contig 10626 bp, 13 predicted proteins | sample AttcapACBM1_FD_111485 | JGI IMG/M metagenome (GOLD analysis project Ga0157357, IMG submission 111485) | Fungus gardens microbial communities from leaf cutter ant in Botucatu, State of Sao Paulo, Brazil - Atta capiguara ACBM1 | ecosystem: Host-associated > Fungi > Mycelium > Unclassified ... | reverse complement strand
TGTTAGTTATTGTACTATTTCATTCTTTCTGCTTTAAGACTGAGAGCTATTTTGCCTACTCTAAAGCTTTTTGTCTTTTTATATATAAGGTCATTCAAGTTCTTAATTAGCAACTTTTTAACTAATATTGGATCTGCTTTTGGATTTCTGCTATATTCAAGGACTTTTTTTTATTTCTTCATGTGCTTAATTGTTGTATGCAAATTCTGCACTTGATAGTAGGTCTAACCAGTTTTTAGGTTATAATCAAAATAACATCTGAGATACTACTCTGATATTTAGTCTATATAATCTATCTGCTTATTCATTTGTAAGTAATATACTGCTGACATTGGTGATTCTATTCCTAATAGTTTACATCTCTTTTTTGAAGATTTTATCTGAGTGTTGTATTTCTCTATCTGAGATGATTTATAGTAGTAGTTCATGTAGAGAATAAAATCTATCATTTAATAGTTATGTCATATCTTCAGATAAGAACTAAATATTGATGGGAATGAAGTGTGCTCTTTCAGTGAGCTTGTCAACAATAACACAGATAGTATTGTAGCTTTTGACTTGGGCAATTATAAAACCAATGTCAGAAGCACAGAAGTTGGACTTTATTTTATTTTATTCTTTTTCTTATTTTTTTTAATTTTTTAATTTTTTCTATTTTTGAACCTAGGATTAGGGTTTAGCATAATGTCACAGGTTACTGTCACACAATCACATGTCATGATAGAAAGTAGTAGAAAGTTCTGAAAGAAATAATGTCATGCAGCATATTATATATATATTGACCTTAAGCAGACATATGGTCATTTAGAATAGGCTAATGATAGTGTAGCATGGACCACTAGTCTAGAGTATATAAGGTAGATGATCCTATACAGAGTTCTCTATTGAGTTCTCTTGTATTAACAAGACTTATTAGGTATCTTATTAAGTATGAGTAGTTTAAAAGGTTATTGTGGGCAATTTTTCATTTGCTACCACATATTACAACCCATAACATATTTCTTAACAAATATTATTATTTTCAGTCACTAGTAATTTCTAGAGACCAATTTATAAGTCTTCTATTTTTGATGTTCTAAAGATGACAAGTTATAGTGCATTAGAACAATTCTTATATCTCAGATTGTCATTCATACTCTTGGAGATATATAATTTTCTCTTATATAGTAATAGTCCATTCTTGTAGTTCTAGATTTGACTGAAAAAGTGACTTGATCTAGCAAGAGTACTACCTTGACCTCCTTTAGGATTATGTCATTATTGTTAGGTAACTCATGAGAAGCTTCTATTGCATTGATTGTAACAAACTCGGGTTTTGATAGTACCTGGTTCATATTATTGAGGTCTATTTCCATCTCATGGTCTACTCTTCAGGACAAGAAGTCTTTAGCTTGTATTATCTTTCCCAGTTTATAATAGAGTACATAGTCAAAATAGGTTATGTAAAGAGCCTATCTTGCTTGTCTCCTAGTCAGCTTTTCAGTTGTCTTGAATAATGTGAGATTTTAATGATCTAACAAGATCTTAATTTATATGGATGTTTGTCCAAATGATGTTGACAATGATGTCCTTCTAATCCTTAGATCATTGCTGGTAACTCTTTGTTATAAATTCTATAGTTTCTTGAATTTAAGAGAAGAATCTGGATACTATATCCTAGTAGCAAGTGCTTTTGTAATAAGACTGCTCCAGTAGCAAATTTACTTATATCTGTAGATGATTCAAAAGATTTTTCATCATTTGGTATTCTGGAGCTGTTGTAAAGGTCTTTTTCAGCACCTTAAGAACATTTTGTTACTTTATTCTCTAAGTTCAAATAATAATATTTTTTGTCAAATTGGAAAGTAGCATTGATATCTTGACAAAGTTCATTGAGAGCTTACAAATAAAAATTTGCAAAGCCTAAGAGTATTTTGTAATTTTTGGTGGTACTAGCTACTTTAGAATTTTTCTAAGTTCTTCATCAATCCATCTGTCTAGAGAGTTTCTTTCTGCTAAAGAAAGCAGATAGACCTTTATTGATTTGGAAAGCATTACACCTTTTCTAAACTCAATTATATGGTCATACAGTCTTCTATAATGGTATTTGTTCTAACTTGGTTTTTTGAGAACACATTTCCACACTCATATAATCAATTTGATACATATGCTTTTCAAGTCTTTGTATTCTCACAATCTAAGTTCTTATACTGGTCTTGATTGTTAAGTAGAGTTGCAATCACCATTGTCTGCTAGTAATTGCTTAAGTCAGTTGTATCTGCTCAGTAAGATATATGGTTGTTGGAGTCTTCATCTCCTATACTGTCTAATGAAGGTGATCCACTAACATCTAGTTCAAGATAAGGCTTATTAGTGTCTGCTTCTACATCTTGTATTTTATAAGCTTTATAGGCATATATATCTAGGCACCTGATAAACCTTCATTGCTCTTTCTGCTAGTTTATTTTTAGATTATTTTTTGTCCAAGTACGAATATACAATCATCATTCTTTTGTTTTCAAAAAGATATCAAGTTGTCTTGTAAAATCCAATTTCTATATAAACTCAGACATATTTTATTATTTTTTCTGCCTTGTTGAAAGTATTATCCACATTAAATATTCTATATGAATTTGCCAGTTTTATATTTCCAGGTTATTATTTTCTACAAAAATTCTGTTGATAAAGTTTGTGGTAGCTTCCAAATCAACTAAAGCCTTGGTCTATACTTTGTTTACTGTATATCCAAAGTGTAACTGGAGTTTTCTTTCAAGAAGGTTTTCTTGCTACAGATATCATTACAAGACTCTAGTATTACTTCTGAAATTTTCAAGCTAATAGAGAATATACTTTCCTCTAACTATAGATCACAGACATTATTCTTTACAGTCCTAATGAAAAACACAAGTTGATATTCCCCTTTTCTTTCCTCTTTTAGGTACTAGAATCAGAGATATCTTTACTGGATATGCTATTTGTATTGACTTTCTTAGGTAGGATATCTAAATTGTCATAATCCTCCTTTTAATAGTTTTATCAGCTATATTTTGAATATCTGATTTTTATTTTTGAATTTGGTAGATATGTATTTTAGAAAGAACTATTTTGAGTTTGTTTATCTTTATTGCCAGTTTTTTGACAAGATACTGTATTGTGTAACCTTATCTTCAAAATATCTACATATATCTGGCAGTTTTTGCAAACCCTTTTTCTTTTTCTGGCTTTATCTATATTCATTATATCCAGATTCTTATACATTGCTATTTGAACCAAAGATTATTTTAGGTCTTATAAGGCTTTATATACATTCATCAACAACTTGACATAGTTTTTCAGGAGTTTTATTTGTATTCTCATGATAAGTGTGTTTTAGTTAGAGCCTTTTTGCCCAAAGTGTTGTGAATCCCTTCTAATGCTCCCTCTTTGTTATCTTTTTGTTCATAAATATTTTGTTGTTCTTAGGCAAAATTGCTTTAAGAACTCAACTCAACTTTGTTTGTAAAGTTTTTACAGGTTGACATTTTATTTGATTAGCATGGACTGTTAAGTATGTTTTCAAGAGGGTAAAAGAATAGGAACACCAATTTTAGCCTCTTAATGCTATCTTTATATACTAGTACTATTCTAATAGTATGTTAAAAAATAGAAATTCTTAACTTCTGGTAAATTTTACAGATTTCTAGTACTATAGTTTCTAAAACACTCTTACCAAATTGTTATGTTACATATTTAAGTAGATATTTATAGCTAAGACTCAATGAGAAAAGATACTTAGAAGAATGAATAAAGAAGTGAAAAAACAACATTGGTATTTAAATAGTGGGCATGGCTTGGGTGGCAAGTATGAACACAATATCTCTGTTCTAGCAGATAAAGTGTGTGGGTAGAAGAACAAAAGGTGTTATTTCATATGATATAAATCTTAATAGAAGAAAATTGATATCATATCCAGTTTCTCTCACTGGCTTATAGAGAAGGAGTATTAGATCTCAATGTGGTTCTAGCCATACTATAAGGGTTGTTAGAAATGTGTTACACAAACCTTAAGTTACTCAGGTCAGCTTACTGTCAAAAATATTTAAAAAATATCTTATAGCTAGGTAAGATAGAAAGTCTTTTTCTTTATGTTTTCTTACTAAACTTATTCTTATATCTGAGAATAGGCAAATAAGGGATTAAATTAAGGCTATTCTAAGTGGTAAACTACCACCAAGATAAAAAAACTGAGGATCTTTTTTACAAGATCTTAATTCTATTATAGTAGTTTTGTTCTGAGTCTGAAAAAAATTACTATTCTTGTCAGAAACAGTAGTCTTCTCTGAAATATTCTCCAGATCTCACATTTGAAATAAACACTCCACCCATACTCTATTACAACAGCAATAAGAATATAAGAATAAACTTAACAAACTATTACAAAATAAACTACTTACTTGTTTGTAGTATCTAAGTCTTAGGTGTACTCTTAGAGGTTTAGGAGTGATTTAGATATTTAATAATAATAACAATAATAATGAAGATCAATAGAAATGTCAATGATAAAAAAATAAAAATTGATGATAATCGATATCATTAAGTCTAAGATCTAATTCTCAGATATAAAAGTATTTATACAAAACAGTAATAATCTATACACAAGCTATTTCCATCACATGATCAAAACTTGTATTTAATAGTGCTGTTATCTGTTATAGCAGATGTTAGGCTAATTTTAAAAGGTAACTAATTATGTTATTATATTAATATGCTTATATTTGTTATGATCAATGTCTCATAGATGCAACATAAACTAAGGTCAAGGGTAATGATGACATGATCAGCTGTGCTGCAATAGTCTCAGTCAGCACCTCATGTAGTAGGTACTATATCCTTGCTTCATCCTTATGTTCTATGACTTATTTGTCTTATGTACAATGGACTATTTTCTCATTGCTTGTACATTATATAGTGTAGATACATTCCTGTATCCTTACACATCACCACTTGAATCCTATCCCTTACTTCCTCTCAAGTCTTTGCCTAAGTACAACCTGAGCTCTAAGCTAAGATCATAACATTTGGTAAAGCATCATCAAGCTCACTTTGCAAAAGGAGAAATACATAGTGGTTAGTCCACAGACAAATTAGGTGAAGTTACTGCAAAACAATAAATGAAACACATCTAGTATAGACTACAAAAAGAACCAAGATGAGTTCAAGACAAATAGATGATATTGAGACACTATCAGAAAGACTTGGATCCTTACAGATCATAAACAAAGCCTTGGAAGCAATGAATGAACAATCAGATGAGAAAATGTCTGTAGCACCAGTACTAGCAATGATGAACAACAACAAACAGGCTGTTATGCCTAAGAACATGGTCTCAGATCCAGTATGGTTCAATGAGGACAGGACAAAATTTAAAGACTAGTGAAGGGGAATTTGATTATTCCTCAAGAGCAATAGGGTCATAGAGACTGATGATAGGATCATAGCAATCTTGGCTCACCTTAGAGGATGTGTAGCAAGTATCTACACTCAGAAAAAGCTAGATGAATTAGATAAAGAACTGGAAACCCAGGATTGGGAAGAATTTGTTAAAGAGATCAAAACCATATTCAGTAACAAAACAAAGGCAGCAGATGCTGAGTGGAGGATAGAATTCTTCAAACAAGGAAAGAAGAATACAGTAGACTTTATGATTAAGTTTGAAGTATTAGCCATGAAGGCAGACACAGACAAACTACATGCTATTTTCTTGTTGAAGAGGAATGTATAACAAGACATTGTTAAGATAATACTGGGATATCTACCCATTGTAGCACCAGAGACACTCAAGGAATAGAAGGTGGTGATTACCTTGGTTGAACAAGGATATGAATTTACAGAAGGAAGACAGTATTACAAAACAGGAACAGGAATGATATATGGAGGGCAAGGACAGCCTATGAATATTGGAAAAAACAATGACAACTTCAAAGATGGAAAGCCAAAGTGTTTCAATTACAACAAGTATAGGCATATGGTCAAGGAATGTTAGAAGAAAGAGAAAGAAACAAGAAAATGTTTCAAATATGACAAAGAAGGGCATATTGCCAAAGATTGTAAAGGAAAACAATTGATGAAGAAACAAAAGATTCAAGAGGAATCAGACAATGAAGACAATGAAGACAATGAAGAGAAGGATAAGAAACAGGGTTTTGGAGAAGATCTTGAGTAGGCATGGTATAAGAGATCTTCTCTGTAAATTCTCAAAATAAATATGTTATTCTAAACCAACAAAGTAATGTTGAAAGAGAATTAAATGTGTAAGCAAATGTGATGACAAAGAATGGCAAAAATCTCAAAGTCAAGGTATTGATGGACTCTAGGTGTATACATACAGGGATTGATGAACAGTTAGTCAAGGACAAGAGAATACAAATGAAGCTGATAAACTTTTCATTCAAAGTTTTCAATGCAGATGAAACAAAGAATGAAGAAGTGATTAAGATGGTGCCTCTGGAAATTGAAATCAATGGACATAAAGAACAGCTAGAAGCTGCAGTAACAAATTTAAATAGAACAGACATGTTTCTGGGACATGACTGGTTAGTTAAGCATAACCCAGAAGTCAACTGGAAAAATGGAATGATATAGTTTACAAGATGTCCAGAAAGCTGCAAGATGAAACATCAAAATATTGAGTTCAAAACTAGAAGGACATAGGCAATGGAAAGCAAAGAACAGGACAACAGTGAAATTGGCAAGGAACCTGACATGACAAACCCAGAAGATTTACCTGAGTACATTTGACCATTTATACACTTGTTCAACAAGAAGAAGTTTGAAAAACTACTAGAACAAAAAGAGTAGAATCATGAGATAAACCTCATAGAAAAAGCACCAAAGAAACTGAATGCAAAAATCTATGCAATGACAATAAAGGAAGAAGAAGCACTAAACCAATGGTTGGACAAACAACTAAAAGCTGGTTTAATTATGGAATCAAAGTCAAGATATGCAGCACCATGCTTTTATATTCCCAAGAAAGATGGTTCATTACAGTTGGTTCAAGACTGTAGAAAGCTAAACCAAGTCACAATAAAGGACAAGACATCACTACCTTTAATTGGAGAAGTAGTTGATAAGTTGAAGGAGGCTAAATACTTCAATAAACTCAATCTTATCTAGGATTACAATAACATTTGGATTAAAGAAGGCAACAAATGGAAGGTAGCTTTCCTGACAAACAAGGGGTTATTTGAACTGCAAGTGATATATTTTAGACTATGCAACTCACTGGGAACATTCCAGAGAATGATAAACAGCATTTTCTGGAAACTACTCTATGAAGGAGTGCTGGCAAATTATATGGACAATTTAATTATACTGGTCAAAATAATAAAGGAGCTTGAGGAATTAATGATTAGGTTTTTGAAGATTGCAGAAAAACACAATTTGTGTTTTAAATGGTTAAAATGCAACTTCAACATGAAAGAAATTCTGATATTGGGAGTAATAGTTGGCAAAGGACAAGTACAAATGGAACAAGACAAGGTCAAGGCAGTCAAAGAATGGAGAACACTAATGAAAATAAAAGAAGTAGAAAGCTTCTTAGGATTTGCGAATTTCTATTAGAGGTTCATTTAAAACTTCAGTTATACATTAAATGACCTAAAAGGAAAGAAGGAATGGAAATGGGAAGAAGAACATCAACAAGCTTTTAATGAGCTAAAAGACAAGATTACAAGTTAACTAGTACTCTCTTTTCCAAAAAGAGGAAAAATTCAGAGTGGAAATAGACATCTTAGGACACACCATTGGAGGAGTGTTATCTTAAGAACAGGAAGGAAAATGGAAACCAATAGCCTTCCTATCTAGGACAATGCAACCAGTGGAAAGAAACTATGAAATTTATGACAAAGAACTACTGGTAATTGTGGAAGCCTTATCAAAGTGGAGACAATATCTGTTGGACACAATGGAACCATTTGAAATCCAGATAGATCACAAAAACCTCAAGTATTTCAGGGAACCTCACAAGTTAAATGGACAACAGGCTAAATAGTATCTCAAATTGCAAGATTATGATTTTACATTATGATACATACCAGGAAAGACAAACACAAAGACAGATATCTTGTCAAGAAAAGACCAAGTGGATACAAAAGAGGATAACAAAGATATATAGTTGCTCAAGAAGAAATCATGGAAAAAGAGAACCACAGCTGAAATAACAATGTTGAAGCAAAGCAGTATACTGGAGAAGACAGATCTAATGAAGGAAATACAAAGGAATGGAACCAAAGAGAAAGAGGTGATACAAGAATTATAAAAAGAAGATGGACAAGCTTGGGAAATTGATAGGATTGTCTATATCAATGGACAAATCTATACTCCTAACAATAAGAAACTTTGGGAACAGATTTTATAAAAATACCATGATGTATCAGATATTGGTCACCCAAGACAAACAAGGATGCTAGAGTTGATCAAACAAAATTACTGGTGGCCAGGAATCAAGGAGGATGTAAAGAGCTACATTCAAGAATACTTCAAGTGTCAATAGAATAAAGTATAGCATCAGAAGAAAGCAGAAGAATTACATCCATTGGCAATACCACAGGGATCTTGGCAGGAGATCAGCATCAACATTATTGGACCACTATCTAAATCAAACGGAAAGATGCCATATTGGTTATAGTGGATTGATTTACAAAAATGATTAGACTAAAGGCAACAACAATAAGTGTATCCTTGGAGAAGATTGCAAAAATATACAGAGACAAAATCTGAAAGCTACATAAAATACCAAAGAAGATTTTGAGTGATAGAGGACCACAATTTGCATCAAGGTTTATGAAGGAATTTATAAAAGTACTAGAAACTACAAGACAATTGTCAATGGCATATCATCCTCAAACAGATGGACAAACAAAGAGGATTAATCAAGAAGTGGGAAAATTTCTATGACATTACATCAATTACCAATAAGATGATTAGATGGAATGGCTAGCAGCTGCAAAATTCCAATACAATAACAAGAAACATGTGACAACAGATCAGACTCCATTTGAACTTAACTTTGGAAGACACACATGGAAAGGTAACCTTGTGGCACAAATGGAGTTTCTGAAATTAGAAGAATTTCTTATAGGTCTACAAAGAAGTTGGGAAGAGGCTATGAAGTCAATGGAAGTGGCTTAGAAGAGTATGAAGAAGCAATTTGACAAGAAACAAAGGAATGCTTAAGGATTGAAGGTTGGAGACAATATATAGCTGGAGAACAAAAATATTCATTCAAACAGACCCTTGAAGAAGTTGGACCAAAAAAGATATAGACCTTTTAGGATTTCAAAGAATATTAGTCTAGGAGTATTTCAACTAGAACTTCCAGAAGGATGGATGATATACAATGTGTTCAATAAAGACTTGCTGACAAAATATAAAGAACCACAGTTCAAAACAACACATGGAACCAGCACCTCCACCTACAATTAACAATGAAGAAAAGGAATACAAAGTCAAATAAGTATGAAAGCATAGAAAACAAGGTAGAAGAATGCGGTATTGGAAGGGTTATGGGGATGAGCATGACCAATAGATTGCAGAATCAGGGTTGCCTCATGCAAAAGGGGCAATTGAAGACTATTGGACAAGGATTTTGAGTTGAAACCTATAAAGAGGGGGGGATAAAATTCCACTTTGACAGTTCATAACAATACTTGATAACGCAAAATGTCTTCTCAACTTAGCAACAACTTCATGACTATACCAACCTTCTCAAATCCCTACATCTCTAGACAACTTAGCAATATAGATGAAGCCAGAATATTCAAGAAAGAATAAGATGATTGGACCAGATTATACCACAAGATGTTGAAAGGATTAGAAGTGATGATAAATGTATAGAAGCAAGTATGAGACATGATGAAGATAGCTGAAGAAGCCAATACAACAATAACAGAAATGGAGGAAACAATTCTGAAAGCCAGCATCAATAATAGGACAACAAATGTTATGAACATTCTGGGGATATCAGAAGATCTACAGTATCTCATTCAAAGCAATATGGAAGATCAGGTGTATCAAATTCAAAGGATGTTGGCTGATGAATTAAATGCATATAGTGGACAAGGAAATTAATATGTAGATGACAATATCCAGAAAATATAAGAACTATACAAAGATATGGAACAAAAGAAGGAATCAAATGAAGAAAGAGTAGAAGATAACAAAGTTATTTTAATCAAGCTATATAAGGTATCCAAATCTGCATCATCAATGATAAAGTCAACAATCTGATGAAGTACATAAAATTCATCTGTTCTCCTACACAAACAAGATTATTTAGACCACCTCCATATTATCAATCACTTCAATCCAGAGGAGAACAAGATCCTGATTTTTGGAAAGAAGTAGTGACTGCATTGGTGGATAACAAACACAACACTGAAATATCAGGAAATAGTTATCCGATAACCATGTTTTAAGGAGGACCACCACATGAACCATACTTTATAGCCATTAACAATCAAGGTCAAGTCATAATTGGACCTAACTGTTATGGGACGCTTGGGACATGAACAATTTTTATTTTCTTTTTCTTTTATTTTCTGACTTTATAGGAATTTTGTTTTCTTTTTCTTTTCTTTTCTTTGTGGACGATGAAGAGGCACGTGA
>Ga0157357_1001261_pt1 | contig 10629 bp, 10 predicted proteins | sample AttcapACBM1_FD_111485 | JGI IMG/M metagenome (GOLD analysis project Ga0157357, IMG submission 111485) | Fungus gardens microbial communities from leaf cutter ant in Botucatu, State of Sao Paulo, Brazil - Atta capiguara ACBM1 | ecosystem: Host-associated > Fungi > Mycelium > Unclassified ... | reverse complement strand
TTCCACTCCTTCTGCCTAATTTGTTTTTCTACTCAAACTATCTGCTTGTTTCATACTCTTGCCAACCACATGCTTTAAAGCAAAATCAAATCTTTTAAACAAATACAAAGCTTATCTAGCCTGCATTTTTGAGCTTTCATAAAGTACTCCAAGTTTTTGTGGTTACTCTTGGTATCCTCTAAGAAATGCCTCCATACTTCTAAACATCTGATAATAGCCAACATCTCCTCATTGTGAATTTCATAGTTCTTTTTGGTCTCATTTAATGATCTAGAAATATAAGCAACTGGTCTTCACTTCTCATCCTTGCATTTCATCAACAACACTTCTTCTTTTATAGCAAAGTCTGATGCATCCACCTCTACTCTCATCTCCTTGTCCAAGTCTGGTATTACCAAGACTAGCTCTGTCATAAATCTTTCCTTCAACTCCTCAAATACTTCTATTGTTTTTCCTACCAATTCCATTTTACATCTTTTCTTATCATCTCATGAAGAGGTTTTTTTACCCTTGCAAAATATTTGACAAACTGTCTATAGTAGTTTGCCAGCTCTAAAAACTTCTGTACATTCTTCACACTTCTTGGTACCAGCCAATTTACCACTCCTTGAACTTTCTCTTTTTCTATCTTTACTCTATCTGGTCCTACCACTACTCCTAAAAATCTGACTTTCCTAACCTTCCACACACATTTTTCAGATTTTACAAAATAAATCATTCTCTATCATTCTCCTTAATACTTTCTCTACAATCTTATTATGTCCTTTCTCTTTCTCTATTCCTTTCATAACATAATCAATAAACACTCTTACATCTCCTGCCTCTATCATATTACTTAACAAATCATTCATAATCATCTAAAAAGTTGCTGGTGAGTTTTTCAACCCAAAGAACATTACTATTGGCTCAAAAGTTCCTTTTGGTATTGAGAATGCTATCTTCTACTCATCTCCTTCCTTAATTCTTACATTTTTGTACTCCCACTGTAAATCCATCTTTGTAAATACCTTCTTCTTTCTGATATTATCTATCAAGTCTGAAATCAGTGGTAAAAAATAATTATTCTTAATTGTTTAACTGTTCAGATATCAATAGTTCTATACTATTCTCTTCTTCCCATTCTTCTTTGGTACAAAGAACATCAGTGATGTCTGTAGTGACTTCAATGGTCAAATATACTCCTTTCTCAACTAATCCTTTACAAATTCCTGTACTTCCTCCCTCTCTATTCTGGACAACAGATATATCTTTTCCTTTTTCAGCACAAAACTTTTTCTGAGATCTATGATATGATCCCAAGTCTTCCTTGTTGGCACTCTTTCTGACTCCTTCTTCTCAAACACCTTTAAATACTTATGGAACCATCTTAGAACCATTTCTTCTACCATACTAATTTCAATCAAGTCTTTTTCTTTTTCTTCTATCACTCTTGCTATCTCTATCTCTTCTTCAACTGTTGGTTTCCTAAATTCTTCTTTTCTCTCTCTCTGCTTTTTTTTTCTTTTTTCCCTCTTTCTCTTTTTGTTTTTGCTATCTTGGCTTTGTCTGTCTTGTCCTCCATTTTTTCCTACACTCATCTGGACATCTTGTCATTTGTACTTCCCCTATTCTTCAATCAATCTCTGAATTATGGCATGCTAACTATAGCATCCCTAATATGACACTCCACTTCTAACCTCCTATCACATCTATTAATGTTCTCTTTTTATATCCCTTAAAAAATAATTCTACCTCCACCATATGCTCTATTAGTCCTTTATAATTAAAGGTACTATCTATGTTTCTCACATATATCAGCCAACTTCTTCTTCTTGAACTTATTCTTTCCTGCAAACTCTGAGCTCATCACCAACCCTGTTGTACCACTATCTAATAATGCTTCCACTACAATTCCTTTTTCATCCTCTTCCTACTTTAACCCTATCTTTACCATCACCTCTCTTAACAGCTTTTCCTTCTCTTCATACTCTTACTACTATTCTTTACTTCTATCTTTTATACTTTCACTTGTTTCTCTTTTTTCATTCTTTTCTCTTTTAAAATTTTTTTCTATCCTTACTTATTTCCCTTCCACTTCTTCTTCTTTGTTCATTACTCTACTCTTTAACACTTCAAATTTATTTGAGGACATTGATATTGATCTCTCTTCTCCCACATTCCTACAATGACAGGCAATATGCCCAAACCCTTTGTATACAAAACACTTTCTTTCTATCATTGTTTTTTTCCTATTTACTTTTCTTCTTTTCTCTCATACTTCTTGCTGTCTCCACTCTTTCTCTGCTCTTCTTTTTTCTCTTATCCTCATCTCTTCTACTCTCTTCTATTCATTGTCTACTCTTTTTCTTTCTTCTTCTTTGCTCTTTTTCTTCCCATCTTTTCTCATATTTTTTCTTTCTTTGTTTTCTCTCTTATTGCCTCTTTCTTTTCTGATCTTCTGCTATCTGCAACTCTAATATTTGTTTTGTACATTTAGCAACATCATGTTATTCTCCATTATCTGTTTTAACAATCTCATTGCTTTCTCCTCTCCCACATCTCTAATAAATCCCTCCATATTTATCTGACTGATATCCACAATACTTGCATTAATACTGCTTGTTACCATGGCATCTGACAATGAAAAACAATCTCTTTCAAAAAATGTTCCTTCTAAAATCTCCTTTGTAAATGCTAGCTAGTATTCTTCTTATCTGACCTCACACTGTCTACTAACTACCTATCTACTGCCCTATTAACTACTATCATAATAAACACTGGCTAATATTCCTAAGAAGGAAATCTCTAAGCTAGATATTTCCTTACTGGATAATATTGTTCCTCTGTATGTAAAGATCACAATAGACCTTTAGCATGAGGCTACTACTTGAAAATATATATGTAAACTGCTTTAATACCATCTACTTTAAACAAGAAGTAATGTTTAAACAGTGGTCTGGGTCTGATTACTACTGTCCACAACTGTTTGTGCTGAATAGCTAGCTTTCCTTAAATCTAGGATCTGGCTATGAACAGTTTGTGATGATTAACTATGCTGGTTACACACTAAGAATGAATAAAGAATCAGAGAAAGGAGACCATGTGATACAGTGTTCTTGAAGAGTAGTTGAGTTCTACTATTATAGCAACCACTAGTCAAAGTGATCAATAGACTACTAGAGCAAACTTAAGAGTTAAGTATTTTATGAAAATCATAAGAGAACTCAACAAAGAGTTCTCAATATATTCCTATACTATTTATATGATATATAGTTGGTTTGTGTTAGTGATAAATAATCTTGCCCCAAAGTCCATATATTGTCTATAAGTCTATTATATTGTTTCTACAAGGTGAATATGCCTTCTAATATCATTTGTTCTAGCTTCTTCTATCACATTCTATATCTTTATGTCATTACATTATGTGATGTATCATGTGACCATGGTTATATGTCTCTTCATTATCCAAAAAAAGAAAAAGAAAAGAAATATTAAATTAAGAAAAATATTTAAGTCCAAGCATATTATAATAATGGTAGAGTTTACTTCTGTCCCAAAACTCCATATTTCATTAATGTCTTGCCATAGATCATTCTGATTAAACATTTGCCTAGCTCCAAGTTGGGCATAGACACTGCTTTTACTTAATGTAGAGAACTACTAGATTATATAGTAATAGTACCACTTTTTTTTCCTTTAACAATTTATTATATGGTACATGGTGGTAGACTATGGTAATCACAATATAACTACTTAAATAAGAAAAAAAGAGAAAGAAAAGAAAGAAAAAGCAAAAGGAATAAAAGAAGAAGACAAAGAAAACTAATATCAAAAAGAAAAAACCTCTCTTTGAAATAATGCCTTTCTAAAAGAAAAATGCTCCAAAATTGAATTCTAAGAAAGTGAGAATATTTTTAAGTGATTCTCTCTTCAGATTCTAAGATTTCTTGTACCATGGACACTCAAAAAGAATATACCTTCTTATCTCAATAGGATAATTACTGCATGGACATATAATAAGTTCTTTAGGGAAAAATCTAAGCCTATATTCACCAATTGGTACATGATTTGTAATCAGTCTAGCAATATGTGCACATAATGAATTTAAAGAACCAAAATGTTTTAGCTAAGCTCTATCTTTGACATATGTTAGACAAATCAGAGTATTATTGTTATTTAGTTCAAGAAAATTTCTCTCTTTGTATTCTGATGCTTGAAAATACATCTGCTATTTATGCACAATGGAATCATATTATTCTTTTCTGCTGAACTCCTATGACAATTTACTTGGAAGTATAAGGTTGATTTTAAGGTATTTTGACTCTTTGTTAACTAGCAAGTGTGGAAACCACTTAATACTTTCTAGGCAATCCCAAAAGTCAATCAAGTTATTAGGACTCTTATTAAAGAATTTCTTAAGGTTCTTTGATATGGTGATAGAGTGTGACTAATATAGATAAACCATTGTATTGAAGATCTATTTAGCAGCTGAAATCTATAATAACAATGATGTAATTAATATCTTGTAAATATATAGTATAACTAATTCCACATCTGATAACAAAGAGTTTAGCTTCAGTAGAGTTGACATTAGTGGCATAATAAACAGTTTTGGCAATAATTTCTTGATCTCTATGAATATGAAAGATCAAGATGATAACATTATTTTTGATACTCATGTCTGTTATAATGAGTATAATGTCTTGCTTTACAAATGACTCTTTGTATATGTTGTCTAATCTGTCTCAATGAGTATTTAGTAATTTAGAGTTTTTATGATTGACAGAAAGAAAAGAAAAATGATTAGGGAAAGTATCCATTAGACAAAAACCTGGAGAAAGTTCCTTGTTTAAGCTGTCAAAAGAAGAGAAATTACATTTAGGTGATTATTAGTGTTCATAATAGGACTCTTGATTTTTGTATATTGCTTGGCCATAAGTTGTGATATGGTTATGTGATGAGAACTGTATTCTTAGAATGCTATTCATCTAAGAGAAAAGTGATAAAATGTTACTTGGAGAGCAATGACATTCTAAGATGATGCTAACTGTTAATTTTGTTGAGATAGAAATGAATAGAAATGAGTCTAGTGATAGTCTTAACTCTCTATGATAGAAAAGTACAAAAAGCTCCTATAATCTAAAGAGCTGCTCTTCTTTGCATTTTCTTTATCTCTTTGAGAGAATAGTATAATAGCACTCCTTTGAAATACCAAAGCTGGAAACCATATAATGTAATAGAAAGCACACACATTTTATATAACAGTTATTTGTGCACTAGTAAAAGATCTCTTGTTGAATTTCCCAACATCTTCATACTCTTGATGGTTGATAACACTTTGTTGGTATAATGATGGGTATGGTGTTGAAATAGAAGTTTTCTGTCAAAGAAGAATCCCAAATATCACCAAGTATCTTTTGGTCTCAGAACCACACCTCCTAAAGGTCTCAGATTTAGAAGAGAAGAAATTAAGTTCTTTATCACTCTGGAGAAATAAAAAACTTCAGACTTATCATACTCAATGACAAGCCCAAATTGTCTAAAAAGAGAAGAAATAATACTATAATTACAAAAAAGATTTGTGTTTAATTTTTCAAAATTTTTCCTGAGAAATAAAAAGACCATTGTCAATAAATGATAAAAAGGAAATAAGAATGGAAATGGAAAGATTTTTTGTTCTTTTTTCCAATATATGAAAGATAGAAGTGATATAAAGAGCAGAGAGGATAGGTGAGAGAGCAGATTTCTGACCAACACCAACATTGGCTCTGAAGAAAGGAAAAGTAAAGCTATTCCAAATGTATTGAGTTTGTCTGTTAATTAAATAATCAGAAAAAAATTGGGATATTTTAGAATCAAATCCTGCCTTGTTTAGAATCATAGGAAGTAGCTAATAATTCAAGAAGGAAAAAAATTGTGCTATGTCAAATGCAAGAGTGCTAGTTAGTATGAAGCTCTTTTACCTGTTATATATGAACAAGATGAGTTAAGAAAATGCTAGTATCAATTGTTGAACATTGCTTAATACCTCCCAATTGGCTTGGATGGATGAAGTTTGATGCAATAGAGTGCACTTGAAGTCTACTGCTTATTACTTTCTCAATTGATTTTTCTAGTGTATCAAGAAGTATAATAAGGTGAAAGACTTTTGGGATGTTGTACAAAGATTTATTTAGTTTAAAAATGATGATGGACAATGATCTCTTGAAGTGAGCTGGCCAGTAGCTTAGATTGATACATGCTTTACAATGTTAGAACAGCATTTGGTATTATTTAATACCTCTTTGAGATGATTCTACAAGACATGGTCTAGGCCTAGAGTAGATAAATTACTACACTTGTTGATAGCATCTTTGAGTTCTGTACTGGAGAATAAAGGCCACTCCACTTGTTGGCATGAAGGAATTTCATTAAGAAGTTGTGAGTCAATAGATCTATCTAAAGCTGAGTTGTACGATTGATATAGAGCTTGTCACAGGTTATTTAATTTATTGCATGGAAGGCTGTTGAATTTGATGGTTTCTATGGCTGGTAGCTTGTATTTCTTGACCCAGTTCATAAAGTTCCATGGTCTCTTGTTAGATGTTGTTATTTCTTGAATTCTGCTGTCAAAGAATACTCTTTTAGCTATTTTAACTGTTTTTTTGTACTTATTCCAATTAGTTAAGCTTCTGGATTTTTGGTATGTGGCTAAGTCTCTATTGAATTCTTCATTTTATTATGCTTTAGATCTTTTAGTGATGTTGATGAATTTTGAAAATTTGTTCCAAAGATTTTCAGTGATAAAAGTGAATTCTTGAGTTATGTATTTGAGTATTTTACACCTAGTAATGTTAGAAGTCACTATAAAACCTATCCTACATCTGAGCTTGTTGACAAATTCTTTTTCTTCATCACTATTTCTAACAATAGATCATTTCTTCTCTTGAATAAATTCTTTCTCCACAATAATGGATACTAATAAGAAAGTATGATCCAATGGACATCTAAGATTTGGTGATATAGTGTGATTGTTGAATTTCTCTGACCCTGTTCTAAGGAACATTAGATTCAGTACTGAGTTTGAATCTTGAGAGTTATCTGAATATCATATGAGTACTAGAGTGATAGATGTTAATAGTTCCAGACCAAAGTTGTCTGCTACTTCTTAAAGTGTGTTAGTATATGACAAATGATAGAGATACAATAGGTCCCAGTTATTATTTCTAATGTTAAGTCCCCTATCATAATTAGAACATTATTTAAGTTTACCTTAATATCCTTTAGATACTTTAAGGTATTCTGTTAGTCATCTGAATAAACATTTAGGATGAAACACATGATATTCTGATTAAAAAAGAAAACAAGGTTGATATCATGATGATTAAAAATATCTTTCCTTAACAAAAATCTCAAGCTAATAAACTTGATGTTGATATACATAATGACTCTTGGATGGTTATTATTGTCTGAGAATGATCTTGCAAACATGATACAAGATAGATGATGTAGAGTACTAATGATATCTTCTTCTTCTTCAGTCATAGAGCTCAGAATTTAGTGAATAATTGATTAAGAAGGTTCTGGAATAAATAAGATATTGAATTTTTTGTGGTTTTCTAGAATAGTATTAGTAAGGAGTCTGCTCTTTCTAACATTTTGTGAAAAAATATTGAGAGTTTTTGAAATTATAGTTTACCTCTACTTACAGCTAAGTGAATTAAATTAGATCTGATTTCTTGGAGCTTCTGTGTCTTTTTGCTGTGCTAATCTCTATTAAACCTGTATTTTCAAAATAGACATAGATTACTATCTATCTGATGATCATCTTTATAATTCATATACTTGAAAGAGTAGGTACATGGTTTATCTTTATTTTTTTCCAGCCTGGAAGGGTTAGCCTTGAAATTTGTCTTACAGCACCAAGCTATTTCTCTATGGTGTTTGAGTTTGTGAAGGCTGTTACATTTTTGGCATTTTGACCTATAAATGTGACACACAAATATTGAGTAATCCCATTTCTAGCAATTCTCATATTGTGGGATGCCTGGGTTCATGTTTATATCTCTGATTATGGTAATGTGTTATTCTATATTAAAGCATCTGTTGATAAGCAATTTTGCTTTTGTACTATTTTGAGAATCCCAAATATCTATCCAGACCATGGCCATGTTAATTTTGGAAAAAGCTTTGATAATGTGAGGTTGTGATGCTAAAACAATATCATCAAAAATATGGAAGGTTTTGATTATCCTTTCAATGATATCTGACATGATGGAAAGATTAGTATCTTTAATGAAGTATGGAATACCTAGTATTTTCAAGTATGACTTCAATTAAGGAAGTCTAAGACTTATAACATCACTTACATCAACATTATTCAGTTCCTTTATATACTTTTCTACCATATTCAAGTCTGAAGATATAGCCACTTTGTTAGTCATAACAACAATACCTTTACTATTGAGTCAAATATAATCAGCAGATACTTCAGATTTGATGTTTTTGAGAAGTCAGTTGATATTAGCAACATGTGCATTTGATTGCACCATTACACTTTCTGCATTGTTTATCCCCATTGGTATAATTATCTATTTTCTAGAGGGGCCTTTAGTTGTCATACTGAGCTTGGGTTTAATAATTTTGTGATGATTTGTTTATAACATTGTGAATCTCCAAGATCTTATCAAGAGAGAGCTTAATAAAAGTATTTTTAATTTTGAAAATATCTTTGATACTGCTTTTTGATACTTGAGCATATGACTTGTTGTCTGCTTTGTTGACTGATTCTATAGTTGGACTCTTTTTAAAGAATTTTGACTTAGCCAAGATGCTTCTACTTGGTTTGGGAGGAATAGGTAGGGGAATCTTAGAAATATTTGCCTATTTACCTTTAGACATGTTATTAGGAGTATTCTTGTTTGAGATAGACCTATTAAATTGTGCCAATACATATTGTCTAAAGGATTTGTTCTTGTTTGCTATTAATTTGTTCCAACCAGATTCATATATAGTTAAAAGAAAATTTTATGCTACAAAGTCAAACTCAGAAATCTGAGAAATGTTTTTAGCATCACCCTCCAAGTATTTATTTATTCCAAAAAGAGAAATGGGACAAAAGTTACCATTCTATAGTTGTAAGTCTACAAGTTAATTGATAGTATAAGAAATAACTAATAGTTCTAAGCCTTGAGATATAATCATGTTATTACTAATCATAGATTGATTATTAGCATAATGAATAACTGGTGGCTCTTGGCCTTGAGATGTTAAAATCACAAACAATAGACTTAACAATTTTTATGTTTCTCTCTTATTTTTATTTTATTTTCCTTTTATTTTTTATTTTAGAACTTAGGGTTAGGGTTAGCATTAATGTTACATGTCACAGTCACAAATTGTTACACATCAGTTACAGTCACATGATCACATATCATGATGGAACACAGTAGAAGATTTTAAAAAGAAATGATGTCACTACAATATATTTGACATATGTTAACCTTAAAGATAACACATAGCCTTTAGAGTAGATTAATGGTACTGTAGTATGGACCAGTGACTTAGTGTATATAAGATAGACAGTTCTGTATACAAGGTTCTTTTTCTTGACCCACTCTAAGGTCTTGAAATTATAACATGAGATATACATGTGTTGTTAATAACCATAGTATGAGGAACATATGTTGGTTCTGGTTCAACTACTGATACCATACTGGTAGTGTTGTTCATCCCAATCTTCATAGTCACATAGGAAAGAGAGGGGCTTTGGAGTTTAATACTTTCTACTTGTTTAGCCTACATAAGATTGTTAACTAATGCTTGGATTCTGTCTGTATAGACTATGGAGGAAGCATTGAAGTGTATTAAAAACTCTCTAGAACTGTTAGTACTAGAAGACATTGGCTGACCTTTAAGAGTGTTAATTTCAATATCTATTTGTTGGTTTAAGATGTTAGTAGATTTTTGTATACCGCTTTGAAGATTTAAAGTGAAAGAAAACAATGTATTTACTGATTCTCTTTTGGGCACTACTATACAAGATAGTAGTAAGAGAGAAAGAAGCAATGAGTAATAGTACCACTCAAGTTTTCAAGTATTTTAAACACTTTTCTTTGTATTTAATAACTAATAGATACTCTGTAATCTTTAATCTAATAATCAAACATCTCTGATATTAAATTCTGGTATTAGTGGTAACACTTATTTCTATTAGTTCTTGCTATCTTGGACTTCATTTCTCACTATCAAAAGTTATAACCAAATGACAAGTAGATAGCATAGCACATAAGCTGAATTTAAGATTGTTTACAAAGTTTATAACCTCATTTTCTCAGATAAGTTTTCATACTTGTTTAAATTTTATTAAAACTTTGTAGACTTTGATCTTAAGTATAAACTATGTTTGATAGTATTATCAAACTCCCAAGCCTATTATTGCTTCTATATAGTTCTATCTGCTTCTCATATTGTCACAAACATCAATTTACAGCAATTATTCTTGTTGATACTACTCATCACCTATTATCATTATCTCCTTATACTGAACCTCTGAAACACTACTAAGTTCAAGTATCACAACCAGTGAGTAGCAACAGTGAGTAGCTTATTTGTGAGAGTTTGTTAAGTCTATTCTTATATCCTCCATTGCTGCTGTAATAGAGTATGGGT
>Ga0157357_1001259_pt1 | contig 10632 bp, 8 predicted proteins | sample AttcapACBM1_FD_111485 | JGI IMG/M metagenome (GOLD analysis project Ga0157357, IMG submission 111485) | Fungus gardens microbial communities from leaf cutter ant in Botucatu, State of Sao Paulo, Brazil - Atta capiguara ACBM1 | ecosystem: Host-associated > Fungi > Mycelium > Unclassified ... | reverse complement strand
TATAGAAGAATATAGAAGATTCAGAAATAATAATATTATACAACATGTTTTATATATGCTGATCTTATAGACAATGCATAGTCTTTAGGGTAGGTTAGATATAGTGTCACACAGACCACTAGCCTAGTGTATATAAGATAAATACTTTGTACTTGGAACTCTATTAAGTTCTCTTATTTTTTTATTTTTTTAAAATCAGCAATTTATAATATGGAGCTTAATAGCAGACTATGGTAACCATATACATAGTTATGTACATTCAGAATGAGACAACATGTAAAGTAGAAAAAGAAGATAAGAGAACAAGAAAGAGAGGAAAAAGGGAGTGAACAGAATTAAAGACAAGTACAAAATACTACTGACTTGGAAACTTTTATGTAATGCTTTCTCTGAAAGAAAAAGCATTGCTATTGAACTCTAAGAAGCAAACAAAATGAGCTAATGTGTCTCTTCTTGGGTTCCAATATTTATTATGTCTTCTACACTCATGAAGTATGTATCTTCTTGTTTCAATTGAATAGTCATTATATAAACACACAAATTCTTCTCATGGAACTTAAATAATATCCACCAATAGAGGCATGATTAACTATGTAGGTTTGACAGTATTAAGATTGTCATCAAGGAAAACTAGGAAATTTTTCTCTTTGCCATCTGAGGATTGAAATATTGTTTTCTACTCTTTTAGAAGGTTATCACATTCTTTCAACTAAATTCCCATGAAGGCTTACAAGGAAGTAGTAAGGTGAGGTTAAACTTCTTGGTCTCTTTATTTATGGTTTTATGAAGTGACCAGTTGTCTTGACTTGGACAATCTCAGAATTCTAGGGAATTACAATGATTTTTTTTAAAGAAGTGCCTAATTTCCTTGAAGATAGAAGTTGTTTGGGTTTGATAAGAATGAACAAATGAGTCAAAGATTTTTTTGCAGTGTGGATAGAGTCAGTGATGAAAATGATACATTCAATATTGGATAATCAAATAGCTTGATTTAGTCAATTTAGTCCATATCTAATTGCAAATAATTCAGCTTCAGTGAATATGACATTTGTAGCATGGTGTATAGTTCTAATGACTGATAAATTCTGAACATGAATGTGTGATATCAAAGTTGCAATATTGTTTCTGATACTAGTGTCTGAAATGATAATAGCAGAATTGGAATCTGTAAAAGTATTGAAGACAACTTCATCAAGTTTTTGAAGATAAGCTTTTCTGGAATTGATACTCTTTCTATCTGAAACTTAAAGATACCATTCAATCTGTTATTGGTGTCTATGATAGGTCTCTTAACTTTTAATTTCTATTTTAAGGATAGATTCTCCATTGATAGCTGATGCTATTCTTTGTGAGAAGAGTATCTTGTCTCTAATAGTGAATTGATGATATGATTGGAAGAAAGCAAATAGGTATGAAGCTGTAGTCATTCACTAAGCTTTTGAATGTGTAGATGTATTGGTATGAGGCTTGCAGTAGTCTTAATACCTGACAAAGAAAAGATTCGAAATACTTCAAGTATTTAAAGGGTAGCTCTCCATTATATGTCTCTAAGGGCTTTAAGTGGATATAATAATGGAGCTTTGTTGTAGAACCACAGCAAGAACTCATATAGTGCAATGGGGAGAATACACAATTTATACAAGAGGCATTTTTGAGATGGGATAATATTTCTTAACAAATTTCCCAGCATTTTCATGCTTTTGACAGTAGAAATGGCCTTATTTGCATAAAAGTCAATATTTTTGTGAAATAATAATTTTCTGTCAAAAATGAATCCAAAATATTTTCAACTTTCTTTAGGTCAAAGCACAGGCCCTTCTAGGATAGAGAGCTAAACCAAATTGTTCAAGAAAAAGAGACATGATGTGATAACTATAAAAAAGGGTTGAGTTTGAAATGTGAAAAGATTTGTTTTGAGCAATGAAGAGACCATTATCTACAAACAATAAAACTGAAACAGGTATTTTTAGGATTCTTAGTCTTTTTTCAAAAACATAAAAAATCAGTGATAAATAAAGAGCTGATAAAATGAAAGAAAAGGCAAAGCCCTGTCTAACACCAATATTAACATCAAAGTAGGAAGACAAAAAGTTATTTCAGAAATATTTGGTTTTTCTGCCTACCAGGTAATTATTGAAGAATTGAGAGACTCTAGAATCAAAGCCCACCTTATTCAAGATTAAAGATAAAATTTGATGATTTAAGGAGGGGAAGAATTGAGCAATATCAAAAGCTAAGATACTAGTTGAGCAGTTTTCGATTCAGCCAGCACAAATAAGATGTGTTAGGACAATACTTGCATTTACTATTAAATATTGTTTGAGACCTGTTACAAACTTCATTCAGCTTGTTTCTCCACAACCAGTGAACTGATTTTTACAAACTAAGTTGCACTGGAAAGCCCCAAATGAGGGCTATCTGCATATATGTGGGATGTATAAAAGCAATAACAAATGACTGAAATATTAGGCTATCAGTAGCTGTAAAAGCTTTGTCTGCTAATATCTCATAAATGACTACTCGGATTTGCATGATTGAACTTGCGTTGGAAAGTGCTCATCAATCCATTTACAATGATATATTAATTCATCTCAAAGCAATAAGTATTGGTAGAGATACAAACATATCAATGTAGTGACATAATTAGTTATCTTCTAAAATTAGCCTAACAGCTGCTATGATAGATGATAGCTCCAATCAGGTACAAGTTTTGATCATGTGATAGCAACAGCTTGCACACAGACCATCACTCTTTTGTATATATACTTTTGTATCTGAAGATTAGATCTCAGACTTAACAATATCAATTATTCTTGTTAATACTACTCATCACCTGTTATCATTATCTCCTTATACTGAACCTCTGAAACACCACTAAGTTCAAGTATCACAACCAGTGAGTAGCTTATTTGTAATAGCTATACTACTAAAATCCCAAGTATCTTCTATAGTATATATCTATATATAAGACTAGTAGTTACACTATAATTTGCTAGTCTGATAATTAATAAAGATAACTCTTATTGAACTTGATCTCTGGTGTTTAATGGCGACACACCAAAACAGCACTCACTCTTATGATTTCTTGATTTTCTTACTCATATATTTAGATTACAAAACAAAATTAAAATTAAAAAGTCAACTAAGAAAAACAAGAAATAAAGTGAAAATAAAAGTCTAAAAGTTTGAAAATAACCCCAAAAAGTGCATGGAAGCTGGAGTTTAATGAGAATAAGCATACTAAATATACTAAGAAATTAATAAAAGAATTCCCATTAGAAAGTATACAGAGGCAAGAGGCAAGTGCAACAGCATAATCAGGACAATGGGAGTAGACTGGACTTGGTAAGATATGTGATGTGGAAATCAGATACCAAGTCAGAGACATGAGTGAGTTCTGATGCAGTGATTTACTCAGATTCATCTCTAGTATCTTCATACCCTAGCCAAATTAGGAGTGGGGGAGCATCATGCATCAGCAGATTTCTGGTAATGCTATTGGGCCACAGAGATTTTAGCTTTGAGAGTACTCTGTAACTCATTGAGATCTATGGCAAAGTTATGGGCTCAGGAGAAAGCAATATTACATTTAAGGTGAATAGTGATGTTTGGATGATATCCCTTATTAGTGAAGAATAGGGAAACATCAGTAGTAGCACTTAGAGCATTATTTTAGGCAAATTCCATAAGAGATAGAAGTTCAAACCAGTTGTCTTACTAGTAGTTACAATATACATAGAGGTATTGCTTGAGAGTCTGATTTGTGCACTGGGTTTGTCCATCATCTTTTGAGTGGTAGTCTAAGGTGAAGTGAAGCTGCATGTCTAGAGCAGTGCCTAAGAAATGGAAAAAATTAGACACAAACTCTAAGCCTCTATTGGAGGTGACATAAGAAGGAATACTATGTTTGGAGAACAAATGAAGAACAAACAGATATGCTAAGTCTACAGATGTGATGGTGTCATAGATAGGGATAAAGATCATCTGCTTGGTGAGCTAGTCAACTATGACCAAAATAGTGTCAAATACAGAGGATGATGAAAGTTTTTTGATGAAGTCCATAGAAATGGAATTCTATGGTTGTTCAGGGATAGGAAGTTATTTAAGAGATCTATAGGGCTTGTGACATTGTGGCTTGGATTGCATACAAGTGATATAGGACTTGCAGAATTGTTGTATATTAGCATGAAGGCTAGACCAGGAATATCTGTGGCAAACTAGTTCCAGTATTTTGTTTTGACCATAATGTCTGGCAAGGATGTGATCATAATTATACTGGAGGACATGTATATGGAAATTACCAGTGGATGGTACATAAATTCTGTTGTCAAGAAGAAGAAGACTGTTTGGATCTATAAACCACTAGCTATTTGTGGAGATGTGTTTTGTAGCAATTAGATCACTAGGAAGAGCTGAAAGGATGTCTTGATGTAGGGTGTCCAGATCAACTATTGTAGCTACACAGAGGGAAGGAGAGAGTAGAGTAGTAGCTTATATAGAGGCTGCTAATTGTTGTTGAGTGAAGATGAGTTTGAAGTTGTGAGGATTGACTGTAGTGTAGCAAGTATCAAGTATTCCACCCTTTAGGATAGATATCCCATCATATAGTGAAAGCATCCAGTTTGGTGCTAAGATGACCAGGATGGAACCTGATAACAAGATTGAACTAAGAGAGATACTCAGACCACTGCGCTTGCCTCTGGGTCAACATCTTGGTAGTAGAAAAGTACTCAAGGTTTTTGTGATCTATAACAATATCAATGGAATAGGCCAGACCTTCTAGGTAGTGTTGCCAAATTTTGAAGGCTTTAAAAATGGCAAGTAGTTCCTTGTCATGTATGTCATAGTTCAACTCTGCCATGGTAAAAGTGCAGGAGTGAAAGATAACTGGATGGACTTTGTTTTCTTCATTAACAATAGAAAGGATTGTAGTGAGAGCATAGTCCAAAGCATCAGTTTTCACAATGAGTTGAGCACTGGGAGTCCAATAAGTGAGGATAGAAGCAGAGGTGAATGCCTTCTTGAGAGAATTGAAAGCATCACAACAGAAAGAGTTGAACTTCCAAGGAATATCCTTCTGGATGAGACATGTCAATAGAATAACAATATACAAGTAGTTGAAGATGAACCAGCAATAGAAGTTTGCGAAACCTAAGAAGAATTGAATATCCTTGACTTTCTTGGGTTCTGGCCAGTCTTGAATAATATTTACTTTGTTATCAGACATGGTAAGGCCAGAAGAGGAGGGTATGTATCCCAGATACTCTACCAACTTGAAGTGAAATTCACATTTCTCTGCTTTGGCATAAAAACTAGCCTTGTAAATATACTTGAGTACTTCTTTAACATGTTAGTGATGTTTGAACATATTATTCAAATAGATAAGTATATCATCCAGATAGATCATGACACAAACATTCAAGAGATCAGATAAAATGTTATTTATAAATCACTGAAAAGTTGCAGGAGTATTGGTGAGACTAAAAGGTATTACTGACCATTCAAATGATCTGTAGCATATCCTGAAGGTGGTTTTCCATTCATTACCATTGGCAATGCAAACTAAATGGTAAGCATAGCAAAGATCTATCTTTGAATAAACCCAAGCTTTGTAGAGTGAGTTCAGTAGGTTGGAGATAAGTGGAAGTGGATAGCAATCCTTTTTGGAGATGCAGTTAAGACTGCAGAAGTCAACACAGAGGTGTAGTGATCTATTTACCCAGTCAATCAGTGAATTGTGTTGGGCAAGCTAGTTATATCCAAGGACCAAAGAGTAGGAAGAATCTAGCAAAGTGACATAGAAGTCTAGATTCATACAATCACTGCTGAAATTAATTATGGGTAAGTTAGCAATTTCAGAGATAGTGCTGTTTGATGAACCATTAAACAAGTAGAGGGCAACTAGAAAAGTTGTGGATGTCTTTAAATTGTGAGTATCCACAAATTTTGAGTCTACAAAACAATGAGTAGACCCAGAGTTGATAAGAGCTCAGAACAGGATTTTATTAAGGTAATCCTGACCAAGGATCAAGAGAGAAGTAAGAGAAACAAAGAGTGAATGAGAATTGGAAAGAGCAAATGCATTGAGTTAAACAGAACTTGTTGTTGTACAGAGAAGTTCAACATAGCCCTCAGTCTGTACAAAGTCCTGGAAGTCACTCTTTATTTTTCTGAGAATTTCTTGGAAGCAGTTGCTGAAGCACTATAGTTCTTGGAAGTGACCTTCTTAGGACAGGAGTCCAATTTGTAGTCTCTTGCACCACAGTAGAGACACAGGTTTTTTTTGAGATGCTTCTTGCACTCATCACTGGTCAACTTACCATTGCTGGCCAGCTTGAAAGAAAGGTCCACTTGCAGAGAATTTGGTTATTTCTTGGGAGTGGAGGATAGAGATAGTTTGGAGGAGAATGTCTTGGTTGTTAGAGTTGCAAACCTTGAACACTAGTTTTTTCATTTAAATATTTCTTTTTCATTCCTCTTTTGATTTATCTTCTTATTTTTGAACTTAGGGTTAGGGTTAGTAGTAACATTACAATTATACTTTCATATCTCTGTTACATCAGATAACATGGTAATAGTAAGGGTCACAAGTCATGAGGTCACAGAGAAGGATGTAGAAGGTTCTGGAAGAATGACATCATAACAATATATATTGCACATGTTGGCCTTAAGGTAAATACATAGTCTTTAGGGTAGGCTAGAGAAGTAGTAGCATGAACCATCATTATTTAGTATATAAGACAGACATTCCTATATAGAGTTCTCCATTGAGTTCTCTTGTATTTAACTCCAATACAAAATTTCTCTTCATTGACCCACTCTAAGGCCTTTGAGTTGTAACATTGGTAGATAAGACTGTCAGAAATGGATTTGCCTTATTTTGGGAAACTATAGCATGACTGGAAGTAGAAGTTTTTTCTTGCTTCTGGGAGTGAGACTTGAGAGTCTCTTTCTCTGCTTGTCTTGTATAGTAGTGTTCATAGTCACATTTCCAGTAGCAGTGATTGATAGTCATTGCCAAAGTATATATATCCTAGAATAAGGTGGGTTTTCCTTGTTTCTGGATATATATAGAATCTTGGATCCAATTTGGAAGTCCCTAGTAATAGTAATAGTATAGCACACTATTCTTCCAACCTAGTTGGGAGGTATAACATATGAAATCCATATTGTAAGTGGAAATATTGTCACCAGACTTCATGTAGAGATTATTATCCAGTATGTTGGCTGCTTTACCTATGGAATTCGAGAGACCAAAATGTCAATGTAGCTCATCTAAAAACAGGTTCCAGTTGGAGAGCCAGTCTTGCACAATGCCCTGGTTGTTGAGACCTACCTCAAACCAGTTCTGGACTACTCTTATAAGATAGGTTATTACAATATCTGTGTCAAATTGCACTGGATTAGTATAGAAATAGAGGCAACACAAAAACAAGAAATTATTAAGCTTATTAGGCTCAGTGCTGTTAAAGGTGTTAGGGATGTGGGCTTTAGTTTCCCTTAGATTAGTATTAAGGCTAGAAGTCTAATTAGTATTAAGAGTATTGGCAAGTTGACCAACTGTTCATTAGTATTATTGCTCTAACAGAGTTTTGACCATAAGCAAGTAGAAGATGTAGGTCTATTAGCTGTTAAATTAGTATTAGGATTAGTAGCAGAAGCATCCTTCCAGTTAGAATCATTGTCTGCAAGAACAATACTTGGGCCAAGAACAAGCAAAGCTATCCAGTCAGGATGGACAGTATTAAATAAAGACCTTAGAGATGAGCAGCCTCTTTGGTAAATTTGTCTTGAATGTTATAGAGCATTTGGTGGATAAGCTAAATAGTCACTGAAACATGAAATGGTGTTGAAATGTATCCTAAGTAGTGGGACTGGAGTTGAAATTGAGGAATTACAGTAAGAGAAAGCTATTTTGGACTTTGAAGTGTAGAGATTGTTTTGCAGACAGAACTACAACTGAAAAATTTAGTAAATGGAACTACTTAGAAGTAATAGCAAACTTGATAGTCTGAGGTTCATACCAAAAGTGAAAGTTTGTAAGATAGGCTTGGAGATATGCAGACTTATGGAACAATCTTGGCTTCAGCTTATGTATTGCGCTATCTGTCTGCTGCATAGTTGTAACTTTAGATAACAGAAAGAAGTCAGAGATGGAAATGAGTACTGATTTTGTGTGTTGCCATTGAACACTAGGGATCAAGTTCAATAAGAGTTATCTTTGTTGATTATCAGACTAGCAAATTATAGTGTAACTACTAGTCTTATATACAGATACATACTATAGGAGATACTTGGGGTTTCAGTGGTATAGCCCCTATTTTCCTGAGCAGAGATTTTAGTGTTGAGACACTGACAGGAGTATGACTCCACAATAAAAGGCTGAGTCAAATAGGAATATCTCTATCATAGAAGACAGAATATCCAGATGATTGCATCACCATTATGAGGCATATTGTGAGTAAGGTAGCCACTATGAAAGGCAGGCTTTATTAGATCAGCTGTTGACAAGAAGTGTACCATAGAAATGTGTTTTCTAGACAAGTAGACTTAGTATATAACAGTATTCCTCCCTTAAAACTGAGCTTCCAAAGTCCTATTGAGTTTATTCAAAGTTCTATTAAATCTATCCAAAAATTCTATAATAGTACCTAGGTCAACAATATATAAACAGAAGAAAAAAAATTTCATCTTTTTCTCTATATCACCATATCATTCCCTATTCACTTTGATATTTCCCAAAACAATGCTGAAGTGCTCAAAAAGCAGTAGCAAGAAATGCAGTGGAGACATGAGGAGGAAAAGCAGCAAAGTCATGTTGAGCTGAACATATAGCTCAGAAGGCAAGAAAGGAAGTAGAAGCCAAAGCAAGAGAGAAAGCTGAGAGAAGGAGAGTTGTAGAAGAGAAGAAGAAGAAGAGAACATTGGAGTACCTTCAACAACTTCAGGATGAGGTGCTAGTAGAGAGTGCTGGGAGATCCTAGATCATAGGATCTAAGTGTAAGGAGATCTCTTCAAAAGATGATAGAGACTACTAGCCTTCCAAGAAGGCTAAAGGAAAATAGCTAGCAAGGTATTATAGAAACAACAAGATCAAGATAGAGAGTGCTAACCTCTGTGAGAGGTGTGTGCATACCAGGCAAGACTACCTGGTACACAATTCAAGATAAGTAACAAAATCTTTTCTATTTATCTTTTTACTAATAGCCTTTCCTTAGTTGCTATCAAGCAGTGATGTATCTCCCATACTAACACTAATACCCCAGCCATAATCCCCACTTATGGCAGGATCCTAAGTTCCATCAAAAAAACACTCTGAGAACATATGGAGTACTGAGGAGTTAGGAAGTCTCTCCAGGACTTGGTAGAGAGTCAAGAGAGAAACATGGCCTAGTCTATCAGTAACTACACCTGACACCTAGTCACTATTAGATAAGTCTTGCTGATTCTGGATGATATTCTAGATGTTTCTATCATTCTATCATTAGTCTGTACTTGGACTGCTATTATTCTATGTAATTGGAATAAATATCATACAGTATTTAGAATAGCTGTCACCTCCTGAAAACCTCATTCTGTTCTCTTAGGTTTCCTAGAAATTTGAAGTGCCTAGCTCTTCCACCCAGTTGTTCTAATAGAAACTAGAGAGCTTGTTATAACAGTTGCTTATATCAATGATATCTGCTTCTCTTAGATTTGAAGCAAATATTTATGACAAAATAAAAATGTCATAATCTTGAAGAAACCAAAAACTTTCTTGGAATTTATAATTGTAAGAATTGAAAGATCTTTGTAGACAAATTTGAGTACTTGAACAAAGTTCTCATATGCTTTATTGTAGCAACCAACCCAACAAGTACTCCACTACCATTAGGCTATATGTTTAAATCTAATGATAAACAGTATAACCTCAGTTTCTGTCAAAAGTATTAGTAACTAGTTGGATCTCTAATATATCTAATAATTGGCTTATGTTTTGACATAGAATTTGCTGTAGTCAAACTTGCCCAGTAAATAACAAATCCCTTGAATGAGCATTATCAAGCTGAATTGCATCTCTATAGATATTGTTAAGGCAACTAGATAAAAGAACAAGTACTTTAATCTCTAGAAAATTAGAATGGGAATTCCTAAAGATAACAACTAATTTATATAATAACAGGTCCATTTCAATGTGTCAGAATTCTGTTTACATAAGCAGGAAATGATGATACTAAAGTAATTAGAAACAGTTCAGAGTAAAGAGACCAAATTGAAAGAGAGCTAGAGTACTTAGTAAGTGCTTCTAGAGTATGAGAAAGTGGATGATAATAGTAGACTTCAGAAGACCATAGATTATTGTAGAAGAGCAAGAGAATTATCAAAAAGAGGAGTTCAATAACATATTCCAATGGTTAGAAGTATTGGTGTCAAGATTGTTGACAGTGGACTTTATTTTATTTTCTCTTTTCACTTTATTTTACTTTTCTTTTCTTTTCCTTTTTCTTTTTCTATTTTTAGAACAACTTGGGTTAAGGTTTATCAGTCACGCTGTCACATCAGTCACAAATTGATGGCAAAGTCACAAGACTGATCACGGAACTTGGGAGAATGGAGTAGAAGGATCTGGAACAAAGTGACGTCATACAGCAT
>Ga0157357_1001258_pt1 | contig 10644 bp, 7 predicted proteins | sample AttcapACBM1_FD_111485 | JGI IMG/M metagenome (GOLD analysis project Ga0157357, IMG submission 111485) | Fungus gardens microbial communities from leaf cutter ant in Botucatu, State of Sao Paulo, Brazil - Atta capiguara ACBM1 | ecosystem: Host-associated > Fungi > Mycelium > Unclassified ... | reverse complement strand
GTGGAGGTAGTACACCAGGAGTGCTAGAAACAAAAGGTTTTTGATGTGATCTCCACCTGTCAGCCAGTTCCCGGCAGGAGAGATGAGAGCCAACAGCACAACGGAATCAAATCTGTACCAGGCCCTCCTGTGAATCTCCCCAGAATAACCCCGGGTGTTGTAGTCGTGAAAGTGGTGGGGTTCATTGTTAATCATGGTTGGAGGGACCCCTCGAGTTGACTGTTTATGCCCTGGTAGAGCGCATTGCCCAGACCTCGGACTCGGATGACTCTCGTCATCAGATGAAGACGCATTATGTTCGGGTCCTTCTTGACCAGAGCCAGCTTCGGTGAAGTAAGTCTCTGATTCTTCTTCGTCGTGAGCGACGTTTGTAAGCAGATTCATGGGATTGAGGCGGTATACAGGTGCCCTTGACGTGAGTCTGATTTTGTGTGCATCACTTGTGATAGCACACTTGTGATAGCACACGACCACGTGTGCCCTTAGCCTGGCTAGTGCTCACCGTTCATCTTTACTCCATGTCGTTGGGACTTCTCAACTAACTCTTGGCGTTGAATATGCGCTCGTGGCAAGACAAACTGAGCTCGAGGAATGTGCGGACCAAAAGGCAGCTAATAAAGAGGAGTCAACAATATATCCGGTGTTCCTATCACCATAGAGGGTCCCCGTAGTGCATTAATGCAAACGGCATGGTCTATATGTCGACGAACAAGTATACTTTTTGCTCTGTTACGGAGAAACCTGCCGTAGGTCGATTGCGACAGCAATGAGTATATAAACTCAGTCCATTAACATTAATACTCATGGACTCCACTTCAGTCGTGGATAATGTGTGAATTCTTAAGAAACTCTCCCACAGCTTTGACTTTCGTCTTGCCCTTGTCCTCAGAAGGTTCTTTTTCAGGATGGCTTCTCGTCTGTTTAAGCGTGACAGGACTGTACTATAGGACTGGGGCACCTTAGATCCTGGAAAATAAAGACAGCATAAGGTTACCCTGCATTTGGCATGGCACTAGACATCTCTCATAGAAGTCATATACTCTCTTGTTGAGAACAGTCCATTTCGGCCTGTATCTGATCATGTAAGACTATTGTTACCAGAACAAGAGCCAGGATGAATACTCAAACCCTATCTTACTTATAGAAACAGGACATTATCTCAATAGAATAGCAGCCTATTACAAAAGTACTACTCTCTTCCATTGACTCAAAACCTTACCTATCTCTATCTACTACCTTTCTCATCAGAAAATCAACCCCTCACATTGAACAGGGTATTTGAATATCATATCTTGTATACTATAAGTCACTGTTACTTATCCATGAATTAGTGCATGTCAAGAAACTTGCTCTTCTATGCACATTGACTTGTTGGAAGGACAGAATGCACAGCAGCATGGTGCAGTGTGAACTACTGACAACCACTTACCAATAGTAAGTTCTGTGATAGTGAGCTTGGGAGCATGGGCAACAATAGAAGACAAGATGATGATATTGATTCAACCTATCTGGAAATTTTTATGTTGACTATCTAGTTAGTTGTACTACTAATCACAGTATGAATGATTAGTAAGCAGAATGCTTCACAACACTCCCTCTCACTTAAGATATCAGCTGTTAAGCAACAGAAGCATAAACAGATAAGCTTAGAGTATTTTCAAGCCAAGAGATGGACAGAAACAACTGAATAAGACTTAATCAAGACTTTTAGTCAAGATATCAGCAGAGTTCTTTTTCCCATCAATATAATATGGTTTGACTTGTTTGTCCTTAATTAGGTCTCTTATATAGTGGTAGCAAATATCAATATGTTTGAAGTACTTCTCTTATATAGGGTTAGATCACTAGCAAAGTAAACTAAGATTATCACTATAAAGATAAGAAGTCAGAACATTAAAACTAACCTTATTGAGAAGATTTCTTGTCCAAACAAGTTGACAACCACAATCAAAAAGAACCATGTACTAAGCCTTAGTCAAAGACAAAGCTACTGTCTTTTGTTGGTAGCTCATCCAGAATGTTACTTTACAAACTATAAAAGTAAAGTAACTAGTTATAGATTTATGAAATTCTGAATCTTGTACCTAGTCTAAATTAAAGTATACTACAACTGTCACATTCTGATCTAGCCACATTTGTCCCAATCTATGGATAACACCTTCCTCCTTATTTATATTCTCTGATCTTTTCTAGTGTAGATCATATTTCTCTATTTTATCTTGGATATTTTTGCTAAACTTTTAACAACTTTATGGATCTCTATCCTAAACATCTGAGAATTACTGTAATACTTAGCAGTCTTCATTTCTTGATAACTACCTTAGATTGTATACTTAGTATATAAGCTAGTAGTTTATATTATAAAGCTTCATTCTGAAAATTGACTAAAACTATTACTATTTTCTAGTATTAGTAATAGCATATCTCCCATCTTTCAGTGAACTTGTCTGCCAGTCACATTCTGAATATTCCATTCTGAAATATATGCCTAGTATGACTAATAAAGATATAGCATACAAGCTGAAGCCAAAGATTATTTTAACTTCTATATTCTACATACTTGAATAACACACAATTACTTATTTGAATTTTTGAGAGTCTATTATTAGATCTTAGATAATAAGATGTGAACTACATCTAATATTGGGGGAAGAGATGGCCTAATGGAAGAGTTCCTTATCTATGTGTATTATACCTATCTCAAACCTACTTGAGGTTATGAGTTTAATTCCTTAGTAGTCCTTTGTGTTGGGTAACTGTATAAAAAAGGTTAGGGTATTGATACTCCATATATAATTCCTCCTATAGACACAGACTGCCATTACATCCTATGTAATAAATTGTTGAAAAAAAAACTGCATCTAATAATAATAGACTTATTGCTAAGTTCATTATAAACTATTCAATACTTGCAAGTATTAAAAAAGTATTTACAAAATATAAGCTATTACAAACTTCATTTAACTTGTATCTCCACAACCAGTAAACTAATTCTTATAAACCAAGTTACACTAAAAAGTTCCAAATAAGAGCTATTTCCACATATGTGGTATATATAAAAGTGACAACATATTACTAAGATATCAGAATATCAGTAACTATAAGTTTCATTGGCTATTATCTTAGAAACAACTAAACAGATTTCTATAATCAAACTTATATTGAAAAGTACTCATCAAACTATATCTAATAATATATAGAGATCAGTATTCATAAAGATATAAACATATCAATATAGTGATATAATTAGTTATCTTCTAAGGTTAGCCTGACATTTTCTATAATAGATAACTACTCTACTAGGTACAAGTTTTGATCATGTAATAGAAATAGCTTGTATATAGACTATTACTATTTTGTATATATACTTTTATGTCTGAGAATTAGACTTAACAACATTATTTATTTCTTATCATTATTGATATCTATATTAATCTTTATCATCACTATTGAACTTCTGAATTACTTCTCAACTTTTGAAAGTATATCCAAGATTCAGATATCACAAATAAATAAGTAGTTTATTTTATGATAATAAGCTAATTATTAGATATATCAGAGATTTAACCAATTACTAATACTTTTGATAGAAACTAAGATTACATTACTTATCATTAGGTTTAAATATATGGCCTAATAGCAGTAGAATACTTATTATGTTAGTTACTATAATTTACAAAGATCTTTTGATCCTTGTAATTATAACTTATATATATTTCAAGAAACTTTTTGATTTCTCCAAGATCACAATATTTTTATTTCATCATGAATTTTCATTTCAACTTTAAGAGAAGTAAAGAATTTTTTGAACCTATAAAGCAAACATTATCAATATAAACAATCACTATAACAAGCTTTCTAATCTTGTTATCAACAAAGTAGTGTATATTAGTATTTATTATAACTTAGGTTCAAGTGTTCAGACAAAAGAGAAAACTTGTATTATTTAATATAAGAGAACTTGGTAGAATTCTTAATACAGAAAAGTCTACTTTATATATGTTATGGTCTTAAGTCCAAAGAGTTTAGATAAAAGAATGACTTTAGATTAGGTAATCACAAGAAAACTCAATGAAGTTCTAAATACAAACTAGTCTACTTTATATACTACAGATCATAGTCTGTATACATACTACAACTACTCTATTCTAAAGTACATATATTTTTTTACAAGGCCAACATATTATTGTTATACTATATGACATTATTTATTCCAGAACCTTCTATAACCTTCTCTGTATCATATGCTTGTATGATAGTTGTGATCATAATATCATACTACAACTCTAACCTTAAAGTCAAAAATAAAATAAAGAAGAAATTAAAAAAATAAGAAAATAAGAAGGTAAAATAGAATCTATAGTTTGCAACTCTAACATTATCTCTCTTTTAAAATTTCTTCTTTAGAGAAATTAACTTCCATTTTTACTAGTTTTTCTCCAACTTCTTTAAATATTCATCCTTGAATCTTTCATTATTCTACCCAAATAATATCTTCATAGTATACTTCTCCAGTAACTTGTTACAACTTAAAGATCTTAGAGTTGACACATGAATAGAACCTTATATTAGGGTTAATATAAGAGAACTCAATAGAGAACTCTGTATAGGATTGTCTACCTTATATACTAAAACCTCATAGTCCATAATACTACTACTTTAGCCTACCCTAAATAACCATGTGTTTGCCTTAAGATCAACATGTGTTAAATATACTATATGATATCATCTTTCCAAAATCTTTTATGCCCTTTTCTTGCTACTACATGACTTGTGACCATGTTATGTGACATGTGACAGTGTGTCCATTATGTTATGCTAAACCCTAACTCCAGTTTCCAGAGTAGAAGCTAAAAAGAAAAAAAGAAGAAAATAAAATGAAAAGAAAATTAAAAGAAACTTGGGTTCAAACTTCATAAGTCTGACACAACTCACTTCTCCTAAGCTCCTCTACATTTAGATTTAACTTCACTTCCCATACTTTGTCCATCCTCCCTTGTTATCTAACTTTTACTTTTATTCTTCTCTTAAATTCATTTACTATTATTTTCTATTGTAAATTCCTTTCAATACACTAAGTATTTCATCATTCCCCTTACTTTTCTTTTCTTTAGTATCTTTTCTATCTCACACTCTTCTATTCCATTCACTTTTACTGGTTTTGATTCTTTCATCTCTTTTTGTCCCCTATCTACTTATTTCTTCATTTTCTCTTGTACTTTCCTTAATGCTGCCTCTGTTTCCTCTTATATCCTTCTCATTCTTTCTGCAAACTCTGTTGCTTTCTCCACCTTTTCTTTTCTCCTAATATCTGTTTCCATCCTTAACTTCCTTCCATAATTTGATATGAAAGGCAATACCTTTGTTACTGTATAAATCTTGTTGTTTACTGCAAATTATGCTGTTGCTAACTACTTCAGCCAATCTCTCTGTCTATACTCTATAAAGAACCTCAAGTACTATTCTAATTCTTGGTTCATCCATTCCATCTGCTTATCTATTTATAAGTGGAATGCCATCAACAACCTTGTCTCTATTCTCAACATCTTATTTAACTTCTTTGTCAATTCTGCCACAAATCATAGTTTTCTGTCACTAATCATACTCTCTGGCAATTTATGTAATTTTCATACATTATCTCTAAATAACCTTGCCAATCCTTTTATTGACATCTCCTCTATTGTGTGGCTACAAAATGTGCTATTTTTAACAATCTATCACACACTACTAAAATTGTGTCTTTTTCTGCCACCAACAGTAACTTTATGATAAAGTCCACTGTTAAGTGTATCCATATCTTTTACAGTATCTCATTCACCATTAACTTTTCTGCTGGTGCCTCTGTCTTATTTTTTATTCTCTGACATAGATCATATCCCTCCACATATTTTCCAACATCCTTTATAACTTCTAGCCACTAGTAATTTCTCATTACTAACTCTGTTGTCTTCCACCTTCCTTTATGTCCTGTTACTGGCACATCATAATACAACTGGATGATCTCTATCCTTAACTCCTCATTCTTTAGCACATACACACTCTCTTCTTTCAACACTAGATCTCCTTCAATTTCCCATTCATTACCTCTTAAGTTTTGTACTTCTGCCTTCTTCATCTTTTCTACTAATTTTACTATCTCTTCATCTTTTTTTCTTGCCCTTTTTATTTTTTTCACTAGTACTGCTTCTAGTCCCTCTACCACTATTTCCATTATTCCTTATATCTACTCATATTTTATTAACTTCTGATTTTCATTATTGTTTTCTATTTTCATCTTCCAATCTTGTCTCCTACTAAGTCCATCTGTCTTCACTATTTTTATTCCTGGAATATGTTCTAAAGTGAAATTGAATCTTGGCAGGTATAATACTCAACAAGCTTGTTGTCAGTTCAACTTCTATACCTTCATGAAATATTCCAATTATGATCTATCCAGATTTCAAACTTGAACTTAGTACCTTTTAGTAAATGTCTCCAATTTTCTAATTTTCTAATTATCAGCAATATTTCTTTATTATGTATTCCATAATTTCTTTTTGTTTCATTAAGAGATCTTGAGAGGTATGCTACCAGTCTCCACTTTCCATCTCTATACTTCATTGATAATACTTCTCCCATTATATAATCTGATGTGTCCACCTCTATCTTCATCTTTCTATCCAAATCTGGTCCTACCAATATTGGTTCTGTTATGAACCTTTTCTTTAATGCCTTAAATAACTTTTTCTGTCTGATTCTCCACTCCCATTTCTATTTCTTTCTCATCAACTTATATAATGGCCTCTGCTACAACCTTTAGCTTGGCTCAGATTGCAACTTAGGCAAAGACTTGAGAAAGAATAAGAGGATTGATCAATTAGTAAAGCATAAGAATATATCTATAGCTATATATACCTAAAGATTATGTGTTAGAGATGAGTCAAACAAGTCATAATGCATGAGAAAAACATAAGAAAGTCATACCTACTTCATGAGACACTAACTAAGACTACATGTGGTACGGCCAATTATTGAGTCATAAAGAAGTCACCCTAACATCTGTAGCTCATGAGATAGCCATGTTGAAGATATGAGGATTTGACCATAACAGCCTTGCTATCTTTGCAAACTCTTCTACAAATCTTCTATAGTAATTTGCTAGTCCTAAGAACTTCTATATCTCTTTAACTGTCTTTGGAACTGGCCAATCCAACACTGCTTTTACTTTTTCCTCTTCTGTCTTTATTTCTTCTGGTCCAATTATAACTGCTAAGAAATCTATCTTTCTCACTTTCCATCTACACTTCTCTGGCTTCACATACAAGTCATTTTCTTCTAATCTCTTTAATATTTTCTCTACTAACTCATCATGTTCTTTCTTGCTTTCTATTTCCACCATTATATCATTTATAAAACTCTCTACCTTTCCTATATTAATCAAATCTCTTAGTAACTTGTTTATCATAGCCTGAAATATGGCTAGTTGTTATAGTATGCTTAGACTTGAACATTTTTCTTTTCTTTTTATTTATTTTTCTTGATTTAATATTTATTTTCTTTTTCTTTTTCTTGAACAATGAAAAGATATGTGATAGAAAAAATCAACCAAATCAATGACATAGTCAAAGGAACTCCCAAACAGAAGCCTTGTATTCAAATGACCATAAAGGGTCCATCCTACAAACAGGTCATTATCCCTATAGGTAATGAGAATAACACCAAATTTATGAAAAACTCATCTATCCATGTCATGAATCTCAATAGGAACCTCAGAAATGCAAAGTCTGAAGTCTTGGTTGACTTCATTCGCTCTGACCCACTAGAAATTACAGTTGTTACTAACAAAGTCTCGCTCCCCTCTGACCTTCTTATTATAGAAAATTACATTAAAAATTCGGAAAACATTGATTCTTCTCAAGTAAATCTCCCCTGATTGCCTTAGTCTAAGTCCTATCTCAAGATTATAGGTATCTCTTACTTCCCACACAACAACATGCAAGACTGTCTCACTTCAAGCAATGTCGAGCTCATTATCAAGCAAAACCATATTTTCAACAACACCACTCTTACATCTAAACCAAGAGTAATCAAAGCTTCTTCCAAATCAGATATGGTAATCATCTGGATCAACATCTGGGATGCTCAAAGTGGTGCAAGGGGCAAAAACCTTATCAATCAATGCTTTAATGTCAGAAAGTATATTGCAACAATTAGAGGAGCTAATACTAACCTGGGAATCCCGCAATGTAAAAATTACTAGAGATGTGGTCACTCAACATTCTCATGCAGGATCTAAGGATTGAAATGTATCAAGTGCAACGGTCCCCACAAATCGGAAAACTATCACAAGTTTGGTTGGTGCTGCAAGGCCAATGAGAAAACAAACCCACTGTACCTTGAAACCAAAAAAGGCAAACCATGCCTACATTCTTTCAAATATTTGAATTGCTGAGGTGATCATCAAGTGGACTCGAATTTATATTTATTCTAGAAGAACTACTTTAACAGAGAGTGGCACACAAAGAAATATTCTGAGATCTGTGAAAATAGGGTCAAGTCAATTCATTCAGTTGTGAATGGAAAACTCCAAATATGATTTATAACAACTTAAAAATTCTTTCCTAGAACATCTGCAAAAATGCTCTAGTTGTTAATACCATACTCGAGACCCACTTTTATTTCGACATCATTCTTATCCAAGAACCTCTGTAGTCAATCATTCATTCAATCCCTAGCTCAACTTCCAGTGAAGGAGACATCATAGTTGGAGCTCTACACCACCCTAACTGGCTCTCCTTTGCTATATCTTCTATCGGCTAGTTGGACCACCCAAGAGTCATGGCTTATATTAACATTTGTTTTTCATCATTTCATTTTTTGCTTTGTAAAGACATAATTAACCACAAAGATATTCTTCTTATTTTGTTCTTTTCTAACAATGTTTGTTACTTCATCATGAACATTTATTCTGACTTTTCTCATTCAGCCTTAAAGTATCTTAAGGATACTGAGGTGAATATTAACAATTTACTTATTATGACTAGGGATTTCAATATCAGAGACTGGTTATGGGATCTATCTTTTCTATATCATGCATCAATTAGCAATGACCTCTTTATCTTAGCAGATTCGTTCAACTTGGACTTGTCGTTACCTACTAACCCTGTTTCCACTAAGTATTCTGATACAATAGGTAAATCAAACTCGGTCATTGACCTAACATTCCTATGCAGTGGATTGAATGAACTCAATAATAATTCAATCCATCTTAATTGGCATCTTATCTCAGATCACATGCCCCTTACTATTACAATCACCATTGAAGAGAAATTTATTCAATCATCCAAACTCTCCTTACCAAAGAAAATCAAAGAAGAAGAAGCATTTGTCACAGAAGTTGTCAATATCTTCAAGTTTCTTGACACTTTGATCCTATCAAACCAAGAATCTTTGGAGCAAGTTGTCAACTTACTTGCATTGAGAATTGATCAGGCTTGGAATACAAATGCAAGAAAGATGTCATATGCAAGTCCACCTGTCTAGAAATAACGTTCCCGTGGTGAAACCACCTCCGAATCATACAAGCCTGCCTTCCATAGCGGCCACCTTTCTTGCAACATGTCTCATGGCAGTGCTACAACCATCCAAGTATCTCTGCCATGTGGTGTGAAAAAATCACCCAAACAATAGTATTATCAGGCTACTCTTCCTACAGTCACATTCCATTCCTTTTTACAATGGCCTGAAGTTTAGGCCATGCACTCACTATAATGGTATCTTTCCATTTTCCTCTAGGTCCCTGACTAGGACTGCTTTTTTGGTTGACTCTGGGTCTACTAATCCCTCTGTAGGCTCTGAACTCCCTTGTACTCTGTTCTTGGCATCTCTGCCATCTCTGATATTGAACACTGTTGTTTGGGTGATTTTTTCACACCAACATTCTGGAAGCTGTTACTGTGCCTATTCTGGTGAATGCATGAATCTGGACTTCCATGTCACTCTGCAAACTCACCCTGCCTTTTGGTCTTGAATATCTGGCCCACCCAATTTGAAATCTATTTGATTTGCTGGGATTCAGGCCTAACATTTTTCTGTCTATCTTTGCAGGAGTTTTTTGCTCTATTCTTGTGCCACAACCAATACACCATTGGTCACTTAGTCAAATCCTGACTTTCTCTCTGCTTCACCATCTTCTTGGATTTCCATATCCATCTCATTTCTGGACTTTCAAGTCAAGAAATCTCCAAGTGGTTAAATCACTATTCAGCACACTGGTTCTATCTATGTGTTGTATCTGTCAGGCCAACAATACTTCTATCCTGCTCTGTTCAACATTTTGTGGGAATACAAAACTCCAATAAACTTTGGAATTTTTGCTATTCCTCTTCTGCTGGGTACTAGTAATTCTCTGTTACTTGAATAAAGTGACAGATAGAGTCCCAATTCCATTCTTATGTCCTCAAAGATGTTGGCCCTCTTATCCAACCAAAACTCCAACAATCTCCGGAGTTTTTTTTGAGCATCTTCTGGGATATATCCTCAATTCCGCCTATGTGAGACTCTGGGATTTTTGTATACCTGTTCTTCTTGGGTTTCCATACCCAAAACACAATTTGTTGGGTTTTCATACCCAATTAATTTTCTAAGTCACTCACTATCAGGTGC
>Ga0157357_1001257_pt1 | contig 10646 bp, 6 predicted proteins | sample AttcapACBM1_FD_111485 | JGI IMG/M metagenome (GOLD analysis project Ga0157357, IMG submission 111485) | Fungus gardens microbial communities from leaf cutter ant in Botucatu, State of Sao Paulo, Brazil - Atta capiguara ACBM1 | ecosystem: Host-associated > Fungi > Mycelium > Unclassified ... | reverse complement strand
ATGTATAACACCTAATCATGTTATGTGACCATTTACAACAATGTGACAGTGATATTATGTTAACCCTAACCCTAAGTCTCAAACATAGAAAAATAAATAAAATGAAAAGTAAAAATGAAAAAGTTAAATGAAAAAGCTAGTATCCAAGGTTTGCAACTCTGACAATAGCATAGCATATAAGCTGAAGCCAAGGTTATTTTACAAGTCTATATTACTAAGCTCTTTACTATAGAGTTATATACTATAAAGTTATATACTCTATGTATTTCTGAGTCAACTCCATAGACTTTTATCTCCTAGTGTGAACTGCATCTGACATAAGTATGATATATATAAATAGAAGGCTTTTTCACTATGCTATCTCATCTCCAATATAATCTATCCTAAAGATCATGCATTATCTATTAGGTCAATATATAATAAATATATTGTATGATGTCATTGTTCTGAAACTTTCTATATTTTTCTATATAATATATGATCATGTGACTATGACAATGACATGTGTAACTAATATGTAATATCATATAACAGTTTTTGTAATAATCATATATAATATTATACTATATCTTAACTCTAAGTTTAAAGTAGAAAAATAAATGAAAATGAGAAGAAATAAAAAGAGAAAACAAAGTCCACTGTCTTTAACTCTATATTATATCCCAAACTCTGAAACATGTCTGAAACATGTCTAACTTCAATACAACATCAAATCCCCATAGTTATTTGGCTTTATTTGAGTCAAAATTCATGGTCATCTTTATCTGTTTTTATTACCTAATTATCTCCTTCAAACTCTGCAAAATTACTTAGACTTTACATAGAGTTTTCTTCTTTCCAATCTAAACTCCTATTTAGTGTGAAATACTCACTTGGAGATCTGTTTTAATTACTCCTTCTTGCTACTTTATATGTTTAAGACTGGTGATTACTTTGTAATAGTTAGCCTAATAATCAACTAAAGTTGATACTAAATCTCTGGTGTTAATGGCAACATGCTTTACTTCTCTCTTTATAACTCCTTACAAGGTCATCTTCTGAAATTATGACCATGTGGCTTATAGGAGGCACAACACATAAGTTGAGGCCAAGGTTGTTCTGACAAGTTCACATTACTGAGCTCATCACATGGATCTTCTATACTCTGTGCATTTCCAAGCCAACTCTGCAGACTTTCACCTTCAAGTGTGAACCATGCCTAACACTCTAACAATATTGCTTTTCTATATAAAAAATCTGAAGTTACAAAAGCAATTAAGTCAATTTTCTGGATGCAATCAAATATAACTTTCTATTTTATAAAGAAATTATCTATGAGACCAGTACTTCATATATGTACCAACAAAATAATCATCATATTGCTTGAAAAGATGTAATCAATGTAACTTGAAGCATGCTTACTAGATTTCTGATAGAAGTTTGCTATTATAGCTACAACTCATACATACAATTGTATATAAATCATTGCATCTTTGTGTTTTTGGTTGTAGAGCATATATGTACCTCTTTAATGAAGTTTATGCTAATAAATTTACACTATGTTCTGAATTAATAATATTTATTAGATATAAGAATAATGGTTATTACTTTATATACTATACTAAATACTATACTAAATACACTGACTCTTATGTAAAAGAATATAAGTTATTGGACAAAATAAGTCTAGAGATAAAGTTATCAGTATCTGGACCTTCTGATAAAAATAGACTTACTCCAGTACCCATTCCATACATACCTATTTTTCCTATTCAAAACAATTCTTCTATAACTTCTTAGCCCTTAACAATTCTTAAAAATAAAATATCTATAGAGAATGTTCTCATTCTACTAATATTGAAGTTTACATTTTTAGTTGGTATATTCATTTTCTGAGATGTACTAGCTTACTCTCTAAGATACTGTTTTATCCCTTTCTAGTTGTAGAAATGCTATATATAAAGTCTTTGATATATAAATCACACAAAATGATATTAGTATGAGAAGGATCCGTTGGCAGACTAATGATGATTGGACAATTACTCGTCTACTCCCAATGTGCAGATGCCACAGAACGGTGGCATGCTCCGGAAAGATCTATACATACGAACAGCATAGGACATCAATTACAACGAGAGATTAACGAGTTTATGAGGACACTGTCAGTTCATTTCCTCCATCGACGGGAACCTGAGATTCGCTGCGAATGGGATCTTGAAACCGTTGAGCTATGGATACGGAGAAGAAGGGAAAAAATAAAGATCTGACCAAAGTAGGGTTGTGCCTGTGCTTCACGAGCTGTTAGACGTTCCTGATGGTCATATCGGAGTAGCTTATCCAGCAAATCGATTGCTTCATTCGAAATATATCTCTGATTCTCTGACGTGATAAACCTTGTCCAGGGCTTCCTCGGGTATCTGATAAATACTTAGAGATTTGCATGCATGTTTGAGGAATGTTGACCGACCTTCCAAGTAGTTCATCATACTGTGAATCCAATCGAATGTTGTACTTATCGATGTATGCGTATAGTTCATCTGTTCCAAGCACTTTGGTTATCTTCACCAATTGGTCGTAGTTGTCATGACCATGAAAGAACGGTTCTTTACGGAATATCTGGGGAATCGTCAACATGAGGCACCTAGAGCAATGCAGGCACCCTCTTACCATTGATGCGAACATGCAACCATAACTCCACATATCCAAACTGTAATCATATTCCTGGAAGTCTACAAGCAGCTCCGGTCCCTTGAAGTACCGGGACGCAACACGAACATTGTACTCAGTCTTTGGGTGGTAGAACTCTGCCAGTCCCCAATCAATAAGCCGAAGCTAAGGCGCAAGTAAATTCTAGCTTCGCAGGCCTTACATCGAGACATACCTTTCGATGTTCATGATCTATCATGACATTATGTGGCTTCACGTCGCGATGCATTATGCCCTTGGAATGGCAGTAGTCCAGAGCCTAAGGGAGTTGAGTGGCATCTAAGGAAGGCACCAGTACATACCTTGAGCAATTCAAACATGTAAAATCGCACATCGTAATCTGTGAAGCGGGGATATAGTACTTTGAAGTCGATGTTGTTAATGTATTCGGTGATTAAGCTAGGGATCTTCGATGCAGGATCGCGTACTACGTCAAGTAGAGCAACAACATTCGGGCCACCTGCAAGATTCTGCAGAATTTTGATTTCCCGTTTGATTTTCTTCTTCTTGACAGGTTTTAAAACCTTGATGATGCACTTTTCTTCCGTAATGACATTCACACCCTCGAAGACCTGGGAACGTGATCGACAGACTGCTTTCAGGAAGAAGCAAAATAAGCAACCTCAGAGTATTTTCCGCGTCCGACTTTTCTGACAATTTCATAATGGTCCTGTGAGCCCCACTGCACCTGGAGATTGTCTAGCAAATGAAATCAGACGATGAAAGATGATGAAAAAGCCACCATACCGTATTCATGCCAGGTTGGTCCTAATTTAGCATTTACATCTGCGTAGACGCGCGCAACGGACTTTGTGGCAGCACGGCCCATGGGCTGAGGACGGGTAGAAGCTGAGTGGATGCTGTGACTTCAATTCGACAACGAGGAGACAGCAGCGCTGCCCAATTGATCCAAAGTCTTTCTTTCCCACGGGTCACGCTTCTTGCAAATCTGCAACCAAAGATAAAATGACATATAGACAACGTCAGATAAAATTGCCAGCACATTGGCCCAACGACGTCCACTACCTTCGATCCTGCCAGTTTCATGCATCTGTAACACCGTCTCTCCGTGATTTTGTCAAGGGTGATCCCTCGATCGCCGGCCAGCTCTCGGTTTCTTATCCAACCTGCGTTACAATCCGACATATTACCAGTTCAGCCCATCCTGCAAACGGGCAGTGCGGACTGTTTGTTACCTCTCATATTGAACCAAATACACGAATAATTGATTACACTGGTAGGCCAAGCCTCGGGAGATCGTCACTGTTATGCTGACGGAGCTATTCATCCAGGTGAAATACATTCTGATGATCGCTCTACGTCTGACTACGACCTCTGTCTGCACCGCTCCCCCGATGGTCTCAGCTTGGGGATCGACGCTCACAAATCTGGTAACGAGGCGAGATTTATCAACGATTACCGAGGAGTCTCAAAGAGACCTAATGCTCTCTTTCGGGACAATAGGCTTGATTCTGGTGAGCTTCGAATGAGTATTTGGAGCTCTTCTGAGGGGATCCGGAAAGGCGATGAAATTCTCGTTTCGTACGGTAAATCATGGTGGCAAGCGCGTAGTGAATGCAGCGCACTGTGAAGTAGTTCTTATTCACACCATGCGAGGCTCCTCCAAGGTATTTACCTGCTTCACATAGTTTGATTAGGAACACTCGGATTTTGAAACGGTCTTGTCCGGATTTCGTGGGTTCATCCTCTGAAAATATCCCTGCATACACAGTCTATCTACTCATGCAAAGGTCTATTTCAACAACTTAGTGAGAACCAGGAAATCAACTGAGGAAAGAAACAATATATGCAGAGGTTGGACTCAAGTGGTGGTCTTGGTCTGCCAAACGATTGGTAATACAATATCTGTGATTGAGCGGAAGTGCAGAGGAGTTTCAAGAAATCCTAAGTATATTCTGGACTAGATACTAGTTATATAACCTATCTTCAGAAAATTCTAAGAGAATAGAACAAGGGTGACAGTTATTTCTAAATGTTACTTATCTGAGTATGAAATGATTGTACTACTATGGTTAGAACTGTAAGAATGAATGATGAAGTAGATAATATGAAAGAACTAGTTTTCTCATATTCATCTCCTTTTTAGATTGCTACAATTCAAAGCAAGGGATATGGTTCTGGATTTAATGAATTTGAGACTTTGGATTCAAATAGCAATATTCTATTATCTGATTCAGTATCAACATATCCAAGATACTTTTCTAAAAATTAGACTTCAGACCAAAACTGTCAGGTAGTTACTAGATGGAGTGTTTGTGATCCTTGCTTCAAGTAGAAGTTCACAATTAGTCACACAGAAGTGATCAGATTAAGTTGGCATACTTATCTATCAAGCTATGCTTATCCATAAAGTTGCAGCTGAAATAGTAGATGATAACCTTGGCCTTAACTTATATATTGTGCTAGCTACTTATTGTAGGGTTGTAATTTTAGAAGGAGTCAGAGTTCAGAAAGTACAGAAGAGAAAGCAAGTTACTAAATTTTGATTATTAGACTTAGGAAAGAAAACATTAGAGAGATGATCTCTGTATTTATGAGTAGAAAACAAATACTTCAGATATCTTAGAAGTAGATCTATAACATTTATAAAAAGACTTGTTCTTCTATGTTTTCTAATTGATCTGCTTTTCTATACTTTGTTCTATTATCTACATTCACCTGCTAATCTGCATATTAGTACTAATCTACTTTCCTGTGCTCTAAACCTTTCTAAGTTATCTATGATTACTCTTACTAGTCTAGATATATTAACTAACTTCTCTTTCTTGTACTTTCTTATCTTTCCATGATATTTAGTAGTCTTTTGTAGTTTGTTATTGTTTTTCACACTTACATTGATCCACTTTCCTATGCTCTAGATACACTTGCTAAACATTTTAACTCTTGATCTTTTTATTCTTAATAGTTTCTAATTACTAAAGTATCATTATTTTATACTTATACAATTAGTACTTTGATATATTAGAATGGACTTGATAGTATTTAGAGTAGTTGTTATCTTTAGAAACTCTATTTTGATTTCTTAGAATTTTCTAGAGTTTCAAAGTATGTTTCATGTTTTTACCAAGTTGTTCTGACAAATATGGAGTTTGTACTCCAAGCTTCAGAAGAGATTTATAAGAATAAAATGAGATCTCCTGAAAATAATAATAATTCTAAATACTCTAAAGTCTATTTTAATCTAGCAGAATAATACTGATATAAACAAGGAATGATAGCACTTAAATAGTTAGAAACTATAATTGAAATATTTAAAATATTTACTGAAAATATTAGAACAATTGGATAGAAGTACAAATAAACTTTTAAGACTAGACTTTTTAATAACTCTATGAAATACTCTTCTAATATCTAAAAACCATCCAGATTTAGGATAATTACTTACAGCCTCTATTTTATAAATACTATCTTAGATAGAATACTTAGTTATTGTAAGAGAATTCAATACTTTTGCACAGCAAGCTCTAGACTATTCTAAAAGCTTATAGTATTCATTATCTAAATTTCATACAAAGTCTGTAGTGCTTAATAATAGTTAAGAACCCTAATACAAGCATATAGTGCTCTTGTTATAAGCTATATGTGCTATCACTAATTCTATTAGTGTTTCTCCATATTTTTTTTATTTAGCCAATCTTTTAGATGTTTCTATTCTAGCTATCTGGCCTTTATCATTCTCTACTTATATTATAACTGTTCAACTTGATTAGTATAGACTGTAGAAATACTTATACTAGCTATTACCTTTAAGAAATCCTATTCTATCCTCTTAGAATTTTTCTCAAAGTATACACTGTTTTATTATATATGTAGATAATATACTTAGAATCTTTTTGAAGATGTAAACTCTGCTGAAATATCACAGACTTTGTTTATTTATTCTAATAATTATGTTATAAAGTTCTTATTCTGAAAATTGACTAAAACTAGTATTAATTCCTAGTATTAGCAGTAATATATCTTACTTTTCTAAGTTACACTTATAATCTAACTCTTATGGTTCTTCTCTAAAATATAACAGATAAGTACTAATACTTTTTTATGTTATTGAAGTACAAGTTATACTTACTTACTTTCTTATTATTTCTATCTTATTACTTCTCTTTGAGTTATTTATATTTCTGTTATTTTTATTTTTATAGTTTCTATAGTTATATCTGCTTATATATATATATTTACTATAATTTGGATAAATATAAGAATCTTTTTTATTACTATGTAAATAAGTATTTACTTAAATACTTATACTTATACTTAGTTTATAGCTAGAATATACTAAAACTATTTTTTTCTAGTCTTAATTATATTCTTAATATCTCTTATTGTTCTATTTACTTAATTTTTTCCTCCTAGTTCTAGTAATTCTCAAATATATTTATTCTAAGTTACTATATATATATCTCATTATATATATCTTTTATAAATTTTTATTTCTAAAATATCAATTATACTTAATAAAAACAACTACTACCTTATACCTCTTGAGAGTTTATTTTCATTTACCAAGTTATTCTTATTTAAGTATAGAATAATAATACTGTTTTGACCAAGTATAATAAAAATGGAAAAGCAAGATTATAGATAACAAGCAGATAAGTGCTAGATAAGTAAAGAAATAATTGACTGAAAACTTGGATATTATTATAAAATAAACTACTCACTTATTTGTGATATCTGAATCTTAGATATACTTTCAAAGGTTTAGAAGTGATTCAGAAGTTCAATAATAATGACAATAATGATTAAGATCAATATATACATATCAATAATGAAAAGATGAATATTAATGGAAAATAACAAAGATTGATAATAAATGATATTGTTAAGTCTAAGATCTAATTCTCAAATACAAAAGTATATACAAAAGAGTAATGGTTTGTGTACAAGTTGTTTCTATCACATAATCAAAACACATATCTAATGGGGACTATTATCTGTCATAGCAGATGTCAGGCTAATTTTAGAAGATAACTAGTTATGTTACTACATTGATATGTTTATATTTCTATGAATACTTATGGCTTTGAGATATACTATATATTATCAGAAATGGTTTAATGAATATTTTCCAATACAAATTTAAAGTTACTGATGGCCTAATATCTCAGTTGTTTGTTGTTACTTTTGTATATTCTACATATATACAGATAGCCCTTATTTGAAGCTTTTTAGCACAACTTAGTTTGTGAAAATTAGTCTACTAGTTATAAGGATATAAGCTAAATGAAGTTTGTAACAAATATTTATAAATAGTGGAATATGATATTAGTGATAAAAAAAAAAGAAGTTCTGAAAAAGCCTGTTTTTTTATAGAAAAAGTCTATTTAAAAATAATAAATAACAAAAGAAGTCTTACTATAGTTAAAATAAATAGCTATTAAAATAAAGTTAGATTTCTTTTCTTTTTTAATCAATATTTTATTTTAAATCAACAATTTATTATACAGAGCATGTAAGCAAACTGTGGCAGCTACTTTGTAACTACATATATAAAGACAGAAACAACATGAGACAATAAAAATGAAAAGAAGATTAAGGAAAAGATAATAAATAAAATGTCAAGAAAAAGATTCAAAATAAAGGAAATATCACTAGCTATGAGCAAAAAGCTGAAGCAATGCTATCTTTGAAAGAGAAAGTCTTGCTATTGTATATAAGAAATTGTGAAAAATACCCAATAAAGTTTCTTCTTGGATTTCAGTAGTTGTTAAACCTCCTACACTTATATAGAATATGTTGCCTCATTTCAATAGGGTATAAACTGTACAGACAGAAAAATTCTTCTCTAGGAAAATATCTTAGTTAATACTCCCCAATAGGAGCATAATTGATAATAGTTCTAGTGGCTTTAGTGCAAAGAGAGTTAGAATTGCCAAAGTATTGAAGCTACAAACAACCTTTGATAGTCAATGGCTCAATAGAGTTTGATTTGTCATCAATTAATTCAAGGAAATTTTTTTCTTTTAGATCTGACACTCAGAAAGTCATTCTCCATTGTGTAATAGTAAAGTTGCAATTCTGCTTATTGCAAAAATCCCAGAACAATTTGCAGGAAAGAATTAGGGAAATGTCAAAATTCCTAGTATCTTTGTCTACTAAGAAGTAGAGCAGCTATTTTTCTTTACTAGGACAATTCTAGAAATTAATGTAATTATTACTATCTCTCTTGAAGAAATCTCTTAGTTTATAAGAAATAGCAGTGGAATGAATTTGGAATGAATGTAATGAGAAGTCAAAGATTTTCATAGCAGTGTGTAAGGAGTCTGTGATGACAACAATATGATTGATGATAGGACAACTAATAGCTTGGTTGATTTCATATCTGATTGCAAAGAGCTCAGCTTCCATGGTAGTTATGTTAACTGCATGATAAACTGTTTTGGTAACTGGCCTGTTGTATGAGTGGATGTGCGCTATAGAGGTAGTAACATTGTTTCTTATACTAGTGTCTGCAATGACAACTGAGGAGTGAGGGTTATTAAAAGCATTAATAATGGTATTGTCAAGAATGCATATATGATTTTCAATATTGTGAGTTTAGGCATGGAAGGAGAACTTGTCTGAATAAGAATCTATGAGTCTCTTTCCCAGAGAAAATTCTTCAATTAAAGAGAAAAAAGACAGAGAGAAATTTATTACACTTGTCTTCTATATTGATTAATGGACTGTATAAACAGGATTGCTACTTAGGCATCAGTTTATTGAAGAATAGGCAATGGTAGGTAATACAATCATTTGTACTCTCAGTATTGATGATCAACTTTATGATATGATTAAAAGAGAGTAAGAAACCCCTAAGGTGAAATCTTCCGTACAACTTCTTAAATTGGAGATGGATAGGTATTAAACTCAAAATAGCTTTAATACCTACTATAGAGAACATTCAAAAGGTACTGGATATCCAAAGAGCTACTCTCTACTGTATTTTCCTTAGAGTTCTAAGCAGATAATTAAGGAAGGCTTTCTTATAGTACCACAGTTGGAACCCATATAAAGCTATGGGAAGTGTACAGCTGATGTATAGTTATCTCTTTTGAAGAGGAATAAGACCCCTTGACAAGTTTCCCAGCATTTTCATATATTTAATAGTAGAGATGGCTCTATTCATGTAGAAGTCAATATAATAGCAAAATGTAAGTTTTTGGTTGAAAAAGAATCCTAGATATCACCATGTAATTTTGGAGAGTAGTGTGGAACCCCCAAGTAGAGTAAGATATAAAGAGGGAGGATTGAATGCTCCATGCAATCTAGAAAAGTGAAACACTTTAGTTTTGCCATGTTCTACAACTAGTCCAAATCTCATAAAAAGAGTAAAAATTACATTGTAATTACAATAAAGGTTTGTATTAGACACAGAAATGGATTTGTGTTGAGTGATAAAGAGACCATCATCCACAAAAGAAAGAATTGAAATAGAAATTTTTAGATTTTTTATATAGTTTTTCAAAATATAAAAAATAGAGGAAAAATAAAGAGCAGAAAGAATAGGTGAAAGGGCTAATCCTTGACTAACTCCAACATCAACAGTATAGAAAGGAGAAGAAAAACTGTTGCATAGATACTTCATTTTTCTACTGACTAGATAGTTCTTAAAGAAATTTGAGACTTTAGGATTAAAACCAGCTTTGGCTAAGATAAATAAAAGAAGCTGATAGTTGAGTGAGGGGAAGAATTACATGATGTCAAAAGCTAATGTGCTCATAGTAAGGTTCTTGATCTATCCTAATCTGATAAAATAAGTAAGAGCAATCCTTATATTAATAGTGGATCTGTACTTGAGTTGTTACAACTCAAAGACCTTAGAGTTGGTTAATGGGAAGAACCTTGTATTGGGTTAACACAAGAGAACTCGATAGAGAGCTCTGTACAAGATAGTCTACCTTATATACCTTGGACTCATGGTCCGTGCTAGCTATTTCTACCCTACCCTAAACAGCCAT
>Ga0157357_1001256_pt1 | contig 10649 bp, 6 predicted proteins | sample AttcapACBM1_FD_111485 | JGI IMG/M metagenome (GOLD analysis project Ga0157357, IMG submission 111485) | Fungus gardens microbial communities from leaf cutter ant in Botucatu, State of Sao Paulo, Brazil - Atta capiguara ACBM1 | ecosystem: Host-associated > Fungi > Mycelium > Unclassified ... | reverse complement strand
GGAGTCGAGAGCCTACCCAAAAAGGGAACAGCTTCCTAAAACAGGTTTAAATCACATCATAACGCACTGACCAAACATTGCTCCTCGTTGTCTTCCATCCTTCACCTCAAGGTAAACGCATTTCTTTCTCGTAAATCCCGCCCCAATTTCCATTTATTGTACAGGATTATCTTCATGAGTACCGCAGCTAACTCTTACTACTTCCGTCGCCGTACCATTGGCCGGACGGCTTCTCCGCCCACATGGGCGTGCTACGAGGAAATTCCATACGACGATGATTATAGTACCAGTTGCTCGGAGGAGGATTCTTGCTCTGAAGATGACGAAGATTATATTGAACATCCAAGTGATTCCGAGCAGAGTGAGAGTGGGAAGAAGACGGTAGCGCGAGATCGGAATGTGACCCGTGAAAACAATGCTTCTATCATGAATATGGAGACGGAAGGTGTTAGAGCTACAGATGCCTCCATGAAAGAGAAAGAGACACAAAGGGATGTTAAGGGTAAACAGCGTGCAGCAGATCCTGAGCCGGAGTCTACCCGGGGACGCAGGCACAAGAAGGAGCGCCGACCGACTTGTACTCTCAGGCCCATCTTGACTATTCATCGTAGCCAAGGTTTTGTCTGGAACCAGGTATACTTGATTCACTTTAAATTGTGACTTTGAATTCTTAAATACATCCAGGATTTGTTCATTCCGCCATACGCCAAGGACAGATGTGCGTTTTTAATTTCCCTTTTATTTGCCGAGTGCCAACATTGACATTCTACCTATCTTATGTCGTCTCTTGAACTTTTCTGATGCTCCCTTAGATGTTGCTTCGACCTCTCCTCCAAATGCACGTGGTTTTATCTCTTCCAGCTCCTCCAACACCGACTACGAGGTCGAGGTTGTCGAAATCCGAGTTAAGGAGGGTGAACTTTTTCATTAAACTGCAAGGCTATAACATCTAGTATTCTATCCATGCGTACATACATGAGTACTCTAAAGTTTTATTTCATTTACTCTCGTCTCTCTCAATTAGCATAGCATAGGTATTTCTCAATCAGTTTCTCTCTTGCTGCTGTTCTCTTTGAGCTTTCCCCTCTTTCATTCTTCATTTGTATTTTTAGCTTTCTTCTCGTTGAGTACGAGTTCACATTTTCCCAGCTCATTTCTGCAGTCAGTCAATATATAATCTTGAGGAGACGAATGTCATCGAAAGATGAGCATGTTCAATAAATTTCGAACCGTGCTTTTTAAAGCACTTGATACCGTTCTATAACCATAACGCTGCAGCAAAAAAATGTGTTTGGGTTCCAGGAATCATACATGGCAGTAGAAGCATAAGTCATACGTCCGTATGATCCAGTGATTCAAGTCAGCAAAGGAAGTATACACGGAACAGGATCTAAATGAGAAACCATGAAAGCGCTGCGCTATTTCGGATCGCGGTCTCTTATAGCTTTTTGGCTGTCATTGATAAGTTTGCCTTTTGCAGTTGTCAGTGCTTTTTCACGATCCTTGAGTGTATTCTGGTGATTGGCGAGGCGGCCCTCAAGAGTCTCGAAGAGCACTTCTTTCTGACTACAAACAAGGATCAGCGACGGCAAGGGGTCGGAGAGAAGGCTACATACTTCATGAAATCTATCGTCTTTGCAATCGGAAAAAAACTCAGATCACTGACAAACGATGGATAGACGAGAGGAAAGGAACCTTCTTCATCATACTCTTCAGTCGATCCATAAGTTCTACCGGACACAGACGTGTCAGCACAGGTACAGTAGGATGAGAAAATCCATTGCATAGTACCTTCGCCACCTGCTATCCACTCTTCCTTGGGTGCCGCTTGCCAGATACTGATGCGATTATGGAAGTGTTCTATCTGATTTCGAAGCAATGTGTCGCCGTCAAGGCCACAGAGATCTTGCCAAATATCGGTTCGAGGCACAGCCGACTGCGAGTGGGAATTGCGCCCGAGATGATCTCCAGAAGCCAAATTCGAAGGATGAATAGAGCGACCAGGAGCCTTTGTCTATCAGTGAGGCGTGTGACGAGAGTAAACAGAAAGTAGTACTGAGTTCCGCTGGCGCTTTGCAGGTTGATTTGTGTCACCTTCGGTGGCATAGCGGTCTCGGGAGTGCTTCCTATTAGTCAAGACCTGTTGCTGTTGTACATAGAATTCGTCATAAGCGTCATCCGTAGTGTAATTCTGGGGGAAAACCCTCCGGGGACCAGTAAAGCTAGGCTCTATACCAAGCCCTTCCATCCGAGCTTGTCCATTTCTGCATCCATGGGGAGTAGAGGCTCTGAACGAACTCAGGCAATCCACCTGGATTTCATCTGAACCACCCGAGGTCTCGGGCGAAGGCTGTTGGCGGACAGGAACTCCACAATTCTGAATTTTATGATGTGTAGAATTGGGTATATGCGCATTAGGAATATCGAGGGAGCCCAGGGATTCGTCTGGTGACATCCCATGCGGTAGGCTGCTATGGACAGGTAAAGCAGGAGCCTTGAACTCATGATCTGGGGATGTCAAAATCGGCGGTTTTTCAGTGGACACACGGACGGGTTTAGGAGTAACGATCCTGTCTGCGTATCCAATAGTGCTGTTTGTCCCTAATGAGTTGTGCATCTGCTTGGAACCAGGAACGGTGGTTTGCGGGCGACCAAGACTCGCCCCGGCGAGCTGAAAAATATTTTTAGGTGCTGAAGCATTACCACGAGAGGAAGTTCTTTGGGCCATGAGTCCTGAAAGGGGCAAGACCGTGTTTTCCATCCCGAGAGGAGCGTCTGGGTTTATATGCTGTCCTGCAGAATGGTGTAAGGGGTTGCCTTGGTTGGGAGTAAAGCCTGATGGATTTGAAGAGGTAGAGGAGGATCCTGGCTGGCCAAGGGGCATGAACGGGATCCGTGCGCTCATGGTGGTTATAGTGAAGATGCCGACACTGAATCAATCAATTTGATATACTATATTTGTGTATATTTATCTGAGGATTAAAATAACCGTACTTAAATATTGTACTCATGCTCCTTCGTGGACGGCGTCTCTACAGCAGCCCTCTCTTCTGTCGTGCAATACATGCTGCTAGTACTCTACCAAATCCTCCAAAGCTCACAGTCCTAAAGACTCCAGAGGACATGAATGAAGCACGCTCGTGGGCAGCAAGATTCAAGACCGCTACTATATCTCGAAGCCATGTCGATTTTCAATTCGCAAGAAGTTCAGGACCAGGTGGCCAGGTCCGTAGATAAATTTTTTAGAAAACTTGTTCTACATCTCGCATGCTCTGTATAATAATCTACAGAACGTCAACAAGGTCAACACAAAAGCTGTAATCAAATGTCAGCTCAGCAGTTCTTGGATACCGCCTTGGGCCAAGGCGAATCTTTTGGAATCTGTGACTTCATTCGCCGCTGCTACTATGATATCTGATCATGTCAATTATAGCCGTACTATATTTCCTCGTCACATTGTATCCAAGTTGCATCGACGATGACGCGCTCGCAGGTCCAGAACGTTGATGATTGTTTAGCGAAGGTTCTTTCAAATATTCGTGTCTGTAGTTTGTTCTCAGGAGTGCATGACACAGCTTCATGCCGTCATCTTATCCGCATCAGTGGCACCTATCAAGAATGAGACTTCTGCAGAACAGAAGAAAAAAGTAGAGAAGCTTCAGGCTGCAGAAAAAGCAAGACGAAAGTCCGAGAAGTTGCGTAGAAGCGACATTAAGCGATGTCGTTCGAATAAAGATTGGTTTTAATGGTCGATTGGTTCGGCACACGTCAAGATCGGAGGTAGGTGCTTACCTTCGATTTTCTTGAGATCAGTAGCTGACGGTAGATTTTCTGTATTAATCACGCCGCAGTCCTCCAACATTCCATTTTCTCCCTCTTAACAGCATATCACACCGACTTAGAAAACCTTCGTCATAACAATATAGCTGCCGCCGCTCTGATCACATGCTTCCGAAGAGATTTGTGTAGAACAAATAAAAGGGGTTTTCACTTTTGGCCACTCGTGTCTTCGAGGTAAATATAGGCATCTACATGGCGCTGAACAGGATCCTAGGTCTTGACATAAGGCAAGATGCCTGGTTTGTGATGCAATAGATGTGAATGCAGGTGACATCTAAATACATTTGTAGTATGAGATCAGTTGCAATGTCCACTCTTTTTGAAAAGAGTATTGTTCAATACTAAATTACTATGTGAATACTAGATAGTAGGAAAATTTTGTAACCTGGAAATGTCATGAGTAAGGATAAATGGGGTTTGCTAAAATTAATCAATCAACAAAGTGCAAATCATTATATCATTAGCTTCTGCTGGACTAGTAACTTTGTTACAACTTAAGTCTCAAAGTGTTAAGACAAAAGAAGAACCTTGTATTGGGTTAACACAAGAGAACTTACTAGAGTTCCTAGTACAGATGTGTCTACCTTATATACCTTGAGACTGTAGTCTGTGTGCTTCTACATGTAACTGTTATGAACTTAGACTCAAGTATTAAAGTAAAAGTACAACTCTTGTATTGAGTAACACAAGAGAACTCGATGGAGTTCTTGTTACAAACTAGTCTATCTTATATACTACAGACCATGGTCTGTGCACACACTACAACTAACCTACCCTAATATATATGTGCTCTCTATAAGACCAATATGCTATGTTAGGTAAGGAATATGCCTTGAAAAAGAAACCATCTGGGAAAATTCCAAAAGATGTCAGAAGAGTGTGGGAACATTATTCAACACCTGCAGATATGAATCTAGGGTGACCTTGGCTTCAGCAGATGTGCTGTATCTCTACATGTCATAATAGTCATATTTCAGAAGAAAGTTGTAATAGGAAGTGAATCATTGTGAAAGTCAAACTTCTGAGCATGGGGACTTAGAACAGTGCACTATACTAGTTGATTTTCAAGCTAAGGAATTATAGAGTATCTATGTATCTTAAATATTAGTACTAAGACTATCTAAGAATCAGAGGAGATGGGTAACTACTCTAAGTACACTAAAGTCATTGGAAATCAAGTCTGGAGTTCCATGGAGATCATAAGAAGCTATGTAATCAGTAATAGAGTGATCTGACATGGAATGGAACTAGTGTCAAGATTGTAGAAAGTAGACTTAGTTTCTTTTTACTTTCTTTTTTACTTTTTTTCATTTTTTTCTTCTTTTTGATTTATTTTTAGAACTCTAAAGGTTAGGGTTAGAAGTGATCTGTCACACTGTCACATCAGTCACATCTGATGGTGTGGTCACAACAGTAATCACGGAACTTAAGAGAAGGATATAGAAGATTCTGGAACAAAATAATATCATACAACATGGACACCATATGTTGGCCTCATACTTTACACATGGCCATTTAGGGTAGGGTGCACAGTAGTTAGCACGGACCATCTGTAGGAGTATATAAGATAGACTATTTTGTAAAAGAGCTCTTTATCAAGTTCTTTTGTGTTTCTCTAATACAAGAGTTGTTCTTTTATCCAACTCTAAGGATCTAGAATCATAACAACCAGGATGACCTATACCAGAAGTAGTATATAGACTAGAAGGAGGATATCTACTTTTACAGATGTTTTGGGCAGATCAAAGCTTAGGTAAGTGTTATCTGTGTTAGTGTTACATATCATCCATTATCCTTACACTTTTTACTCTTCCAGTATAGATCACACTCTATTTTAATCACTCATTAACCTAAGAACTAGACCCTGTATTCTTTATCAGTTCTATGGAGTTCTGAATAACATCCCCCCACAATATCTGACAATCCAGAGTACATACAGCAATAGATTATTATTAGGTTATTAGTTCTGTATTTAAGAACATAGTCTACCATATACTGTTTTTCTTAATCTAATTATCAACTTGAATTGTGCTGCACTCACATACATCTATCTGAATTACCATTATCCAAAATCATGACCACATGACACATAGGCTAGGTACAACATTATCTATTGAAGCAAAGGTTGATTTATCCATATAATATTTTTTTTGATCCTATCTCAAAGCCTGTCTTATTTCCATTTCTATTTTTTGTACTATTATCACAGATAAAATCAGCAAGTGTGAATTACATCTAATAGTTAGGTGTATTAGATATGCTTGAATAGTATATAACATACTATAGCCACATTGTTATAATATTATCATCTATTATAGATCTTCTTTCTGATCTTTATATTGTCATGATACACTTAGACACTAACATTTTTCTTTTCTTTTTATCTATTTTTCTTGATTTAATTTTTCTTTTTCTTTTTTTGGATGATGAAGAGGTATATGACTGTGGTTACATGATGCATCACATGATGTGATGTCATAGGTTTGGAATGGAGTAGAAGAGACTAGAACAATAATATTAGGAAACATGTTTGCCTTGTGGTATTGGTGTAGTAGACTTATAGACAACATGTATACATTAGAGTAAGACTATTCTAACACAGACTATGCATGTATAGTATAAATAAGGTAGCAATTCATCAGGGACTCTTTGTTGAGTTCTCTTGTGATCCTCATGAGATACTTCACCCTTAAGTTTACTTAGTAGTCTATTGGTCATTCTTAAACTAGTAGTTGTTACAACATATATGTTGTTATATTACTTTTCTGCTTAAGTGAGAAAGTAAAAGAAATAGAAAATAGAAAAGTGAAAGTATCTAAGTTTACTTCTGTAATTTCTAATACTAACTTACTCTAAATGCCATGGAGTATCTATGAGGCCAACATGCTATAGTCATGCTGTTATGATATTATTTCTTTAGAACCTTCTATATTTTTCTCTATGTTATGTGATATTGTGATAATAACACATATTCTACAAGTGTTTGCCTTATGTTTGTCATGACTTAGACATGTGTTGGAGTTTGTTTCATCTTTAACTTATATAGTTGTAGATAAAATCTTGTATCTTTACACTTTATCAATTAATCATTCTTTTCTCTCTTACTTAAGTCTTTGTCTAAGTTACAACCCAAGCCAAGCTTAGAAACATAACATTTAGTAAAGTATCATCAGACTTATCTTGCAAAAGAAGAGTGTATTATAGTTAGACTACTGGAATATCATAATGGTTAGACTATTGAAGAAACACTGACATAGCATTGTAATTAAACTACTGAACAGACAAAACAGATAGAACCAGATAAGAAGCCACTAGTATTGAGGTACTAGAAGAGACATTGGGATTATTGAAGATTACTGAAGAAAATACCTTAGAAGAAACTAGAATAACAAAGATAGCATCAAGCAACATGTTTAGAGTACAGATACTAGCAGCATTAGCAGAGACTGCATCAAAGACAATAATTATAAGAGAACTTGCTCTTCTGAGACCTTTCTCTTCTACTTTTTTCAGCTGATCTATGTTTTGTAACTCTTTCTGATATCTGTACTTATCTACTTATTTGCTTTTCTATGCTCCAGATCCTATTGAGCTGCATACAGATATATATAATCTAACTCCCCTTTTCTGTATTTCCTTATTCTTTTATAATGCTCTGTGGTCTTCTGTAGTCTACTATTGTTATCTGCTCATTGTTATAGTATGCTTGGACACTGACATTTTTCTTGATTTAATATTTCTTTTCTTTTGATTTTCTTTTTTATTTGGACAATGAAGAGGCATGTGACTGTGGTCACATGACATGTCACATGATGTGAGGTCATAGGCCTAGACTTTGGGAGAAGGAACTAGAAGAATGACATCAGAACACATATGGTATGATGTTCTTATAGAAGATATAAAGGTGAGGTATGGTAAAAGCATGGACAATGTATAGATATTAGGGTAGAGTTATTTATCACTAGCATGGACCATGAGACTTTTGTATAAATAGTATAGAAATGCAGCAGAGACTCCTTATTGAGTTCTCTTGTGATTCCTACATAGATATTCTACTAAGAGATTTATTACTTGTGTTACTATTGGTCTTTGTAACTAGTGGTTGTTACAACACTTGCTAAAGTACTCTGGCTCTTTTCTAATTTGGTCTTTTCATTTTGAACTATTCCTGATTACTTAAGTATCATCATTTCTTGCTTATGTAAATAGAGTTCTGACACATTAGAATAGACCTATTATTATATAGAGTAGTTATTGTTACAATTCTAAGCTTGGCTCAGGTTGCAACTTAGGCAAAGACTTGAGTAAGGATAAAGGAGATAATCAATTGGTAAAGCATAAAGATACAAGATTGTATCTATAACTATATATACCTAATAACCATGAGAAATAGATTAATCTTTTTTGTGATTTCAAAAGGTTCATATCTTTTCTAGTCTAGCTTTTTTAAAGGTCATTTCAATTGGATATTTTTGGCCTCCAACCACACATTGTCTTCTTGTTTTAATTCTTATAGATTCTGTCTTTTCTTGTTGAACTGTTTCTTTATGGCTTTTTTTTTGCCATTTTCATTGATTTTTTTTACTGCTTCCCAACTTTTTTGTAGTTTCTTGAGGAAAGTCTCCAGTTTTTGTAATTCTGTCTTTATTGCTATGTCTCTCTTCCATGGATGTTGTCCAAGGTTAAGTTTGAATGTAGTATATCCTATAGCTGCATGTTTCTTGTCATTATACTGAAATTTTACTACTGATAACTATTTTGTCCAATTGTCATGCTGATAATTAACATAATATCACAAAAACACTTTGACTTCTTGATTGATTCTCTCCATTTGACTATTGGTTTGAGAGTGGTATGCTATAGATAATATTTGTTTTATTTCCAGTACCTTGCTTAAGTCTTTCATAAATCATGAGGTAAATTGGGGTCTTTTGTCACTAAGAATCTTCTTTGAAACTCTGTGGATTTTTTATATGTTGTCTCTATAGATCTTGGCTATTTTCTCTGATGATACTACAGTTGTTGTTGTCTTGAGTCTAATCATCTTTGTGAATCAATCTATTATGACCATTATTGCATCTTTGTTGTTCAATCTTGGTAATAGTCCTATAATGTCAATACTAATTTCTTGCCATAATCCTTGAGGTGTTTCCAAATGGGTAAAGTTCTCCTGCCTTTTTCATGTGCTGTACTTTGTTCTATTGATATTTTTGGTATTCTTGAACATATTTCTTAACATTATTTTATATTTCTGGCCACCAATAGTTTCTCTTGATTAATTTGAGCATCCTCTGTTATTCTGGATGTCTTACATTTGCTGGTTCATGATTTTCCTGTAGGATTTGTTCCCAAATCTTCCAGTTATTTGGAACATAGATTCTTTCCTTTATGTATACTACTCTATTGTCCTCCCATGCTTGTCTGTCTTTCTTTTCCAATTCCTTCTGAACCTCTTGTTCCTTTATGTTGTTCTTTTGGATTTCTTCCAACAATGTGGTTTCTTCTACAAGTTGGTTTCCTCTGAACATTGCTATCTCTGCCTCTATGCTAATTTTTCTTGTTTATAACTCATTTTTGAGCATCTTGATGTCCTTGTTATCATCTTTTGTGTCTACTTGGTTCTTTTTTGACAGAATATCTGCTCTTGTATTTGTCTTCCCTAGAATATGTCATAAAATAAAATAATAGTTCTGCAGCTTGAAATACTATTTCACTTGTTATTCATTGAGTTTATGCAATTCTCTGAAAAATTTGAGACTTTCATCATCCATCCAGACTTTGAACTTTTCAGTAACATCTAATAGATATTGTCTCTATTTTATCAGAGCTTTTACTATAGCTAGTAGTTCTTTGTCATATATCTCATAATTTCTTTTGGTTATCTACATTATCCTTGATAAAAGCATGATTGGTTTCCATTTTCTTTCTTGTTCCTAGAATAGAACTCATCCAATGGCATGTCCTGATATTGTTACAAACTTAAAACCTTAGAGTTGGCTAGAAAAAATAACCTTGTATAGGGTTTACAAACGAGAACTCAATAAAAAACTCAGTACAGAACTGTCTACCTTATATACTAGGCTACTGGTCCATGCTACAGTACCATTAACCTACCCTAAAGACCATGTGTTATCCATAAGGTCAATATATGTCAAATATATTATAATAATATTATTCTTTTCTGATTTTTCTACTATGTTCTATCATAACATGTGATTATGTGATATTTTGCGACTGTGACATGTGATGTCACACTCATCCTAACTCTAGATTCCAAAATAGAAAATAAAATTAAAATAAGAAAGAAAAGAAAAGAAGACAAAGTTCACCATTTGTAATTCTGACAGATTTAATTTGTTGAATATCTTCTAATATTCTTCTTTCCATTTCCACTCTGTTCTGCCCTTAAGTTCATTGAGAGGTTTTGTTGTATGACTGAAGTTCTTAATCAAGTATTTATAGAAATTTGCAAATCTTAAGAAGTTTTTTACTTCTTTTATTTTGATGAGAGTTTTCTATTCTTTAACTACTGTGACTTTATCATTTTCCATCTAGACTTTCCCTTATCCAACTACCACTCCTAAGATGGGTATTTCTTTGGCATCAAAATCACATTTTGACTATTTGAAATGGAGATTATGTTTCTCCACTACCTTTAGAAATTATACTGTCCTTTTTTCAAGCTCTTTCTTGGTTTTGGCAGGTATAATGAAGTTGTTTATATAGTTTGCTAGTACTCTCTTATGTAAAAGCTCTGAGAAAATACTGTTCATCATTCTTTGGAATATTTCTGATGAGTTGTATAATCT
>Ga0157357_1001254_pt1 | contig 10652 bp, 12 predicted proteins | sample AttcapACBM1_FD_111485 | JGI IMG/M metagenome (GOLD analysis project Ga0157357, IMG submission 111485) | Fungus gardens microbial communities from leaf cutter ant in Botucatu, State of Sao Paulo, Brazil - Atta capiguara ACBM1 | ecosystem: Host-associated > Fungi > Mycelium > Unclassified ... | reverse complement strand
TTAACACAAGAGAACTTAATAGAGAACTCTGTACAAGATTGTCTACCTTATATACTAATATCTAATGGTCTGTGCAAGCTATTTCTAGCCTACTCTAAATGACTATGTATATGCCTTAAGGTCAACATATATATCACACATTGTATGATATCATCTCTTCCAGAATGTTCTATGTCCTTCCATATGTCATGTAACTTGTGACTGTGTCATCTGATGTGACCTGCTGTGTGACAGCATGATCTTATCACTCTAACCCTAACCCTAGTTCTAAAAATAGAATAAAGGAAAATAAATATAAAATAAAATAAAAAATGAGAAAAGAACATAGGAAAAACTAAGTCCACTTCTTACAATCTTGACAATGCTGTATAATGTCTTTGTCCTAGAATTTTCTACATTCTTTTATCATAACCACATGATTGTATGACCATGACATGTGACTTGTGTGATAGTTGTAACTGTGACATCACACTAAACCCTAACCCTAAATAAAAGTAAAAGAAAAGTAAAAGAGAAATGAAAAGAAAATGGCAAAAATAAAAAATAAAATAAAGTCTATTGTTCATAACTCTGATATTAAGCTTGGCTTAGGTTGCAACTTAGTCAAGGCTTGAGTAGAGAAGAGAAAGAATAATCAATTAGTAAAGCATGAGAATATAGAATAGTATTTACAGCTATATATATCTAAAGATCATAAGAGATATATATGATATGAATAAGAAAAACATGAGAAAGTCTCCACTACTATATGAGACACTGACTGATCATATATAAGCAAAATGCACAGTGCAGCCAATCATTGAGTTATATAATAAACCACAATATCTGTTGTTCATGAGCAAACTACTTGTAATACATGAGATATTGATCATAACACTCTATCTATTAAGATTTGATTTTACCTTAAAACATATACCAGGAACAAAAATGAGAAAGATAAATAGACTTAATAAAAGACTAGACTAGAAAATAGAAAAAGAACAATGAGAATCAAATATTAATTAAAGAACAATGGATTCATAGTTTAGCAGAAGTAGTAATAGAAGAACCTGAGATAGATATAATAGAAAAAAAATAGCTAGAGGAAAAGATAAAGAAGTAGTTAAAGTAGTAAAGAAGATGAAGAAAGCAAAAGTTAAGGTATTGAGAGGAGATGAATGGCAGGTTGAAGAAGATTTAGTGTTGAAGAAGAAGATTTATGTGATAAAGGATGAGAAGCTAAGGATAGAGATAATCTAGTTATACCATGATGTACTGATAGCAGGACATGAAGAAAGGTGGAAGATAACAGAGTTGGTGACAAGAAACTATTGGTAGCCCAGGATAACTAAAGATGTAGAACATAAACCATGATGTATTAGTATATATAGTGTATGTTGTAGTAGGAGGTTCTTTATTGAGTTTCTCTTCTAAACCCCAATATGAGAGTAACAGAGATATACCAGTCCTACTAGGCTAAACCCAAGAAAGATATTTGAGTATAAGTGATATAAGCAATATACCTTATAAGTGTGTAATCAACAATATATCACCCTAGGCTACAGGAAAATAAAGACTCTCTGCCTATATACTAACCAAGGCCTAAATAAGGAAGTTTTACTAGCGCTCGAGCATAAATAACGACATCGAAGTTCGAAGTTCCATTTACTCCTTGTCAAGCACCGAGAGTCACCAATTGCCCCAAAATGACAAACAGTGCCTCAAAATCTTCGATGTTGCGCACCTGGCCATCATCGTACGCAGCCGGAGTGGCGTGAACCGATGCAGAACTAGATATTGTCGTAGACGGGTTCAAGCTAAGGTTAGAGCTGCTGGTGGTAACTTTGATAGTACTGGAGCTGCTCGAGCTACTTTTGACAGCTTTGGCAGTGCTGGTAGTGCTAGTCGTCGTTGGCTCGGGAGTCGTCGTTGGCTTGGTATAGTAGTACGTAGTAGAGTACGTAGTAGATGGTGTTGGCTTCGGTGTTGGCTTCGGTGTTGGCTTCGGTGTTGGCTTGAGAGAGTTAAAATCATCAAACACCCAATCAGCATCTGTAACCATATCTGTACCCTCGCCAGCAAGGAAATGAAGGAGCCCTGGACTCAAGTCGATGTGATCCGGTTCGCAGGCCATGCACTTTCATCAAGAGAAGAGGTGAAAGTAAGACAGTAAGTTCAGAACGTGTGTCGGGAATGACCTGCCTCATCAACCACAGTAGCTATAGCAGATTTGCCATGGTATGAGATGGAGATTTTGTCACCACAGTGAGCACCGCCATCCCAAATCTACTAGGAGTTCAGTTGAAGTAAGCAAGTAGACGAGACAAGGAGCATACCTCGTGACTGACCGCAGCGATCTAAAATACGACACATTAAGTCCATATAATACATATGACAAAATCACGGCTTACAAAATCATCTGCACTGCTATGACCGCCACAGGCACCTCTGTTGAGGGGGTGAACTAAATGCAAATGCCTTGTAAGTCAGGAAAAGCATCTACTCACAATCCAGGATGGAACCAAGTAAGGACAGAACCACTACGCCCAACAAGATGATTTTCGACCATCCTGCTTTTGGTTCGTTCGTGGGAACCCAAATGGCGCTTCCTCTCATGAGGAAGGATCCGATCATACCCATGATGAACAGGAGTCACAACCGGAGAACTGACCGTGTTGAATGCGGAAACATTTCTACTGGCACGCTGTAATTTTATCATGACATGCATCTCCTCTCCTAGTTTTTGCAGCCCATCATCCAAGGCAGCGTGGTGGTAGGTCATGGAGACATACAGATGGAACAGAAAATACATGCATCCAAAGACTCCAAGGACATAGAACGGCGTCCAAATATTCTTGGCCTCATTTTTGTTGTTGAGTTGCCTGATGTGTACATTGACAACCGGAAACGGATACACTACAGAGCTGTCGAGTTTGGTTGTGTCACAGGTCCATTTGACCTGATAGGGTGGCTTTTCAGCATCCATTATAATGAGAACAGAAGGAACGACGAAAGGTGAGGCAAAATGAAAGAAAGGTGTGGAAGCCCAACGAGCGTATACAAGGGGCACACTGAGGAGATGGAAAGCGACTTGCGAATTCTAATTTCCCGCGGTCTTGACATTGTTCTCATGATTCAGGCTATTTTTATATATGACAGGATTCTCGGAAATAGCTTAACCACTCAGCAAGAAGTCGCTTCGATGTCGCTTCGATGTCGATGTTAAGGTTTCCCTGCTACATAACACCGTCAAACATTGGTTTCCGTTAAAATTATGTGATGCAACATACGAAAGAGGACAAGACGCCTCTTGCAGTAGTCGCGATGTCAAGGGCATTGACTCCACTGGCCTCACAAGCTTCTACGTCTGGTATGTTCTGGAGAAAAGAACCTCAATCAACCGGAGAATATGATCATACCACAATCAACCTACTCCGCCGAAGGCAGCTGTCTTGCAATAATTAGCGGGATGGGCTGCCGGACAACTACGTCATAGACTCGTCGACATTATCAGTTCACCCGTATGTTTTTGACGTACGCGTCGATGATTTTGACTTTTATGGTCTCATTCGTACATGCACCACTCGTCTCGCCATCCAGAGATCCTGTACCTGCACGCCATACAAGTCTGTTTGGTTTATGTATCATTTTCAAGAACGACTGCTTACAGCGAACGTTGAAACACTTGCCATGGCATTTGTCAATGATAGTTGAGGACACTGCTGATCAATTCACTCACTTGACCACACTGCTCTTCATCGGGACAAGCGGCTTGAGGATAATGAGTTGATGGATCAGTCAAATCTGACTTGGAGCACATACGTCTAGTACAATCAATACAGCTTCCGGTTCCATTGCTGAATGTGCAAAGAGAAAGTTATGTAAATAACGATCTTCCTTAGGACACCCTACCATTTGTTAGCATCCTTAGTACCAACGCATTGAGACCCCGTCCACAAAGACGACAAATCAGACATGGCAGCTGCGAATATACCAGTTCCCTGGAAGTTGCTAGGCGAGAAACCTAAGTTGCAAGTTCCAGTTCTTCCTAGAGACAACATCGTGGCTTGTATTCACCTGGGCAGGCAACGCTACTTTGGGTCCCATACTAGATTTCTATGAATGATCCATCGTTGATCGCTCACTGATGGTGACTAACGTCATTGAAAGTAGTGACTCCTGCGATAGCATTCACCCCAGCCGAGCAGAAGATAGTCATAACAAGTGCACTGATCATGCTGATCATGGGAGGAGGATACATGTATTGTGACAGTCTTGAAACAACCCCTGGGATCAATGGAAGTCCTCCGATGACTGCGCAATCATGAATGCCTCAAGAACTCTCAAGACTCGCCGACAAACAGCCGAATTATCATGGGTGTGAATCTTGTATTCGTTAAGATAGTGTTTGCACTGGAGTCTACTCTATATATGGTAAGCCAAACCGACCAAAGGATATCGAGCATCATGGATCTTCGGCTGCGGTAGTTTTTGCCCCCTCCTCCTCATAATCCAAATTGACCGGTAACGGCGGTTGCCCAGCCAAACGCTGCAAGATGAACCTCAAATGTTTATTGTTCTCACACGCAGGTACAATAACCAACCTTGAATGCGTATTTGCAGACGAGATATCCCTTGGGATTCAGTCCTTTTTCTAACCAAGCCTTCTTGCCTTCAGACGATATCATGCAGGCCTTCGACTATCTTACCTTTTCTACTCTGTATAACCCGTCATAGCGATAACTGGAGACAATCAGATCTCCAGTGAAAAGGTTTTTTTCAATTGACGAACCCTTCAATAGGTGCGTACTTCGACCTGGCTTTGAAGCCTCGCACAACCCTCACTGGATTTTTAGTTTCGCAGGAGCGCTATTCGTATGGATGAGCCTATGGGGATTATATGATGAGAGCGATATATACCCGAAGCATCTTGTTGAACTGAGTAAAACTATCATAAGTAACAGCATCAAAAGAATGATTCGGATGCGTACGTTATTTTCAAAAGTCTGATCGGAGCTTTGGGGAGCTGTACGTAGCTATACATAGTCAGTATCAATCTAGGGTGGGACGGGAAAATGGCCTACGTTTTTTGGGGCAGTTTTTGTTCCTTTCAAGTCACGTCCACCTAAAATCAAGATACGTATCGATGTAATTTAGCCATGGACTCATACTGCGAACCTGAACCGGTGTAAGTACTTGGCGAATTCTGGTGTTAGTGTCTGGATGGGGTCTAAATAATGAGAGCCAGCATACAAACCGTAGCCCAAATCAATATCGTCATCATAACCTCCACTGATGACTACGCTGTGGGCCCCCCGAGAACCTCCAGATATTCCTCCAACCCAAGGACTACGAACGAATCAATTTCGAAAGGCATAATGACACACGGAATGACCGACGCATGAATGGCATCTCGACTACAAGCCTCCCTTGTCAGCCACCAAGTACCGACAGCAACACCTGGAATATGTCCAAAGGTTTTTCTGAACGAAGTACCAAAATCAGAACTGCAGCAACCTCAAGTGCAAGAGAGCAGCTCAACGGATCATGGATACGTTGTCCGGCCTCACGACCCATTGATCCCTCATTCCCTGAAATTTTGTCACGAATAAGAGGCTGAGGGAGGCCTGTACTCTGTATGTTAGAGTAATCAACTTTCTTCCCAGAGTTACGAGAACTACGACGAAGAGCGGTAGACTCTTTGCCCATTTCTGTTTGAACCCTGACCCGCTGAATCTTGGGTGTGGGCACATCTACATGCTCCGTATCTGGAGATGACTTGCGTTTGAGAGTCATCTTCAGACTTAGTTTTGGCTCGTTCAGGGGTTTTTCGAGCCCTAGTGTTTTTAGGAGCGCCTTATTCTGTAGAATAGTTAGAAAATGCAGTTGATATACTCCATAGTTTGGATACCTTGGCAATTTGAGCAGCCTTTGCTTTTTCATAATCTGATCCCATTCAAGTACGTTTTCTGTGCAATTTATGAGGCCAAGCAACAGAAAAGGGCCCAAACACGAATCACATCACGTCACATACGGTCCATGACTCAATGTCACGGCGCCTCACAAGGATGTATTGTATGCTAGAGGCATGGGAGACGCACTCAGTGCATACCGTCCCCCCAATATACCACCACCAAGCAATCGTGCAATAACGCAGGGCTCGAGAGAATCACCGACACAAGTGAACTCAAACCAGGCCAGCCCAGCAACCCACATACACACCACCCTCTCAACGCCCACCGCTCCCATTACCCCCAAGGCTAAAAGACGCAGGAGCTGGGCGTCAGACACGGACAGGTATGATTCTGACACAGCCGACGGAGATGTCAGTGAACAGGAACACGTCAGACCCAACCCTGACGTGTTCGACAGCCCCCTCACCACACCTACCTTACTCAACCGAACACGCCCCTACCGCACTCAGAGCAACCCGCAAGGAAACTCTGGGCACACGGAAACACATGACGCCTTAAGGGCGAAAATCTTGGAGCACCTACAAGGTGCCCTCACGATGACCAAGAAATTGTTCACACTAACAGGCAAAAATTTTGCCGTAGACGATCACATTCCAGTTCTTGCAGCTAACCTATATAAAACCACAACAGGCCAACAGAACCCCACCCCCACACACCAAGACTCCCCGATCTCAGAGGCCTTAAGGTCCCTCACTGAAGAAGTCAAGCGAATAGCAGCCAAAGAACAACCGCCCTCCAAACCCAGGCTTGAGTGCAAGCACCCACAACCCAAAAAACGCCCACGCCAAGTCCTATGCTGACGCCGCTACAAGCCAGAAGACTAGCCAACTTACGACCACTGCCCCCCGGTCCAAAGCTCCGACCAACCCAAGCAAGGCCCACCATCTAACGTGTCTGGCCATTGTCTTCGACTCCACCCCACCCCCTGACTCCAGAAGAGATGAAGCAACTATAGTCCCAATGTCACTGCTGCTGGTGCCTCGACCACTGCACCACAACCTGCCAACAACCCCTTCGATGCAGGATCTGTGGTGAAGAACATGAGGAATCACATCATCATAACCCCCCAGCCCCTACCACATATGACGCAAACATGCAAGCTGACCAGAACGCAAGAGCCAACCATTTCGTAAATGATTGAGAACACCAACCACCCAGCAAACTGGACACGCTGTCCGGAACGTCTCCGACATGTTGGCAACCCACAAGACAAGACAAAGTCAAGGCCCAAATCCAAGAGTGCCAAATCGCTACTTGGGAACAACTCGACCTCCGTTCCAACATCTTCCAACAACAACAACTGATACAGCCCACTAACGGATACCACCCCCTCAGTTGAGAACATCCTCCAGAGCACCCGGCAAAGACATCTGAACAGGATAACTGAAGGAACCGCCCAATAAGCCCTCGCAGACATGCAAAAAACCCTTTCTAAATAAATAGTACGCACACACCCTCTCCCACCTCCCTGTTACCAACTATTAAGATAATTCAACTTAATTGTAACAAGAAAGAGAGCACCATCCATGGCCTCCTCAATACATACTTCAACAATGCTGACCTCTTCTTCCTTTAGGAACCATGGTAGGTCCCAATGGTACTAAAGAACTAGTAGGTTATAAAGCATGGACCCTGATTCTACCTATCACAACTGATCCCCCCCTACTATGTGTCATAGCCTATTTCTGACCTCGTTCTGGTATAGAGGTGGTGCTCTGCTTAGATCTCACTCTAGACTGGGACATCCAAATCTTAAACATAAGCTATCAAGATAACCTAACTACTACCATCATAAATTGATCACAAATGTGCCTATTATGACCTTAAGCTTGGCTCAAGTTGCAACTTAGGCAAGACTTGAGTAGATAGAAGAGAGAATGATCAATTGGTAAAATATAAGGATATAGATTAGTATTGTAAGTTATATATATATACTTAGAGACTATGAGGAATACATAGGGTGAGAACAAGGAAAACATGAAGAGGCCTTGACTATTACATGAGATGCTGACTGATTATACATAAGAAAGACATATGGTGCAGTTGATTATTGAGTCATATAGAAGAAATCCCAACATCTGTTGTCTATAAGCAAACCATTTGTGAAACATAAGGTATTGATTGTAACAGTACTACTGTCTGTCTTCATAACCAGCTAACAATTATTATGAGTAATTAGAACATGCACTACCACTTATGGTTCTTCTTCCCAAACATCAACTCTAGTATGAAAACAGACTGTATAATGGACTAGTTTATGATCTATAGCTACTTACTCATAAACATTCTTAGCCAACATACTTATATTCTTTATACTTTCTAAGAAACTTCTTAGTTTTTAACCTTATATTTTGCAAATGGTTTAGCTGTCTAATATGTAATCCTATCTAACTAGTCAATCAAATCCAAGTTTGTCTTTAACTCCAATTATCTAGCTGTTTAGTAAATACTATTCAACAATATGATATTTATCACCAACTGTTGTGAAAATAAATACAGTAAAATATAGTTTATAGCTTTTGTACAAATTTTAGAACATCTTTGAGAATCTTTAGATATACTGATAGATACTAATAGTAATATTTCCACTAGTAATATCAAAAACATAATATTAACCCTTATAATAGTAATAACACTCACTAACAAATAAGTGTTAAAAAAGTATAACTGTAGTGGAATAAAACCCTTACCAAAACAACTGCTTATATCTAACAATTCTAGAAACTCCAATATAAACATCTTGAAATATATGGTCTCTGAAACTTGAATTTGGACAGAAATATAAAATAGATATGTAATCTTTTTAAAAGATAAGTCTAATATATAAAGAAAATATAGGCTAACAAAATCTTAGAAAAAATACTATATGGAAAATTTGTCAATAAGCAACAAAATATAGAAACTACTTTATTCTAGTAATATTAAGAGGTTCAGGACTGCTTCTTACTATTATATACAAAAAAAAAGTATAAAATCCTCAGATCAGCCTTTTATTAAAAGTCTTTCTTCTTTTTTATTTTTATTGAAGCCAACCTATTATATATAGTTGCTGGTATTAGTATTACAATTAAAGACTTAGAACTAAGTTAATAAAAGAATCTTGTATAAAGATTACACAAGAGAACTCAATGGAGTTTCAAGTACAAAATGTCTATTTTATATACACTTGGTTAATGGTCTATGTTATACTAAACTTAGCCTACTCTAAAGGACATGTGTACTATATACCATTAAGATATAGTATAATATTATCATTTCAGAATCTTTTATATTCTTCTATAATATATGACTATGTAACTGTGATATGTGATATGTGACAGTTTGTGACAGTTATATATAATGTCATGCTAAACCTTAATTCTAAGTCTGAAAAATAAAATAACTAAAATAGAAAATAAAAATAAGAAATAAAAATAAAATAAATAAAGTCTACTATCTTTACTCTAACAGTCAGTCAGATTAACTATATTATGCTTAAATAAATCTGGCTATATGCAAAAAATAAGATATCCATGCTTATATAATAGTATCACACTAATAAATACCATCCTCTATAATGACAAAGGATAATTGTAGTAATACTTAAGAAGTCTAACAAATCTGATTATACCTAATTTAGAGTATACTATTTTATTACACTCTCTAAGTATATAAGCAAACTACTTGAGAAAGTAATAGCCCACAAACCAACTTAACAAATCAACACAATCTTATCTCAGATTCTCAATTTAGAGGTAGAGTTAACTTTTTTTATCTTAGATAGTATTCTTATATTTGTATATGATATTTACAACTTGTAGAACTATAGTCTAATCACTTTTGCACTAACTTTTGATATCAAAGGTTACTTTGACTTTGTTAACTATAAATATCTTTTTAGTAAAATAAAAAAATATTCTTCTTGAACTAGTAAAGTAGATAGTAAATTTTCTCTTTGACTAAAAGGTAGCAATATGTCTCAATAACACCTAAAAAGAAATGAAACCAGTCAAGAATAATATTCTACAAGAATTTTCTATTTCTCCTATTCTTGTCTCTTTTTACTCAGCAAGTATTAGAAGGCAATTCACACTTGCTAGTTTATCTATAGAAGTAGTATAGAAGACAAAAGTGCAGAGCTAGGATTAGAAATTTATTCTAAAGGGCCAAAAGTTAGTGTTATGTAGATAATCGACCTTAGCTTCAATAGATGATGTTATACTGTCACAAACTTCATCTAGCTTGTATCTCCACAACTAGTAGACCAATTTTTACAAACTAAGTTGTGCTGGAAAGTCCCAAATGAGGGCTATCCGCACATATGTGGAATGTACAAAAGCAACAACAAATGACTGAGATATCAGGCCATCAGTAGCTATAAAAGCTTTGTCTGCTAATATCTCATGAACAGCTGAATGGATTCACACTATTAAACTTGTGTTGGAAAGTGCTCATCAATCCATTTACAACAATATATGATGTGTCTTAAAGTGATAAGTATTGGTAGAGATACAAGCATATCAATATAGTGACATAATTAGTTACCTTTTAAAATTAGCCTGACAGCTCCCATCAGGTACAAGTTTTGATCATATGATGGCAACAGCTTGCACACAGACCATCACTCTTTTGTATATATACCTCTGTGTCTGAGGGCTAGACCTCAGACTTAACAACATCAATTATTCTTGTTGATACTACTCATTATTATCTTCTTAT
>Ga0157357_1001251_pt1 | contig 10659 bp, 7 predicted proteins | sample AttcapACBM1_FD_111485 | JGI IMG/M metagenome (GOLD analysis project Ga0157357, IMG submission 111485) | Fungus gardens microbial communities from leaf cutter ant in Botucatu, State of Sao Paulo, Brazil - Atta capiguara ACBM1 | ecosystem: Host-associated > Fungi > Mycelium > Unclassified ... | reverse complement strand
ACCAAGTTCTCTTGTTTTAATTAATACAAGATCCCTCTTTTGCTCTAACTTTGGACTTAAGCCATAACAATCTACAAATCTTGTGATATCCTCTATCTTCAACTTTTGTTAGTATAGCTCAAAGTCTATTCTTAGAAGATAATTTGTATCAAGTAAAAACAAAGATTGCTGTATAAATGAATACACATAATTATTATGCTAGAACTCTACTAGAGGTAGAAGGTCATGCTAGTCACTTTGTTTCTTATTTATAAATAGCCAGAGGTATTAGTCAAGTTCTTAGTTAACTCACTCTGTTTATATATTTAATTGAGGATGCTATATGGTCAAGAATACTACTTCAATACCAAGCATACAATGAAATATTTTAGTGAAGAGAGTGATAAACTGAGGCCCATAGTCAGAGACAACACAAGTAGAGAAGTTATGGAGCTTCCAGACTATTAGATGTGATTCACATCTTGTTATCTGAGATTTGATAATGAACTTTTGGAAGTCCAAATTAGCAACTTGTCAAAACTGAAGATGGTAGACTCTATTTATTTTCATTTTCTTTCTTATTTTATACTTAGGGTTAGAGATTAACATAACATTACATGTTATGGTCACACAATTATACATCATACAGAAGAATGTAAAAGATTTTAGAATAATAATGTTATACCATATGTCAACAATATATAGTACATATGCTCTTTAGGGTAGACTAGAATTAGTATAGCATAGACTATGAGCCCAGTATTATCAGACTTATGAAGTTTAGACCCAAGTTTCTTTTGACTTTCCTTTTGATTTTATTTTTCTTTTCTTTTCTTTTCTCTTATTCTGGGAACTGGGGTTAGGGTTTTGGGATGACATTACTGTCACTCTGTCACAATACACATGACATGGTCACAGATCACAAAGTAGCAATAGAAGGAAGTAGAAGGTTTTAGAAGAATAATATTATATAACATATATAACATATGTTGACCTTAAGGCAATTACATGGTCATTTAGGGTAGGCTAAAGTAGTAGTAGCATGAACCATGGGGATTTAGTATATAAGGTAGACAGTCCAGTACAGAGTTCTCTATTGAGTTCTCTTGTGTTAAAACTCTAATACAAGTTTTTGTCTTATTGAACCTTAAGAACTTTGAGTTGTAACAAGTATATATAAGGTCAACACTTTGTACTTGGAAATCTATTGAGTTCTCTTGTATAAATCCTATACAAGATTCTTTTTTCACCTAAACCTAAGTTATAACACAACTTGCATTATTCAGATACATAAAAGATAAAAGTTAGAATAATCTTCAACTTCAGCTTGTGCACTATACCTTTATTAGTTGCACTAGTCACATATTCCAGAAGAGGTACTCAAGATGTCCTAACAGACAAGTCTACTAGAAAATGGGAGGTATGATGTCACTAATACTGAAAAATAGTGATAGTTTTAGTCAATTTTCAGAATAAGACTTTACAGTATAACTACTAACTTATATACTAAGTATACTACCTAGGATAGTTATTTGGGAATGGAGATTGTTAAGCAAGTTACTCTAGTTCTGATGATCCTCAAATGTTTGGTGTAGAGATCTATAGAGCTGTTAAGAGTTCAGCAAGAATATTCAAGGTGAAATAGAAGTTGTGATCTGTATCAGAAGAGAACAGGGAATGTATATAGAAAAGAAGGCATTATCCATAGATTGGGGTAGACATGGCCAGATTAAAATATGACACAAACATGGTATAGAGAGAGTCATGCTGTATCTTTTACAGTGACAGTGGTATAAGTTGGAACAAAATATAGAGTCTTAGACACTCAATCTACTACTATTATTACTGTATCAAACCCCATGGATTCTAGAAGCTCTTATGAAGTTTACATTAATAGTTTCCTATTGTATATCTGGTATTGGTAGTAGATGTAGCTCTCCTAGTAATAGGTATTGGACAGGCTTAGTGAACAGACAGAGATCACATATGCTGATATACTAACTGATATATCTTGATATCTGTAGCTACTAGTAATTCTAAAACACTAGCTCTAGAGCCTTTCATCTACTGGTGTGGCTGGCTATTCATGAGTTATAATAAAGTATGACAATGCAACAGTAGAGTTCTATGATGTTTGAGATGTAAATCTTGTCATAAAACAAGAGCAGACCATTATTCTCAGACTACTTGATAAAGTATACAGATCTTGTAAATAAGTAGTAGAACTTCTTTAATGTCCTGACAATAAGTTTTATTGTTGACATGAGTGATTGTCATAGCAAATTTCTGCAAGGTCTTGCTCTTTACCTTTTGTAGCAACTTCTTTGAGTGCCTAAACAACAAGAAACTCTAGCTTGAGTAGTATCATATCTTGATTGTATTATCTTGTAATCTATTATTATGATCTGGTTGATGGAACAGCATATTGGACCTGCATATAGACTTAACTAGTCAATGATGGAGTAGGAAATCAAATCTTGCCAAGTAGAGGAACTACTATACTTACCTACAGTTGAGTTTCTTGGCAGTCATAATATATTTCAGATTTTTGTAGTTAGTCCAAATTTCTACTAGGATTTTTACATCTTTCAAGAAGTGGCACCACTTCTCTAATGCTTATATAATAGCCAACATCTTCTTGTTATATATCTTATAGTTATATTTCACCAAGAAGAGTGATTTGCTGAAGTACATAACTAAATACTGTTTACCATCATTTATGGATATTTGAGAGAGAACCACTTTTATAGCAAAGTTTAAGCTATTAGCATAAATATAAAATAGGATTGAAGTATTAGAGAAGGCTAGAATAGAGACAGAAGTGATAGCTATCTTAAGTGAGTTAAACATACACTATTGTTCAGAGCTTTATATTCAGATACTATTACTTCTAGTAACATCAAAGAGAGAGAGTAGGCTATGTCTAGAAAGTTATAGATAAACCTTCAATAGAAATTTGCAAATCTAAAAAATGCCTATATATCTATACTGCTCCACAGAATCAGTTAGTTATATATACTAGCTATCTTTACAAGGTTTATTTCTCTAAGATAACTAGTTCTAGGTACTTTATCATTTGTCTGTCAAACTCACACTTTTCAGAATGTAGATACAACTTGTGCTTTGCTAAAACCTCAAAAACTTTATATACTATTTTGTAATAGTTCTCTAAGGTCTAAGTAAATATGAGGATATCATTCAAAATATATGATTATGATTCTCTCCACTATAAGATTTCTATTAAAATAACTAAGTCTACAAAGTTTATATCTTCAGAAGAAATCTAAGTATATTTTTTATAAAAATAACCAAATAAGACACATCTTTAGAAGAAACCTAAGAGGACAGAATAAGGTCTTCTGAAGGTAGTGACTACTATAAGCACTTCTACACTCCATTCTAATCTAGTAGAACAGTCCTGAGATAAGTAGAAAATGATGACAACTAGATGGCTAGGAACCTTTGATGGAAACACCTAGAAAGTTGCCTAAATAGGCAGGAAGTATAAAGCAATGATAATAAAACCAGTAGCTGCAAAGTAGTAGTACTATAAGCTTGGAGCAGAGTTCTTAATAGTCATCAAATACTACAGGCTTTGTATAGGGTTAGATTGGGTTGTAAATACTACAAACTTGTTATAGAATCCTGAGCTAGCTATGAAAAAGAGCTGGATCCTTTTACAATTCCTAAAAATGTTGTTCATTATAGTCTGAAATATAACAGGGCTATTAGTTATCTCAAAGAACATTACCAAGAGTTCAATAGTTAGTACAAAATATAGTCTTCCATTTATCACCTGCTTTAATTTGCATGTTGAAACTATAGCAGATGTTTAGTTTGGTAGAATATTTAGTACTACAGAGTTGCAAGACAAGCTCAGAAATAAGAAGAAGTAAGTACTTATTCTTGATTGTCATGGAATTAATGGTTTTGTAATCTTGTACCAACTAGAGTGAGCTATTCTTTTTCTTGATAAATAATACCAGCATAGTTATGGGAGATTTCAAAGTATATTTTATTTGTATAGAGGTTTTTAGTGAAAAAAGCATTCTGCTCTATTTGCTCTGTAGAAAACAATAGATAGACCTTAGATGATTTGGGCTCAGCTCCTGGGGTTAGTTTAAAAGCATAGTTTTAGTGGCAATCTAGAGCGAATATCAAAGTCATTTTTAGCAAAGACTAATTCAAACTTCTTAATATAGGATGGAAGAATCTGATTAGTCTTTTCCACTATATACACTTACTTATAAGCAACAGAGTATTATAACTTAAGTTCTTGAGTAAAGACAAAAGATGACTTTTGTATTAAATAATATAAAAAAACTTGATAGAGTTTCTAGTACAAGATAATCTATCTTATATACTATAGATTGTGGTTTGTACACATACTACAACTAACCTACTCTAAAGTCCATGTGTACTCTATAAGGCCAACATACTATTATTATACTGTATGACATCATCTGTTCTAGAATCTTTTATATTTTTTTCTATATCATATGTTTGTATGACTGTAATAGGTGTTATGTCTCCATCATACTTTGTAACTTGTGTGTGACTGCCACATGTGACATCACATCACACCTTCTAAAATAAAATAAAGAAAAATGAGAAAAAGATAATGAAAAGAAAAGAAAAATAAAATAAAACCAAGTCTATTGTTCAAACTGAGTCTCTGAGAATAGATAGTCATAATATAGAGATTCAGAACAGAGTATTCAGAAATTAGCCAGGTCATGTACAAATGGTTTTCTGGTTTCTATTAAATATCACAAAATTTATTTAGCTTATATCTCCACAAATATTAAACTAATTTTCACAAAATAAGTTGTGCTAAAAAGCCCAAAATAAAAGCTATCTGCACATATGTGGGATATACAAAAGCAACAACAAACAACCAAGATATCAGGCCATCAGTAACTGTAAAAGCTTTGTTGGCTAATATCTCATGAACTACTAGACAGATTTACACAATTAAACTTGTATTGGAAAGAACTTATCAAATGGTTTCTAATAATATATGATATATTATATGGAGATTAGTATTCATAGAGATACAAGCATATCAATATAGTGATATAATTATTTATCTTTTAAAATTAGCCTGACATTTGCTATGACAGATAATAGTCCTACTAAGTATGAGTTTTTATCATGTGATGGAAACAGCTTGCATACAGACCATTACTATTTTGTATAAATACTTCTGTATCTAAGGATTAGATCTTAAACTTAATAATATCAGTTTTTATTATTGATATCTGTATTGATTTTAATCATCATTGACATCATTATTGAACTTCTAAATCACTTCTAAACCTCTAAGAGTATATCCAAGATTCAGATATCACAAAAAAGTGAGTAGTTTATTTTGTAATAGTAAAGAACATATCTGGAAGAAGAAACTATTTGTAGGAAAATTGCAAAAGACATTGGAAGAGTATAAAAACATTATCCAATATATGTGAATATGAATCTGGGGTGATCTTAGCTTTAGCAGATACACTGTACTTTTACATGTTGTGATGGTCATATTTAGAAAGAAAGTTATAATAGAAAGTAGATCATGAAGGAAGTCAAACTTCCAAGTATAGGCACTTAGAATAGTATACTATACTAGTTGATTTTTAAGCTAAGGAACTACAAAGTATTTACATGTTTTAAATACTAGTACTAAGACTATATGAGAATCAGAGAAAATGGATAACTACTCTGAATACACTAAAGTTCTTAAAAATCAGGTTCAGAGTTCTATAGAAATTATAAGAAGCTATGTGATCAGCAATAGAGTGATTAGACATAAAAAGAAATCAAGTTGATCTATACTAAAAGTAGTGTATAGACTGAAAGGAAGATATCTACTTCTGCAGATGTTTTGGGTGGAGCAGAGCTTAGGTAAGCATGATCTGTGTTGATGTCAAATAGATTAGATATGTTTAGATAGTATGTGATAGTTCTACTTTATACTCTACAGATATATCATAAAAAGGTTTTTTATTTTCAGAGTTATTGGTAAGAGTGCTGTGACAATCACTAGTCACAAGACCAATAGCATCACTAAAGTAAACTCAATAAAGAATATCTCATAGAGATTACAAGAGAACTTGATAAGAAGTTTCCAATAAATTACTACTCTACTTATATGATATATACATAGTCTGTGCTAACAATAAATAACCTTGCCCTAAAGTCTATGCATTGTCCATGAGTGCACTATGTGTATACTATGAGATAAACATGCTATTAATATGTATTTTGACATTATTCTTTCAGCCCCTTCTTCTAGAGTCTAGGCCTATGACATCACATCATATGACATGTCATGTGATTATGGTTATATGCCTCTTCATTGTCCAAAAGAAAACAAAAACAGAAATAAAGAAAAAGAAAAAGAAAATCAAAGAAAATAAAGAAAAATCAAATCAAATCAAAATACAATACTAGAGTTTGAGCATACCATGACAAAGAGTAGAAAAGAGGCCTAAGTAACATACTTTCAGTATGTGAATTTTTAAATTCTCTATTTTCTTTTTATCTTAGTGTTTTGAGCAGTAAGTAGGATAGTAAGTCATAAACACTTATTTTTTTTGCCAGTTCATCTCTGGATTAATTACTTAATACAAATAAACCCAAGGATGAGATCTTATTTCCATAGACTAGAGACTGCAAGCAATATCTGTTTAGTATGTGTTTTGTAATAGAAAACTATATCTACTACTTTGGATATCTAGCTTACTTCATTTAGGGGTCTTATTAATGTTGAAGACTGGCATAGCCTTTGAAGGTATGCATGTATTCAGGTGGTGTTTCTTCTATAGCATCAGAGTCAACTAAAGCATGTACTGTGAAGAATTTGGAGGTATCAGTGGTTTCCAAAAAGATTGGCAATTATAGAGAAGTTTTATGGGTATCAAGGACACTAATGGTAGGTTGGAGAGGAAGTTTCTTCTTCTGTCTTGGTCAGTGGGAAAGTAGGGTGATGATAGCATAAGATGAGAAAATGGGTGTGTTTGTTTGACCTTGTATTTTTCTATAGGTAGCATAGTAAACCTATTATTCAGTGGCCAGAGCATACATAGTTGCTCTATGTAAAATCCTCATTAACTATGTTCTCACTGAAATTCTTAAGCTTCATGGACTTTAGCTACTGTGTTACTTCAATATCCTTCAATGTGTTCAAGTCCTCTATTAGTTCCTTCCATTGCTCAGAAATCACTATTGAGTCTGGAATTTTACATATTGATAAAGATCTTGCAATGCTTTCATCTTTGTTCTATACTTTAACTATCTCAACAGTGGTAATAATAGAGCTGCTATCAGCCTCTTTTCTAGAATGGTTGTCTTGAAACACAGTGAGAACACTGCCCAGTTTGAACCTGACACATCCAACCTTGGCATAGATGAAGGCACCCATCACTCACAATAGAGTAGGTGCAATAAGTAAAATTCTCTCTACAAGGCTTGGCAATGGGCAGGGCCTGTGATCTAAAAGAATATCAACTCAGTAACTTGGAGCAGGCATGAGAACGAATAAAAGGTGACACAAAAAGTTGTAATGTAGTACTGACCAATAAACATAGCAAAAGTTACTTTCACATACTTTGATAACACAATAGGCTTGAAGTCAATTTTGTCATTCCATAAGTATTCCATAAGTCTGGATCAAGTTCAACTGGGAGTTGAATGTGATGATGAGCAGCTTAGGTTATATTTACCCTTGTATCTACCATCACCTCATTCACCTCATTTCTCAGTATTGGGATGATCAGTGCTATAGCTGCTCGAAAAGCAGCGCATGCTGCCCACAGGAAAATACATCAGCCATCCCAATCATTAAAGAGCTCACCATCTTCAAAGCGGAAGTCTTCTCAAAGCACAGATACTTCATCAAAAAGGCGCAAACGAACTGCATCTAAACAGTCCGACAATTTTACACTATCATTCGACGTCCCGAAAAGTCCAGACAACGTGATTGTCATTGACTCAGATGACGATGACGGCGATGGCAACAACGATAGTACAAATCTAGCAACAGAGGTTAGTGACTTTTCAGAAGAATCGGGTGAGGATAGTGAAACAGCTCCATCGCCTCATCTTACGGCTTGTGCTTGGTCCCCTAATATGCCGTTGCACAGCGCATCTTCAGAGGATGGGGAAGCCGATGTGTCTTACTTGATTGACATACCCCCTCGATTTCGTCCCAGAAAAGAAGCAAAACCTGGCACTATTCTATCGACTTTTTCTCCCATACCTGAGAAAAACATTTTTTTTCTGTCTACGATCGAACTTCAGAAGCTTAGGTTGGATCCCAAGGAGAGGGAAAAGGGTACTCTCGTAACCCTGGGTGAAGGGGATAGACTGTGTCTGCTCGGGACATGCAGGGTCACAGTCTTGAGTGGATCCATCTCAATTAATGGTATCATACTTCGTCCATCTATCAACCCTCACAATATCTTTGCCCCTCGGTCTTCTCCTCTCCCAGTTGTCGAATACAATGCTAGTAGCGCAAATGCTGCACTCGACGGTTTTTGCCCTCCTCAGTTTCTTCAATCTCGTGACTCGGCTGAGCTTGTCATAATCTTACTGCAAGAATTGAGGACGAACGTTCAAACCTTGGGTCACGTATGCCGGACCTTTTACGAGGCGTATGAGCTTCCTCGTTCCAGATGGGAGGATGATTTTGCGATCGCCCCGTTCCGTATCAGCGGTCTTTATTTGGTCTGTCCTCTCGTTTTATTGTATTCCCTGGCGAAACCTTCTGACTTATGAGCTTGAGTTAGGTCTACAAGCAAACACGAGATCTTAGTCCTTTCGAGATGCCTCTTTCGTGGAGTTCATCACTAGCTAGGATCTCTGTTCCCCCTTTTCCCTCAAATCCGACATTTCTAATCAAAGGACCCAAAAAATACGGAAAATCGACCTTTGCAAGAACTCTCCTCAATAAGCTCCTTATGCACTATAAGAGAGTTGCATTTCTTGAGTGCGATCCAGGACAATCGGAATTCACACCAGGTGGCTTTGTTTCGTTGAACGTGGTAGCACAGCCCATCTTTGGACCTCCATACACGCACCCTGCTCTACCCTTCAGAGCTCACTTCATTTTATCAACGACACCGAAGACGTCTCCGAGTATATATCTTGATGGAGTGAAGGATTTGATTGATGCATGGAGGGTCGATGTTATGCACGTTTCTGTGTTTGATGAAGTAGACGGAGATGAGAGGGTGTCAGACACGATACCACTTGTGATCAATACAATGGGTTGGTCGAAGGGACTTGGTGTGGATCTGATGCAGAAGATTGAAGCGATGGTTGAACCTGCATATGTCTTTGATTTCAGGGTTAAGGATAATTTCTCTCATTCTAACCTGTTCGAGCTCTCGCCCCAACATCACCACACGGACACAGTACAGATATGCGTCCTTGAATCAGCGCCACTTTCAGCTCTATCGTTGAACTATACACCTGCAGATCACCGGTCTTTATCTATTTTATCCTACTTTTACGCTATCTTTCCATCACCATTGAAACTACAAATACACGGACCCAACTTCGACCAATTGACGGCGCAGAGTTGGGATACAACACTTCCTCTCTGTGCGATGCGTCCTTTCGAAGTCGATGTCCACACCGCGTTTGATCAAATCATTCTCTTAGGTGCTGGAAGTGAGGATGTTGTCCCAGATGAACTGAGTAAAGTGCTCAATGGCGCTTTGGTCGGTTTTGTGCGGCTGGATCGTCGATTGAGCTCTGACTTGCAGGCTGATAACTCCGGTTTAACGGCTCTTTATACTCAGTGTCAACCACCACCTTCGCCTTCAGAATCGTCTTGTATAGGACTTGGTCTCATCCGTGGTGTCTCCTTTCCTCCAGAGTACACTGAGGATCCTAGTTCACGGGCAACGCTACACGTCCTTACGCCCGTCCCACCGTCTATGCTTGTTGGTGCTCGTATTCTGGTGAAGGGAGAGATAGAGCTTCCTATATGGGGTATGCTTGATTTTCGGCACTTCAGTAATAACGGTGATACAGGTATCATAGCTGGTGTTGAGAGGGGCAAAGTGCCTTACCTACAGTGGGGCCGTAGTTCAAAAGGTGTTGTTGGAGCAGACAAAAGAAGGGTTAGGAAGAATCTGATGAGGAGGGGACAGGCTTAAATTCCTTCGCAGCTTTCTGAATTTCTTTCGTGTTTTGGGAGGATGATTGCTTCAATATAAATTGGGACTCTGGGAAAGATCATCGTCGCCATCCCGCAGTAATATATCAGATCAGTCAATCACATATCTTATTGCATCGATGAACGTTTGAGGCTTTCCTGGCAGTCCCCATAGGACTGTGACAGTTGTATTCAAGCCCTCTGGCTTGTTTCTAACACGACGGTCATTGGGGGGGAGTTAGGTGATTGGCCAACTGAGGATCTGCCAACTGGGCGTAGAAGTACAAATGAGCTGAGATTTCGGCGTGGTGCCTTCCGTATTCGGCAGTGAGGGAGACAGGAGCGCCGGACTCTGTCAGAAGGAACATGGCAAGTATAAGTATATTGTGGAAGTTTGTAAGAGCATGAAGAATGAGCTCCTGCAATGGGTTCAACCTCGAGTAGTGGAAGGTAAGTGGTTGAGCCAGTTGTTGTTGGCCGGTACTGGACAAGCTCAGTGAGCAGACTCTGGGGAGTGTTAGTGT
>Ga0157357_1001250_pt1 | contig 10662 bp, 8 predicted proteins | sample AttcapACBM1_FD_111485 | JGI IMG/M metagenome (GOLD analysis project Ga0157357, IMG submission 111485) | Fungus gardens microbial communities from leaf cutter ant in Botucatu, State of Sao Paulo, Brazil - Atta capiguara ACBM1 | ecosystem: Host-associated > Fungi > Mycelium > Unclassified ... | reverse complement strand
CTTGAAGAAGAGTAATGTCAGAGTTGAAGATAATAAACTTTATTTTTCTTTTTATTTCTTCTCATTTTCATTTTCATTTATTTTCATATTTTGGACTTAGAGTTAGGATTATGGTATGATATCACAACTGTCATATGTTACATAAAAGGATATCAAGGGTTCTAGAATAATTATATTATATTACATGTCAATAGTATATAATATACATAGTCTTTAAAATAGGTTTATTACACAGACTACTAGCTTAGCATATATAAAGGTAGATACATTATACTTGGAACTCTATCAAGTTCTCTTGTGTTAATCCTAATACAAGATTTCTTTGTTGACTTAATACTTTGAGTTTTTAATCATAACATTTTATAGCAATCAAGGAGGAGATTTCCTAGTCTTAATATGACATATAATAGACATGAAAATACTTGTTAGGAACCACAAAGAATACATCATAATACACAAATATTCTTCAATAATCTACTATCTAGAATAATAAGAATAAATAAAGTTGATTATCTATATAACTCATGCAATAAAAAGAATAGAATAGACACTTTACTTCCTACAGATAAATCAGCTAAGCTAGTTATCACTAGCTACTTAACTTATCTTGCAAAAGAAAGGAAGCAGAGCAAATTTGCTTTCTCTTAACACAATATATAACAAAGTCTTTTCTAATTTCTAAAAACCTTAGAGATATTGCTAAATTGCTAGTTGACATTCAAAAGAAGTAGCTTGAGTTCTATCTTAAAGAGCTGAAATTACTCAAAGACAGAAATTTCTATAAAGTTGTAGACCTTACTAAGAGATAAAAAGAAAAAATCCTTTCTCAGATCAAAGGAATTAACTTTGACAAATTATTCTCTCTAGTTGTCTGCTATAAGATAGCATACCTGTTTCTAGCTATTGTTATTCTTGAAAATTCATAGTGTTGATATAAAAACTGCCTACTTATATAGTAATCTGAATGAGAAAATCTATATAGAGCAGTCCAAAGATTTCAGACTACCTAACAAAGAAAAGAAAGTCTAGCACTTCTACAAAGTATTATATAGCCTTAAGCAAGCTGGCTTCTCTTAATAGCAGACCATAACTAAGTCAATGCTAGCTCTTGTCAGAATTGTAAATAATGGACTTGATTTCATTTCATTTTTCTTTTCTTTCTTTTTATTTTCTCATTTTCTTTTATAAGTTTCATCTTACTTTTCTTTATTTTTGGACTTAGACAAAAGTGTGACATGACATCACCTGTTACAGTCACACATGTCACAAAGTGTGATGGAGACATGACATCTGTCACAGTTATACAATTATGTAATATAAAGAAGAACATAGAATGTTCTAGAACAGATAACATCATATAGCATAATAATAATATGTTGGTCTTATGGAAAGTGCATGTACTTTAGGGTAGGTTAGTTATGGTGTGCACACAGATCATGGTCTGTGGTATATGAGGTAGATTACTTTGTATTTGGAACTTTATTGAGTTCTTTTGTATTACTCAATACAAAAGTTGTCTTTTATCTTTACTCAAGAACTTAAATCATAACAGCTCTAGGATTTAAGCAATGTAAATCCAATGCTGGTATGTACTATTTCAGTCATGAAAAGACTAGAGAGCTTGTTATAGTGATTGTCTATATTAATAATGTCTGCTTTATAAGTTCAAAAAATTTCCTACTTCTCTTAAAGTTAAAGCAAAAATTCATAACAAAATGGAAATGTTGTGATTTTAAAGAGACCAAAGAGTTTTTTAAGATACACATAAGTTGTAATTGCAAGAATCAAAAGATCTTTGTAGACTAATCTAAGTACTTAGACAAAGTTCTAATATGCTTTAACATGACAACTAACCCAAAAAGTATTCCACTATCATTGGGCTATATGTTTAATTCTAATAATAAGTAGTACAACCCCAGTTTCCATCAAAAGCATCAGTAATTAGTTAGATCTCTAATATATCTAATAATTGGCTCACATTTGAATATAGAATTTACTGTAGTCAAGCTTGCTCAACAAATAGTAAATATTATTATAATCTTAAATCTAAAGAGTTTAGATAGAAAAATAACTTTAGATTGAGAGAACTCAATAGAGTTCTAAGTACAAACTAATCTATCTTATGTACCATAGACCATGGTCTGTGTGCACACTACAACTATTATCTTGTCCTCTATTGTCACTTATACTCCTAAGCTCTCCACTATAGAACTTACTATTGGTAAGTAGTCATTAGTTGTCCATACTATACCATGCTGCTATGCATTTTGTTCCTTCCAACAGCCAATTCTGAACAAGTCCATATAACTACTGTCAAAAGGATTTCCACTACCTATAAGATACAAGCAATTATAAGTTGACATATCAATGAAATGGGACTAGAAAACTCATGGTTTACAGTGACTTAGATTATATGGACATTAGATATAGTTTACACCTCATTATCCAAGACCTATTAGTAAGTTTCTAGAAGTCAGATTAGTAAGTATGCATTATCCAAATATATAAAATGCAGATGTTAAAACAACCTCTGACTTCAGCTTATATACTGTATCTTTAGTAAATGTATAAGTCATATATTTCAGAAGAGCTACTTAGGGAGATTTGTGAAGGACAAGTCTACTGGAAGGTGATGACATGTACTATCACCAACACTAGAAGATAGTGTTAGTTTTGGTTGATTTTCAGAATAAGATTTACAGTATGACTACTAGCTTATATACTAAGTATTTTACCTAGGATATCTATCTACAAATGGATACTATAAGCAAGTTATCCTGGTTCTGGATAGTTCCTGGATGTTAGAGTGGAGATCCATGGAGTTGTCAAAAAAACTAGCAAGGATGTTCAAGATGGAATGGAGAGAGTGATTTATACTAGAAAAGGTCTGGAAGTGCAGATGACTTGAAAAGTGTTATCTATGGGTTGGGATAAATGTAACTGGATCAAGATATGACAGAGTGAGTGACAAGACTAACAGGAAGTTGATAAGTGGCTTTCTTGCCATGTTACATAGTAGTCCTATTGTCTGTGTTAAAAAAAACAGAGTACATAGCAGCATGGTACAGTATAGATAACTGGCAACCACTTATCTGTGGTGTACACTTCTATAGAGAGCTAAAAGGGAGCAACAAAGAACAATGAGTTGTATTGTCCAAAGGTAAACCTAACTATATAAATTTTTCTATTGACTATCTAATTAGAACTATGTGCTTACTAAGTAAAGTGCTTTACAACACTTCCCCTCACTTAAGGCTTTAGCTGTTAAGTAATAGAGATATGAGTGAGCTCAGAGTATCTTTAAGCCAAGAGATGGGCAGAAATGACTGAACAGGACTTGGCAAAGGTTTTTAGTCAGAATATCAGCAGGATTCTCCTTCCCATCAATATGGTATGGTTTAACTTGTTCATTCTCAATTAGATCTCTTATGTAGTAATAGCAAATATCAACATGTTTGGAGTGCTTTCTTATATAGGATTAGATTCCCAGAAAAGTGAGCTAAGATTATTGTTATAAATATGAGGAGTTGGAAAATTAAAACCAACCTCATTAAGGAGGCCTCTTATCTAAGCAAGCTGACAACTATAATCAGAGAGGGCCATATATTTAGCCTTTGTTAAAGATAGAACTACTGTCTTTTGCTGATAGCTCATCCAGAATATTACTCCATGAGCTATTAGAGTAAAGTAGCCAGTCATGGATTTACATAATTCTGGATCTTGTGCCCAATCTAAGTCAGAATAAGCTACAATGGACTCATTGCTTAGTCCATCATAAACTATCTGATACTTGTAAGTATTAAGCAAATACCTACAAAAGTGCATTCCTGCTCAATAATGCTTATTTGAAAGATTTGCTATCTGTTAAGCATGTTTGACTATAGCAAATTCTATGTCAGGATGTGAGCCAATCATCAGATATATTAGAGATCCAACTATTTGCTGGTACTTTTGATGGAAATTGGGATTATACTGTTTATCATTGGGTTTAAACACATAGTCTAATGGGAGTGGAGTACTTGTTAGGTTGGTTGTTACATTGAATCATGCTAGAAATTTGTTTAAGTACTCAGACTGGTCTACAAAGATCTTTTGATCCTTATGGTTATGGTTTATATACATTCCAAGAAACTCTTTAGTTTCTTCAAGGTCACAACATTCCTATTTCATCATAAATTTTTACTTTAACTCTAAGAGGACTGGGAAATCTTTTGAAATCATGAAGCAAATATCATCAGCATAGACAATTGCTATAACAAGTTCTCTAGTCTTTTTGTCAATGAAGTAATACACACCAGTATGAGATTTGCATTGCTTAAATCCTAGGGTTAACATTGACTTAGTCATAGTCTACCACCAAGATAAGCTAGCTTGCTTAAGGCTATACAATGCTTTGTAGAGTTACCAGACTTTCTTTTCTTTACTAGATAGCCTAAAACCTTCAGGCTACTCCATATAGATTTCCTCATCCAGATTACTATAAAGATAGGCAGTTTTTACATCAACACTATGGATATTCCAATCTTCAATAGTAGTAAAAGCTAGGAATAAGCATGCTATCTTATAGTGGACAACTGGAGAGAATAATTCATCAAAGTTGATTCTCTCAATCTAAGAAAATTCTTTTGCAATAAGTCAAGATTTGTAATAACCATCAGACTTAATGTTAAATATCCAGCAATTCTTGATTACTTTTCTTCTCTTAGAAAGATCCACAACTTCATAGACATTTCTATCCTTAAGTGATTTCAGCTCCTCAAGACAAGACTCAAGCCACTTCCTTTGAATGTCAGGTGTTATAGTATGCTTGGACACTAACATTTTTCTTTTTCTTTTATCTATTTTTCTTGATTTAATATTTCTTTTCTTTTGATTTTCTTTTGATTTTCTTTTTATTGATGATAAAGAGGCACATGACTGCAGTCACATGGCATATCACATGATGTGAGGTCATAAGCCTAGACTGGGCAAGAACAGACTAGAAAGATGATATCAAGGAGCATGTTAACAGCATATCTACCTCATGGTGAACATATAGTGCATTCATGGACAATATATGGACTTTAGGGTAGGGTTAAATATTAGTAACACAGACTATCTGTAATTTATATAAATAAGGTAGCAATTCAGTAGAGACTCTTTATCAAGTTCTCTTGTGATCCCCACATCAATAGCCTACTAAGAGCTTTACTGTCTTGTGTGATTATTGGACTTTGTATCTAGTAGTTGCCACAACATCAGGTGGTAATCCAGCGATATCTCCAAGGCTTTTGGGAATTGAGCAGGACTCTGTTGCACATTATGCTAAGAGAAAGTAAATTTACTCTATTCACTCTTCTCTTACAAGGCATGTTAAGTAGCTAGTAATAGCTGGTTCAGCTGATTTACCTATAAGAGGTAGAGTGTCCATTCTACTTCTATCATTATTAACAATGATTGTGTGTTTACCTTCCCATTGGATATTATATGAGGTCCTATTTATCTCAATAATATTGTCATTTAAGTTGTATGTGTAATCAACTCCATTTATTCTCACTATTCTGGATAGTAGATTATCAAAGAAATGTCATGTATTCTAATGGATCCTTTGTGATTTCTGACAAGCATTTTCATACCTATCATGAGCCATGTTGGGGCTAGAGAACCTCCTCCTTGTCTTCTATAAAGAGTTCTATAGAATATTGGTAGGATGTTCTTGTTCTCTATAAATATTTCCTTCCCTGAAGAGTATCTGAGTTTGACACTTGGATCTCCTCAATTTAGGATCTTCTTGTGGTGTCTGCAGACTATGTTTCAAAGGTCATTGAGAGCTGGGTGGTTGTATCTCAACATCAGAGTCAACATCATTTGTCTCTTCAATCTCTACTATAGGTTTTTTAGGCCCTAGAGTAGGTAGAGATGAAATGAACTTATAAGAGAGTGAAGGTGAAGGAGAATGAGTGAGAGAATTGTTTTGAATGAGAGGAATGGGTATGTATCAAATAGGTACTGGAGTAGGTCCATCTTTTCCAAAAGAGTTAGGTGTTAACAACTCTATCTCTGAACTTGTTTTATCTAATAACTCATTATATAATTTGTGCTCTTTTGCATGGGAGTTAGTGCATTCAAGAAAAAGTCCCTCATCAAAGATGGCATATGTGGAGTGGAAAATAGTATTTTCTTGGGTATAGTATATAAAGCAGTATTTATTGTTCTTGTATCCAATGAATATCATCAGTTCAGAGTGTAGTGCAAGTTTGTTGGCATGAATTCCAATAGAGAGAAATATATAGGCTTCACAGCCAAAGACACAGAAGTGTGATGTTTTAGGTTTGTTTCTCAAGAAGATCTCCTAAGAGATTCTTTACTTGAGATGTCTAATAGGTGTGTGATTGTATACATGAGCTGTAGCTGCTATTGTGAACTCCCACCAGGAATCTGGCAGACATGCTTCAAGTCACATTGACTGTGCCTTTTCAAGCAAAGTCTGGTTCAATCATTCAGTACAACTATTTTTGTTAATATACATATGGAGTACTAATCTCATAGATAATCTTTTTCTCTCTTAGAAAGGATTGTAATTCCAATGTTACATATTCTCCCCTATTATCAGTATGCAATCTCTTCACAGGATGAGTAGTATTTAACCACATCCAGAAAATAGACTTAATTGCATCTGTAGCCTCAGACTTTTTATATAGAAAAGTAATGTTGTAAAAAAAGGAATAGTCATCAAAGAATGTAATTATCCACTTGTACTTTGGATAAAACAAGATAGGGAGCTCAAGGAGATCTGAGTAAATCAATCCTAAAGGCTCACTGGAGTAAGTAGGGTTTTTAGGAAAGCTGTATTGGTATATCTTTCTAAGAGTATAACTATAGTAGATATATTTCTGTGTTAGAAAACAGATCTTCTTTGCATCTTCAACATTGTTAAGGATATGACACATGACCTCATCAGAAACATGTCCAAAACAATGATGCAAAGTCTCAAAGTCTAGGTGTCTTATTACAAGATTCACAGAATTGAGGACATTATGCTTGAAAATGCAAGTCTTTACAATCTGGATATTACCCCAAAGGTTGGGGTAGCCAATAGGACAGCATCACTGGACTTATCACAAAAAGTGGAACCACTTATGTTGCCTTCCACTCTCAACCCAGACTGAAGAATCTGTCCAGTAGAGAGGAAATGTATTTGCCAGGAACATAATATACTGGCTATAGTTTTAACATAGCAATCTTGATGTTCCTTTCTCAGAATCAAATATTTCATGTTCAATCAGAACAGTACCAGAAGCAATCATAAATAGTAGTGCTTTTAAGTTTGTAGTCTCAACTTGGCTATAATTATCTAGAGTCATATTGACAAAGTTAGACTCAAATAGAGTAAAGTAAGTGGAGGCACCAGAGTATAAGAACTATTCATCTTTATAAAAGCTGCCATAAGATGCTTTTTTACCCTTATATAAAGAGCATAGTGCCTTTTCACATTTAGAGAGATTCACAGTAATAAATGAGTTAGGCAGAATAAATCTATTTTGACTTGAAGTCATACATGTATAATTAATCTCCTTCAAGACTACAAAGTCCTCTATTCCAGCCATTGTATTGGTATATAGGATTATATTGTCATGTTTAAAGACAGTTTGCATAAGTTGGATAGACTGAGTCAAGAAGTTTAGTGAATCATCAATCTGTAAGGAAAGAGGGATATTATAGTTGTTCTTATAGAGTCTCATATAAGGAAAATTAAGCTCAGTAATCTAAGGAACAAAGTCCTAATCACTGGAAATTTGAAATATGATTGTTCTCTAGTAATCAGCAAAAATTAATACTAGACTAGATATTTCCATGAGAGTCCAAAGATAAGCCCAAAGGGCCTCAGTATTAGGCTGGCCATACATTAACATGTTATCTGATAAGGTGGGGTTAAGAACAGTTAAGGCTTGAGAGTCTAAGAAGTTCCTCCTAGCTATCTTATCTACATCAGTAGTCTAAGGGAGTACTGAAACATTCAAAATATCATCAGCAGTAAAGACAGCTCCAGAGTAGTGTCAAGATCGTTGATAGTAGACTTTATTTTATTTTCTCTTTTCATTTTATTTTACCTTTCTTTTCTTTTTCCTTTTTATTTTTCTATTTTTAGAACAACCCGGGTTAGAGTTTATCAGTCACACTGTCACATCAGTCACAAATTGATGGTGTAGTCACAAGACTGATCACGGAACTTGAGAGAATGAAGTAGAAGGTTCCAGAACAAAGTGATGTCATACAGCATGGACAACACATGCTGGCCTCATGTTATACTCATGGTCGTTTAGGATAGGATGCACAGTAGCTAGCACAGACCATGAGTAATAGTATATAAGATAGACTACTTTGTATTAGGAACTCTATCAAGTTTTCTTGTGTTACTCAATACAAGAGTTGTTCTATTGCTTAACCCTTTGAGCTTTAGTTCATAACAAGTAGGTAATGAGAGCAAGATTTGATTTAACATGAATTTCCCAGAAAGAATAGTCAGCAGAGCCAGTAAGTTTAGGAAGAGTAGTTATGAAGTTGGCTATTACTATCAATAAAGATAATCAGCATGAATTAGGAAGCAAATGTAGCTAGCTAGAGCGTAAATGTTCAACCCAACCAGTGATAGGCCATTAGTACATATAAGGTGCTAGAGGATTCTGTAGGCATGGAGCAATTCAGAATCAGCTCAATCTATAACAGGCCTAAGAGTAATAAGGTGTCAGCCCACTAGTAGAGTTGGTCAAGTCCTTCTCATCAATAGAAAGCAGTCTAAGAGGGTGCTAACTAGAGATCAAGCCAACCAAGGCCTATAACCTGTTAGAAGGAACAGAGTGCACAGCAGCATGATGTAGTATAAACAACTGGCAACCACTTACCTGTGGTGTATGGTTCTATGGAGAGCTGAAAGAGAGCAATGAAGAATGACAAGTTGTATTGTTTAAAGGCAAACCTAACTACATAAATTTTTTTATTGACTACTTAATTAGGACTATATGCTTACTAAGTGGAGTGCTTCACAACAGTCTGGAACTCAGAAAAGCAGACCAGTATATCTCTGTTAAGCACTAAAGCTGAATTTGTTGCCTCAATATCTACAACTTAGGAACTTGTTTGGCTCTGGAGACTTTTCTCCTCTATTAGCTCTTTTCCTTGCACTTCCACCCTCTTGACAATCAAGGAGTGATCTTGCTTATCAAAAATGGTTTCAGTTTGAAGCATAGCAAGCACATCAAGCTTTGCTACTTCTTTATTTGTGAAAAATTTGGTGGTGGGACAATTACTGCCAAATACATCCCCACTGACAAACAATTGGCCAATGGTCTTACAAAAGCCCTTGTGGACATCAAATTCAATAAATTTGTTGAAGGACTTGGTTTTGCTTAAGGAATGTTCATCAAGTGGACATGTTGGTCATTTGTCTTGTGTACTTTAAACTGTATATCTCTTCATACTATACAGTTCTAACCTCAGTTTCATGCTATGAAGACTGAGCTCTAATTAATCTAGCTGCACATGTCTCATTCAAGTTCCTTTCACAACACAGATATCAATAGCTTCCTGGGTGACAATAGGGATAGATGCCACTACAGGGGCAGCAGTAGTGGTAGGGGATGCAGGAACAGCAGTGAGTGAGGACTGTGCAGGAGGGGACAACACCAGACAGGATAGGCTACCATCAAAATGCCCTTTCCCTTGGACCACTGTCTGAAAATGGAGCACAAAGATCATCCAGTTTGACCCAGACACATCCAACTTGGGCATGGAGGTTAGACATATTCACTTCAATAGAGTAAACTTGTTTCTTTCAGCAATACAATGGAGCTGGGCCCATAACCTGTAAGAATAACCTCAGTATGTGAAGCAGCATGAGAACTGAGGTGTACATCATGCTACACAGTAAGCTATATAGCAAGGTGGTACCGAATAATGTCCATAGGAATAAAAGTGAAACACAAGAACTAATAAAGGGGAGTCCGAGTAACCTCCAAAATCATAGTGACATCAACATGAGTTTGCTAATTTAGCAGTTTGATCATCGCTTGATTCATTGCGCTTGGGTTCAGATACTTAGTGGGTCTGTGTTATATGTTCAATGATATCTCAAAGGCACACTAGGTTTGCATGACATTCTCTTGGCTCCGTGCCGGTGAACAACCAATTGCATTTCGGGAATCCGCCAACAAATCTTATGTAGCAATATAGAAAAACCCAGGGAAAGTAAGCAATTATCATGATAGTTGCTCGAAAAGAAATCAGAGAGAATAACGTGCCTAGGTCAACAAGGTGAGGAAAACCAGTGAATTGATTAATGATCCTAGCAAGCATCTTACCCTCAAATCTCTTCCTTTCCATTGAATTGGTAGGATGACCAACAGGAAGAGTCCAGCTACGATTCTAGTAGGATAGGGATAAAAAGACTCGACTCGACAGATGGGAGATTTTGAAGGCTTACGCTGCCTCACATCCAAATACCTGAATCGCGCCATGTTTAATTGCCCAGGTTACCTGGAAATAGGCCACACTAAATCCTGACCATGGAACTGTAAATAGGTTCAAGATTTGATAAATGACCTTACCTCCGAGAGTTCTGGCGAGATTGATTAAAGCGCTAACTTCACCCTACGCATAAGATTTGTCTACACTGTGGACCATCCT
>Ga0157357_1001249_pt1 | contig 10667 bp, 3 predicted proteins | sample AttcapACBM1_FD_111485 | JGI IMG/M metagenome (GOLD analysis project Ga0157357, IMG submission 111485) | Fungus gardens microbial communities from leaf cutter ant in Botucatu, State of Sao Paulo, Brazil - Atta capiguara ACBM1 | ecosystem: Host-associated > Fungi > Mycelium > Unclassified ... | reverse complement strand
TAATACATGAGGCCAACATGTGGTTTCCATGTTGTATGACGTCACTTTGTTCTAGTTCCTTCCACTTCCTTCTCCTAAGTCTCGTGATTGGTCTCGTGACTACGCCATCAAGTTGTGACTGATAACCCCTAACCCGAGTTGTTCTAAAAATAGAAAATTAAAAGAAAAAGAAAAGAAAAGTAAAATACAAATGAAAATGAAAAATAAAATAAAGTCCACCGTCAATGATCTTGACACATTGGAGAGCTTTGCTCGTTGTGAGATCATTTGTCCTTGAGTAATGAGTGGTTGCTACAACACTCTAGTCTGCTTTTAGGCCTATGATCTCACATCATGTGATATGTCATGTGACTGCAGTCACATACCTCTTCATTATCATCATCAAATACAATAAAAGACAAGTAAATCCAAAGTAAAGTCCAATATAAAATCTAGAAGAATGTATAAAAGAATATTACTGCTTTACTATGTATATAGCACATTCATAAAAGATAATACATTTGAAAGGTACTAGTATACTTTGATATAATCAAATAGCTAGGCTTCTCCTACCTAACTAGTATTTCTCTTGTACCTAGAGTCCAGCAATTCTTCTTGACTAAAAAATAGTATTACTCTTTAGTTAAGGATAATAAAAGAATAAGAGTATAAGAGAGTCTTGTATTGAATAGTATTAAAATTAACATAAGAGAACTCAATAGAGAACTTTGTATAGAATTGTCTATCTTATGTACTAAAAGCTCATGGTTTATACTCTACTACTTTAGGTTATTCTAAATAATTATGTATTTGCCTTAAGACTAATATATATTAAATATGCTATATAACATCATTCTTTCAAAACCTTTTATATTCTTCTATTGTTATACATGACTTGTGACAGTGTTATGTGACATATAACAGTATATCAGTGATATTACACTAAATCCTAATTTTAAGTTTAGAAGATAAAATAAAAATAAAGAAAAATATTTAAATATTTAAAAAAATTAAGTTTAAACTTTACAACTTTAACAAGTATAGCTTATAAGATATATTTATTACTATTAGTTAGATTTAGAAACTAGAAAACTCTATAAAAAAGTAATTATAACTAAAAAATATAATATAGTATATAAAAATATGCCATCTATGTTAAGTTAAATAAAAAATAGGTTTTTAAAAAGAATTTTAGTAGTAATTTATGTATTATTTTTTTTAGATCTTATATATAGAGATAGTATATATTAGCTTAGTATTAAATAGTTACAAATATATAGTATATAAAAAATATAAACTATTTTTATAAATAAAAACTAAAGTATTTAAATAAAAGACTTTAAAAATAATAAAAAATAACTTTTCAAAGATATTATCTGTAAATAAAATAATCTAGTCAAAATAATTTTAAATAATAAATATTATAAAATAAACTACTTATTTATTTGTGATATTTAAATTTTAAGTATACTTTTAAAAATTTAGAAGTAATTCAAAAGTTTAAGAAAATAATAATAATAAACAAAGATAATAATTAATAAAAAACAAAAAATATTGTTAAGTTTAAGATCTAATTCAGAAATATAGAAGTATAAATTATTATCTATTATAATAAATATTAGGTTAATTTTAAAAAATAACTAATTATATTATAATTACTAATAGTCTAATAATGACTATACCATATATATATTATAAAATAAACATAATATAAATATATAACTTCTTTTTTTATATTTTAAGTTTATAGCATTATATATATTTTAATAATCTGTTATCACTTTTGTATATTTCATATATATAAAAATAACTTTTATTTAAAACTTTCCAATATAACTTAGTTGTTAAGAATTAGTTTGCTAGTTGTTAAAATACAAGTTAAACAAAGTTTATAATAATAAAGTACTTTTTAAAAAAGTTGTTATTTTCTTACAACTCACAAACTAATAAAGTCATTATTAAAATTTATTATACAAAATAACTAGAAAAAATATTAAAAAATAATGTTATATAAACAAATAAGATAATTATTAAAAATAAAATATGTTATTTATTATACTTTATAGTAATAAAAGTATAGCTTACTATATTTTTAAAAACTTATATATTAGTAAAGTACATTAGTTATATAAAAAATATAAAAGTGACTTATAAAAGAAAATTTAGAGTAATCTTTTACTTAATATATAAAAATATAATATTTAAAAGTAAATATATTAAAAACAAGTCTAGATAATCTAAAGAAGAACTTTATTAAAAAATATCTAATAAAAGTATTTTAGTAAATAGTTTAGATTAAAAATACTTATAAAATAAGATTTAAAAAAGGTATAAGCTTTGAGACTCTAAAACCTAAAATATCTAATTATACTTGTTAATAACATTTTTATACTTATAAGTAGCTTATTTGTTTACTGAAAATAAAGATAATATTATTCTAGAGAGTAATATTCTAGTAAAAAACAAAGTAATATTAAATAAAGTCTAAGTTATAAAAAAGTAAAAAGTAAAATTCTTATGAAAAATAAATAACAAAATACTTATTATCACTAAAAAAAGTTTGATTTTATTATAAATAAAATAAGTATCACAAACTTTATTCAACTTATATCTTTATAATTAGTAGACTAATTTTCATAAACTAAGTTACACTAAAAAAACCCAAATAAGAGCTATTTATATATATATATAATACACAAAAGTAATAAACTAAGATATCAAACTATCAATACTTACAAAAGTTTTGTTGGCTATTATATTATAAACTGTTGGACAAAACTTGTATTGAAAAGTGTTTATTAAACAATTTCTAATAATATATTATACATTATATAAAAATTAGTAGTTATAGAGATATAAACATATTAATATAGTGATATAATTAGTTATCTTTTAAAATTAGCCTGATATCTACTATAACAGATAATAGCTTTACCAAATATGAGTTTGGATCATATGATAAAAATAGCTTATGTGCAAACCATTACTATTTTGTATAAATACTTCTATATCTAAAAATCAAACCTCAGACTTAATAATATTATTTATTATCAATCATTATTTCTTATTATTATTAACATTTGTATTAATCTTAATTATTATTATTATTATGAGTCACTTCTCTTAAGACTCAGATATTACAAATAAGTAATTTATTTTATAATATCTTTATTATTAAAAGAAAAAAATAAATATAAAATATAAAACTCAGAATATACTATAACTTAGTAATTTAAGAAGTAAAATCTTAATTATTAGAAATTTAGAAAGTAATAGCTCTCTAATAGTTAGCAAAGACTGAAGCTAAACTAGATATTTTCATAAAAGTTTATAAATGAGTTTAGAGAAACTTAGCATTAGATTAACTATATACTAATAAATTATTTAACAAGGTAAAGTTAGAAACTACTAAGATTTAAACTTCAAAAAAGTTTTTTCTCATAATTTTATTAATATTTCCTATTTGTGAAAGAGCTAAAGCTTTCAATATATTCTTAGTAGTAAAAATAAAGTTAGAAACTATGATAAGAGTAAGTGTTAACTTAAGCAGATTTTCCAAAAGAAATACTTAGTAAAGCTAAAAAGCTTGAAAAAAGATTAACTACTACTATTAAAATATTGTTAGAATATAGATTATGTTTAAAAGAAAAAGAAACTTATAAAAAAATTATGAATGAGATCAAATGAAGTATGGAAACTTCATCTAAAATATATGGATGCAGATTTGAAATAACTTCAGTTTCAGTATGTATGCTATATCTCTGTATATTATAATAATTATAATTTAAGAAAGATAACTAAAAAGTAAGATATAAGAAAAATCAAGAAGTTAGATATAAAAATCCAAGAAAAATACCAACTTTAGTCAATTTTCAAGCTAAGGAATATAAAGTATTGTTAGAGTTGTAAACAATAGACTTGACTTTATTCTATTTTTATTTTTGTTTTATTTACTTTTTCTAATTTTATTTTATTTTAATTTTGAGTTTCTTTTCTTTTTCTTTATTTTAAACTTAGGCAGAAGGTGTGATAGTCACACAAGTCACAGAATTGTCTTATATATCACAGTCACAAAATTATATAATATAGAAAAAATTATAAAAGGTTCTGGAATAAATAATATTATATAGTATAATAACAATATGTTAATCTTATAGCAAGTGCATGTACTTTAGGATAGATTAGTTGTAGTATGCATATAGACTACAGTCTGTAGTATATAAGATAGACTAGTTTATACTTGAAACTTTACTCAAAGGTCTAAGTCATAACAAGTATTTATATACTTCAAAATTCTAAGATATAGTCTAGAGTTTTATAAAGATTATTAGAATATCATTGTTAGAATTGCAAAAAGTAGACTTAGTTTTATTTTATTTCCCTTCTTATTTTTTATTTTATTTTATTTTTGATTTATTTTCTATTTTGAACTAGGGTTAGAGTTTAATATAACATCACAAGTTACCATCACCAACTGTTACACTATGACAATGTTATGATCATATCATCATATGCCCATGTAATAATAAAAGGAAGTAAAAGGTTTTAGAATAATAATATCATACAATGTGTTCAACATATGTTGATTTTAAGACTTACACATGGTCATTTAGAGTAGGCTAAAGTAGTAGAGTATGGACTATAGGCTATTAGTATATAAGATAGACAATCTTGTACAGAGCTCTCTATCAAGTTTTCTTGTGTTAACTCTAATACAAGGTTCTTTCTTTTGACCCACTCTAAGGTCTTAAGTTTGTAACAGTCATGTAATCAGTTGTAGAGTAATTGGCTAGAAAATAAAGCTAGATTGATCTACACTAGAGAAGAGTATGTAGATTAGAAGGAAAATGTTCACTTCCACAGATGTTCTAGGCAGAATGGAAATTAGGTAAGCATTGTCCATAGTAAGACAGATAATTCTATTATATTCAGGTCAGTATATGACAAGTACATGTAAAGTATAAGAAAATTTTGTAGATATAAAGTAATTAAGCAACAAGACATTGGCTTAAATAGTAAGGTCAGTTAAGCTCTTCTCATTAATGAAAAGCAGCCTAAAAAAAGCACTAACTTGAAAACAAGACAACTGGAGCTTATAACCTGTTGAAAGAAAAAATATACAGTAATATGGTGTAGTGTGAACAACTAACTACTTACTAATATAGTTTGAATGTAAGCAATATAAGACAAGTATGTATAATCTCTATATAAATGCTATGCTGATCACAGCTATGAGTATGAATAAGCAGAATGTTTATTCAATTAGGTGAGCTGTTGACAGAAATGATATTCAGACAAATATATAACTATCTATGTCACATGTCACTATTTTACAGCCCAGAGATGTTTTTTTCCCTTGGAACCATAGTCACACAATGGCAGATTAAGAGTACTTGACATTGTAGTTAATAATTTCGACCAAACAGTACTGCCATACCTAGAGAATGACTTACCTTAGCAACTGAGATGGATGTAATTAAGTGATTCTTGATTCTGAGACATACAAATCAGACATGTTTCAGATAGGAAAAATAGATAGTGGTGATCTGTTGTGTGCATTATTAGTAGCTAGTAGCCTTAAGAGAGTGAAGCACTACAGCTATCAATGTCCCACTCTAGAAACGTAAAGGGTCTCTAGCTACTTTTATTGGGCACTCAAGCTTTTTTCATATTCACATGACAGTGTAACAAAAGAAATGAGTGATAAAGAGTAACATGAACAAATGTAGTTGTGCAGTAGTAGAATAAAGCGCTTAATAGAATCTGGAGTTTTCAGATAAAGTCATTGTTATTTGTATTACATAGTAAACTAGAATATATACTATGAGGCGAGGTGGATGACCGAGTCTCAGTCCAAGTTACAATAATGATGTAGAGTACGAGTCCAACATGACGATAAAAATAGAACTAAAACTAATTGCGATATCGAAACTGTTATTTTCGATAGTGACCTTGAAATCATCAGCTTGGATAAATGCAGGTGTTGGTACAATTGTCGGGCTCTATTGTCGAGCTCTGCGAATCGAGCTGAGCTTGGCGTTTCTAAGATAAGACGATTAGGGTCAGATATCCTCAGCATGTCGACAAGATGTTGTTTCTGCCGCGACCGTTCACGGAAGATGTGATTTTATATACATGTCTGATTAACTGTTTGGTTGGGGACAGAATCCTAAAGCATGGACTTGAATGGTTTAATTTAATGAAAGCAAAGTGCAAGATAGTGGGTGGTTTCTGACGGCTGGATGATAAACAGGAGCTATAAACTTCGGTCGGGGCTCGGGGAGAAGACAAGGGCCAACATCATTCCGGTGTCTTTGTCCATGGAATTCTTTCTGATGCCGAGCAAAATCTTGACTCAGAAACACATGGTCAGAGGCTGCCAGAAGCTGTCTCCTTGTCTGTTGCGATAGCAGCCAAGATTAGGTAATGTGTAGAGGAAGATCCATCTCAAATACAACGGCAATAAAGGTGAGTGGAATAACCGAGTCGGAAAGGCTTCATAACTTTGGGCGAGCCGTGCACACGAACACATTGCTGCGATCAAGAATACCAGCCCTGCTCGATGTAGCATGCTAAAAAAAACCTGCAGAGTGACACGTGACAGTCAGCTCGGATCGTCCTACGGTAATAATAATATCTGAATCTAAATGCGCTACATCAGCTCTTTGTGCTGCTTTCCTCCGCCCTTCCTTAGTCTCTCCCTTTTTTCCTCCGAATGCTCAAGTTTAAAGGTGTCTTGGATGCCTACAATGCTGACGAGGACCCTCTTACCAGGGCCATCGCACCCCCGATTGACGAGGGCCCGAAGGCCCGCCAGATCCGTCTGGCGCAAGAGGCCGAGGCCCAGCGCAGGTCGGACGCCATTGATGAGGAGCTCGAAAGGCAGAGGCAGGCAGAGAAGAAAGCCCCCAAGTGTATCAGGATTCTCCTACTGGGTGCGTATACTGCAACCCTCGCTGCAACCCTACTCATCCTGCCGTGCAGGCCAGAGTGAATCCGGTAAGTCGTCTTTTGTCCTCATATTCCCAAACGTTGACCGCCTTCTCAGGGAAATCCACCACATTAAAGAGTGAGTTGCCACTTTGTATGGCTGCTTCCCTATTTGTTCATTCTCTTAAGATTTCCAGCTGATCCATTCGCCCAAGGTCAGCTTCTCGCAACTGCAGAACTGCCTAAACTTTAATATCTTCTCTAGACGTTTCGCGCTGAGAAGGCATCATGGAGGGCTGTCGTGCAGCTCAATGTCGCCCGATCCATCCGAACCATACTCGAGACTATGACTGAAGCTCCCCAAAATTCTCGTTCGAACTCACCCATACCCCCTGCTGACTTTCCACCACTTACTCCTGAACATCTCCGGCTGAAAATGCGCCTCCTGCCGCTGCAACAAGTTGAAGAGGCTCTTCTGCGTCGCTTGTCTTCTGCGGGATCCTCCGAGATCGAAGCTACTCGCCTATTACCTGTGACAGACCTCCCTTGTTCCGGCACAGCTGCAAATGGAAAAGAGATTACAGTCAACTCTACCTCACAATGGAAGTTCGCATTCAGTCGCCTCCTATCCAATCCGAGATCTAGCTTCGACAGCGGTGCGGATATTGACTTTGAAGACCCCAATGATCCTGGTGTTATCCTTCATGCATGTGCCGAAGATATGAGTCAACTTTGGAACGATCCTACGATCAAAGCTCTTCTATCAGCGCGAAAACAGCGACTGGAAGATATGGCTGGGTTGTGCGTAATCCCTTCTGCTCAATACACTTTACATATAATCACCCCACAGTTTCCTCGATTCCCTGGAACGAGTGACATCACTCCGATATGTGCCAACGGATGGTAAATCTGCTAATGTGTTTACTGAACTGTTTCACAATCATATAATGTAGAGGACATTTTACGGGCACGCATTAAAACCATCGGCGTCTCTGAGCATCGCTTCACTCTCAAAACTGGTACGTCGTCACGTATCGCTGTCACATATCACTGCCCTTCACTGGGCTTCAGGCAATATGTTGAGTCATGATTGGCGCATTTATGACGTAGGAGGCGCACGCTCTTTAGTAAGTACCTTTGCTGCTACCTTATCCATACATTGACGCTTGAATTTATGTCCTTGTAGCGTGGTAAGTGTGCATTTTTATTAATATTCTATGGCTGAGTGATGCTATCGTCAGCTGCATGGGCACCGTACTTCGATAACATGGATGCAATCATCTTCCTTGCCCCGATATCATGCTTCGACCAGGTCCGTATTTGCTTCCGCCTCGTTTTCACTGTTTTTTGTTCATTGTACTCAGGTGCTCGAAGAAGACCCAAGCATCAATCGTTTGGTATACCTTGTGCTCAATAATCCAGATGGCGCCCGCTCAATATTTGTTGAAATCACAGGAAGATTCGATCTTGCTCTGGAAATCAATCGTATCCAATCCATTACTCAAACACACAGAGACAGTTCTCTTCCTCAATAAAATTGACATCCTGCGTTGTAAGATCATGTCGAGCTCAAAAATGTTCAATTTCTCAGCAACTTCTGTCTAGCCAAACTCCAAGCAGGAATCCAGTTTGGGCATTACGTGATATCGTATGGCAATCGGCCCAATGATTACGAGAACGCGTCCTCATGTGGGTACCGAATATCCCTTTCTTGCTGGTGGCGGGACTTACAAAAGCTCTTGCAGATCTCAAGAAGAAGTTTGGTGGGTCTCATAGGGATCGCAGACGAAATAGAATCTCACGCCAACAATAGCTTCTTTGCACAAGCAACATTCACCGTCACCGCGGCTCTTCTACTGTCATATGACGAAAGTTACAGTGAGTGATTGATGAGCACCGCTCGTTCAGTTGTTTGATAACTTCCATCGATTGATTCACATAGGATCCTAAGTCGACACAACACATTCTAGGCAATGGTACGTTCTCTGCCACCCTTCCTACCAGCCTGGTTTTGCATTCGACTACCAGGATCTGAACTCCATCTTACTAACGGTTTTGTAGTGAAGGATATGGTCATTAGGCAGAACCTTCATGAGAGCAGTTTAGTCTAGATTGCCATCCTTGGTGCTGCCCAGTGTCTAATCCGTGCTGGCCGCTGATTACTATCCCTTCGATATCAGACTCCTTAAAACCCGACAATTTTGCCAATCATACAGGCATCTAGCCACCATCTCTTCTGTTGAATTTATCTGTTGGTATCCTAACGAGCAGTAACAATGGTGTCAATACAACTCTTCGACCCCCCCCCTCCCCCCGCCGCTGCTCTTCCTTTGTCGAGCGAATCTTCGAGCAGTATCGCGCATCTCTTCATACTAGTCCCTGCAATTTCGATTCTACACCGGATTTGACATTTCGAACTCCCTCATGTCGCAACTGCCACCATTCCTTGCACTTGACGTCGGCCCTGGATCAGTCTTCATTCTACATCACTGCACCGTCTTCTGCCACCTATTGATTCAACATGCCGAATCGTAATATCTCGTCGCCTGTGAAATTGTGTACGGTCCAAACTAATCCCTTCTTGTACACTTTTGTTTTGCTGTCTCCCTTTGGTATATATGTTAATTAGCAGCCATAATGCTTCAAAAAGATCTAGTCAGTCAATCTTTGGACCTGATGATGCCACAAGACTTCAAAATTGAAGAGCCCAAGAAAGTCTGGATTGTATTGAAGAACCTCGCAAAGTACGGAACGTTCATCAAATGCTAGTGCCCTAACAGGAAATTGCGTATGTGGGGTGCAGCTTTTTGGCTGACTTTAAACCAGTAAAACCAACTAGTCGGTTAGTCGATGACTAATTTTATTTAGTCCCTCGAAGCTAAGACAGGAGACAATGTATTGACACCAAGTCGTACTTCTTGATGTTTTTGTTAGGGTTCAGGCAATCATGATTGGCTGTGTCACTGATTACGATTTATACTAGAATAAAACTCATGTCAAAACTCATAAGTACCATTTCTGTTGGATCTTGATGTAGGGTGCGGGAATTATAATTGTAGACGCGCGTGAGATCTTTCCTAGACACGCCAACGACACTCCGCCATTCTCGTGAGTAATAAGAATTTCGTTATTTGAAATGACACTAGCTTGGACCTTTCTCTGTCCGACGTTCAATAGAAATTGGTTTTTCCCCCAAAGCGTTTGGAAGCTCATCTTTTCTGGCTATCGTTATCAAGCTCCTCAAGCTCCTCAGACTCCTCAAACTTCCCACACAATCTCCCTTTCACTCCATCCTATCATCTTACTAGCAGCCCCAACAAGGCCAGAAAACCCGTATTCGGATACCGGAGCCGACTTGTCGAGAAACAACAACTCTGTCCAACATCGACCAACACTAGACACAGTTTCTTAATCGTGACCTACAAATCTCGGGTGCCGAATTCTCAAACAGACCAAGAGGGACGTTCACAATGACAATCATAGACCTTTTCGGTCCACTAGATGAAATGATTCAACTGATCTATCAAGGTATATACCAATTTATCGTCATGTCGAGCACGACGCACGATGAATGGACGGTGCATGTGGGGATGGTGGGGGACACAGGACGGTGGTGGCGTGGTGTTTGGGGGGAAAAAGACGTGAGCGTTGTTGTAAGTCGCCTATTTCTTTCCAGCTCAACTTGGCATCCAATTGTCAACACGCTGATGTGAGTATTCTGGTATACTTATGAGCACTGGTTATTGATTTGGTTCGTG
>Ga0157357_1001247_pt1 | contig 10672 bp, 9 predicted proteins | sample AttcapACBM1_FD_111485 | JGI IMG/M metagenome (GOLD analysis project Ga0157357, IMG submission 111485) | Fungus gardens microbial communities from leaf cutter ant in Botucatu, State of Sao Paulo, Brazil - Atta capiguara ACBM1 | ecosystem: Host-associated > Fungi > Mycelium > Unclassified ... | reverse complement strand
GATATCTGGTATTACCTCAGGTTTATATTTGACAAAAAGCTGTTTTTTCTATAACATATCAAGTTCTACTTTAATAAAGCATTGTCAACTGTTAAGTGCATGAAAATGCTTGGAAAGTCTATGCAAGGTCTTCTCCCTCACCAAAAACATCTCTACAAAACATATATACTTTCCATCACACTCTATAGTTTTTCTTTATAGTATTACAATAAGGCACTACTCTTATATCTGCTTAAAGAGCTCAGGAAAATGCAACACTGAGCTGCCTTGTGGATACTAGGTGCTTTCTGTACCTCCTCTTCTCTAGGAATAGAAGCCATTATAGGCTTAATTCCAATCCATCTACATCTCTAAAAACTTAGGAAAGGACAACAACTCAGAATGGCTACTCTTCTGTCTAATCATGCTATTAGATTTCTTCTCAAAAACAGACATGCTAATGAAGTATGTTATCATTGCCTTTTTTGGAAGATATGACTTCCAAACAATACCTCAAAATCAAGAGTTCTATTATAAATGCAAACAATTGTTTTAATGGAACTTTTTTATTATTCAATATTCTAAACAGCAAATTTTCTTCTGGAACTAGACTAATTGATTCCTTCCCTAGTCACTTTTCATTCCATAGAGCAAACCACAAAGACAAGAAAAGCAAAAATACTCATCTTATAAACTTAATAAAAATTTTTACAAAGCCTCATCAAAAGCTAACTCAGTTATCATTATCTCAGATGCCAGTATCAAAAATAATGTCACCACTTCCATTGTCCATGTTCACTCTTACTCTAATCCTATCAAGAAGACACTTCATCACACTATTAACATTACCACAACTAAAGCAGAATTATTCACAATCAGATGTAGGATTAGTCAAGCTATCTAATTCCCTAACATTTCCTATATCATTATCATCACCAACTCTATCTATGCAGCTCAAAGAATCTTTGATTCTACCATTTATCCTGATCAATTATAATTGGTTGCTATTTCTAAAAACCTCAGATTGTATTTCAATAGACATCCTGACAATTCCATTGAATTCTGGGATTGCCCTAGCAACAATAAGTGGCCACTCTATATATTAGTTGACTGCAACACAAAAAATTCAACCTCAATCCTCTCCATCCCTCCAAGATGTCATAGGACTTCAGTAAGAAGGAAGAATGCAATAATTACATCAAAAACTGGCAAATGTCTTTTCAGATGTCCAATTTTAAAGGAAAATACTTCTTCAATCTACTAGACAATGAACTCAATACTATTGAACCCTTGTATATCAAAGAGAGTCTATAGATCAAGCATTTCAGACATTCAAATTTGTTATGTGCAAGAGCAATTACCAATCATGCTCTGATTGGTGAATATAATCTGAGATTCTTCCCTAAAGAAGATTTCAGATACAGTTCGTACCCAATAGAAACAAGACATTACATCCTACATGATTGTAGGAGGTTTAATAACTATATTACATAGCAAAGTGATCTCGCTATAGTTAGTTCAGTTTATTTATCTCCCTTTTTCTTTTCATTTCCTTTTCTTTTTCTTTTCTATGTTGTCTCCTTCTTATGTAATGTAGTTACATTGTAGCTACCATGGTCTGCCTTCGTGCCTCATGTAACAAATTGTTGAATCAAAAAAAACCCCTGACAGCTGCTACAATATAAAGTCATTGACAAATTTATTAGTATGTAACTATGATCTCAACAGATAAATAAGTGTAAGTACTTACTTTCTGTCACTTCTAAACTCCTTCTCTTATTTCTCTGGGAGCTCTCTTGATCTTTCCTAAGGTAAGCTCAATTTTCCCTTTGGTAGGATTTCCTTCTCAATCATTTCAGGATTCTGATCTTAATCTTTAGCTTCAGCTTCTTTTTTCATAACTTGAAAATTCTTTGGGTGCTTTCTGTGGTTGAATCCTTCTGTTCCTCATTCAATGCTTTCCAGCATGCCTTGATAGTCTGCCCACATAAGAGCATGAGAATAGTCAAGAGATAGTTAATGATGGTTTGAATTGGGATCATAGTTAGAGGTTGGGGTTGTTCTCCTTGAGAGGAATATTGACACATGTTGTGTCGTGAAGAGTTGTCAAGTCTCAGTCTTATGTTACGAAACCTCAAAGTCCAGTGTTTGGAGAAAATGAGATTTAGAAGAGCCTTAGTACTAAGGAGCACGGCATTATTGTTACCTTGGGTCTTGTGAGCCGTATCACATGGTCCAGCCCACGCAGAACCAATCATTGATACTCTCACATTTGTTAAGTCTCAAACATCCTGTCTCGCTCCCGCAGTCATGGACTGGATATCAACATTAGGAAGGCTGTAGCATTCGAACGTACAGCGGAGGTTATCTCCTCTTTTCCGTTCGATTCCTTGGAACGCTATTGATTCGGAATGTATACGATTGTCCGGCGCAGCACTGGTCATCCTAATTACACTGGCAAAAGGTCTAGGTACAGATTTTGACCCGTTGCTGTCTTTTTTCTTCCCAGGCCCTTGCTGCTTTGTGGATGAACTGACAAGGTTACAACTGACAAGGTTACTATTTCGAGAGCAAAAGGCTATTTTTCCGCAAAAGTCGAGGCCACACAGCTCCCTGGTACAATCAATTCTCCAAAGACAAGTCGCCGACAATTTGACTTGTGGTAGCAGAAGGGCATTGTACTGTCTCAAATGCTTTCAATCCGCCTGAACTAGAGCAGGATCACTTTGCACTGAAATTTTTATTTGTTATGTCGAGATGCGAAGTATGCAGAGGTCGGGAAGGAGTTTTTTTGGAATTATGAAGTGTTGCTTTCGGATCGAGGTACGTCTCTCCACCTTGTCCTCATTAAATTACTCACAGTTATCCAGCTTTGCTGCACCTCTCACTCCAATGGCCCATAAACGCCTGTTGGGAGCGATACCTCACCCGGTGGCAGGCTAGCATCTGTCGTCGTTCAATCTAGACTAGTTTCCAGAACTATGACTCAAAGCTCCAACGCACAGCTGATTCGAAATCGAAGTCTGTCCCGACCCTACAAGAATGCTTCCCCAATAATTTGTTGCTTGCACACGACCAGACCACTTGAATTATCGAGGGCCACTCGGTTTTGGCGAAACGCACAGCAAGCGCTCAATCCACCAGTCTCCTTCAATAGGAAGCCTACATAATAGCCTCTTGTTCTTATGCAATTCATCAGACCCCCAGAAAGTGATCAAGCTCGATGAAAACTGCGGCAGTCAGATCTGTTCTCTTAATTCTTCAAATACTCCACCTCAAACTTTCCATCATCCCATATCAAGACTTCTACAACAAGACCGGCTAGTTCCTCCTGCTCGTCAAATTTGCTGATACACTGGCTCTTGGCCAGCAGCTCCTTCGAATAAATAATCAGCAGCCAATAGTCCCTGCATCTATACCCCTTCCTCCATCGCCTGATTCTTCCACATTGACTCAGATTCCGGTGATGAGAGATAGTATAACACTGGGAGGATTTGAAACAGAGTCACAATCTGAATCAACAATATTCGTGACTCATCATCGCAAACGGAGCTTGGAGCAGAAAGTTCTGGTAAGTCTTTTTGTGCCCTGACTTCGCTTCAACTCCTAAAGCTGATAACTACACAATAGACTCCAACTCGGCCTTCAAAACCACTAATCTCGGTCTTGCTATTTTTTATACAATTCAATTTGATTTCACACCTTTCTTGCTGTTAGTTGTTCTTAAAAATTAAGAAATTTATCTAAGAACTGGGCACTTGTGGAAACGATCTGCTGCTAGAGATCCGGATTGTTTTCTACAGACACCCAGTTGAAATTGCTTTTCGTACACTGTTGTCCCATGTTGTCTTATAACACGTCTTTCCATCCCCTCTGAGAATAGTGCACGTCAAAGATAAACCACTCTACAGAGGATGAGTGGAGGGTGATGCTGGGATGTAAATTACTCACTAATGTGACAAATATTTGCGACCCTTGGCGAGACGACGCTCAAGTATTTTGCGACCATTCAAACTTCGCTTGCGGGACAGGAAGCCGTGTTTTCTTTTGCGTTTGCGTTGGGAAGGCTGATACTCCGTACCACGCTGTACAAACCGCATTTGGAGAAGGGAGCCGAGAATGGGAGAGTTGCTCGCTGAAGACAGAGTTAGAGGGGTGTGGGAGAGGAGCGGGCGAAAGGAAAAAGAGGGAATAATGGGCCTCGGAAGTGTGCATGACAGCAGAGAGCCAACATTCAGTCGAGGCGGGCTTGAGAGGAGACGGAGGAAAGACTGTGCAATCCGAGGCATGTTTTCGTTGCAAAAAAAAACAAACTCCCAGTCACACGCTAGGACCATTTGTTAAAACAACCTCACAAAAAAACTAAGACACAGACATACTTATGCAGATTCCAACAGTAAGAGTTATTTAAATTTTGTAGTAGTATTTAAATTTTTCTCACAATAGATTTTAAATGAATATTAACCTTGTTACTTGTGACACGGAATGGCATTTAGGAGCTGATGGTACACGACAGAACTTCCTGGATGGCACCGCTAACCATCTTGATAGTACACTGTCACCTTCCCAATATTTTCAAAACTAATCATATGACCGCACTGTCAGTCGTGTAGAATCATCAAGCTGCTGAAAACAGTATAAGAGTGCACACGATCCTTTGAGTGTTGGACATGTTTCGGCCCCTATTTCTCCAATTATGTCCCCTTTTTGTGTTTCCGGCAGCCCTCAGCAAGGTCTTTTCTGATACTGCAGATCTCCTGTCACCATTCAATTATGATTTTATAATCATAGGCGGTAAGTTTCCTTTTCTCAGTTTTCGTTTCTTAGCCTAATCCATCGCTTACAGGTGGGACCGCTGGTCCTGTAGTAGCAAATCGACTGTCTGAAATACCTCAATTCAAGGTGCTACTCATAGAGGCGGGCCCAACGTAAGTTAAAAAAAAGAAAAAAGGATGGACAATGTGCCAAGTTCTTACTCTGTTCCAGTCATGAAGGTGTTGAAGTGTCTGAAGCACCTGGACTCATGCTTGAAATGTTGTCGGGCATGTATGATTGGAATTATACGACAATTCCCCAGAAGACGATGTCTCAGCGGACATTACAGTACCCAAGAGGTTATATTCTCGGTGGATGCAGTGCACACAGTAAGAGTCCCGTTCCTTTTTGTCATCGTTATCTCACGCTCTGACAGATTCTATGTTCTGGTCTCGTGGATCCTCCGAAGACTGGGACCGCTGGGCCCACGTGTCCAATGACCAAAGCTGGTCTTGGAATAATGTTTTACCTCTGATGTTCAAGGTATTTTGTTGCACATGTCAAGTTTTCGATTCTTAACTGTCGGGAAAGAATGAACGTTGGACAGGACCTGCCGACCAGCACAATCAAACCGGAGAGTTCGACACTACCATCCACGGTTTTCATGGGATGGTCAGCGCATCAACTCCTGGGTTTCCAACTGAGATTGACTCTCGTGTCCTTCAAACCAGCGAGGAACTTATTGAATTTCCCTTCATCGAAGACTACAACTCCGGTCGTCCCATTGGTCTAGGTTAGTTCATTGAACTTCTTCAGGGCTACGCTCTCAAATTGCCAGGAATTCAGCTTGGTCTCAGGGGAGTATAGACCATGGCGTCAGGAGCAGTGCTGCAACTGCATACCTGGCTCCTCGGTATCTCAATCGGGGGAATCTTGATGTTCTCATTAATACCAAGGTGGCCCGGATCCTCCAGACCTCCGACAGTTCCAAGGACTTCAGGACCGTGGAACTAGGCAAAAATGCTGGTAAGAATTTCCTGGTTTTACTCTCTCATTCATGTGTTCAGAGTCTCTTCAGCTAAGTCTCTTCAGCATCTGACAGCTAGCAAAGAAGTCATTCTCTCTGCGGGGGCTCTCAATACTCCACAGATTCTCCTACACTCAGGAATTGGTGACGAAACCGAGTTACAGAGTGTCGGAATAGTACCCTTACACTCTTTACCAAGTGTTGGTAAAAATTTGACGGATCACCCCTACGTATCTGTGGTGTGGACGGTCAACTCTACTGCTCCTCCGTGCGTGATCTGCTTGCTTTGATAGGGAAATTTCCCTGATGGTTTTGTCGCAGCATGAACGCGACTGCTGCTTTGGAAGAATGGAGACAGAATCACACCGGTCCGTACTCAATGAGTCCTACTGCTTCCAATCACATTGCTTTCCTTCGGCTACCTGATGACTCCCCCATCTTCGAAACTACCACGGATCCTGCCGCTGGCCCAAATACTCCTCATATGGAGCTGACACCTCTTGTGAGAGACTTTATATAGAGAAAAAGCAGGCTCTGATTGTCCTATAGCATGGTGGAGGAATCGAACAGACCGTAGATGGGACATTTGTCAGCATGGGGATTACTTTCCTCACTCCAACTTCACGTAAGTTTGATTTCACATGTAGGAATCCAACATCAATTACGATCCTTCTTAGGTGGATCCCTTACTGTATCTAGCACGAATCCCTTCGATATCCCGCAAATCGACCTAAACCTTCTTGCCTCTGAATTTGACATTTTCACCTACCGTGAAAGCGTGAAGGCATCCCAACGATTCTTTTCAGCGCCCGCTTGGAAAGATTATGTCGTCGCCCTTCACCAGCCTCCAGCGAACGCAACTTCCGACGAGGAGTTGGATACATACCTTCGCCAAAACACAATTCCCGCGTCGCATGCGTCCGGGACATGTGTAATGTCTGCGAGTGATGCGCAGTATGGTGTTGTTAATCCTGATCTTCGTGTCAAAGGAATCCAAGGTCTGAGGATTGCTGATGCATCAGTCATGGTACGTTTCCCTTTCCTTGTCTGTGCTGAGGTTACTGATTTGGTCTGATTCGATATTTGTAGCCATTCATCACAGCCGGTCATCTGCAAGTTCCTGTATACGTGATTGCGGAAAAGGCTGCCAACATGATCAAGTCTGATTGGGTTCATGATTTATGATGCATATCAAGCCAAGTGATGCGCCGCCAAGTCTTGTTTCGTTTCCTCTCTCGGAGCATTTGTCTTCCTGGTCACTCATTGAATTAGAATTACATCGAGTTCGGTCTGTTATCTTATCTCATTTTCTCGAACAATAACCCCGATGCTTGATTCAAATTGCTGTAAAAAAACAACCAAGTCACCAGTATCAAGAGCTTCTACCTCGAAGAGCCCAACCCCTGTCAAGGTGCAACATGCTGACCCCTAGGTCAAAATTTAAGTCAAAATTTAAGTAGTATTTTTTGACAATGTATGCTATCAAGCTGATGCAAGATACAATCTTGCTGAGCGAAAACACTCACGAGTGAGTTTCTGTCAGGGGCCTCAGACTCGCATGAGGAAATGCTGAGTAATAAGATGGATCATGTCGGGACGTGCTCAATTTGCTAGTTGGCCTTTCTAAAAGAGCTTAGTCAAGACACCGTCAGCTGGAGATCACCCCTATCTGTAAAAGTAGTCTGGCTCTATCCCAATGCTTTTGTTGCTCCATGATTATCGACGGTCTTGCACCCTCTGTCGGCTGAAATGATGTTTCTCTACCTGCAATTCTCCGACTTCAAAAAGAGGCGGTGCGTTATTAACGCGTTATTAACACGGCGGACATTTTCTAAATCTAGTGTCATTTAACTGCCGTGATGAGATGTCACTCACAATTTTTCCTCGAATTGAAAAAAAAAATTCTTGGGGTGTTTCAGGCATGACAAATAGTCTGTGTCTGTACACGTAGTCGTCTGCTAGGGACAAGCGGGCAAAAATCGGGATCTACCGTGTCACGTATGTCACCCTGTCAAGTATCCCGATCTTAATGGGGAAGGCGATTGACAGCTGCATGTAACGCTTGCCGTAAAAGCGTAATTTTAGAACATAATTTCGTTATAGACTGTTCAGGTGGTCGAGGTAACTCTCAGCTTCACCCTCTATTCTCGATATCATTCACTCCCAGACTTAGATTTCCCGTGTCGCGACTCAGCAATACTCTCACCATGCCGTTCTCCGAGGAAACACCATTGCTCCATGATAATGGTACTCATGAATACGGAGGAATAAAAACCATGATCTCATATATGAACGATTCAGTCCTCGTCAAAAGAGGGCACTAGTAGCGATTGTATCCTGGTGCGGGTTGATGCCATGTATGTGTTTCCATGTCCATAATCCTCCTCTTAATAATCGATCTCTCCCAGTGTTCGTGTCTGCGACGATATATCCTTCGATTCCTCAAATGGTCAGCGACTTCAACTCTACCCCACAAATAATAGGGTCAGAGATCTCCTCGATCTGTGTCGAATATGATTTTGATTGTCACTATAGATTGACTGTTAGCATTTCAATCCTCGCTATGTCCATCGGTGCGCTGATCGCCGCATCTTATTCTACATTTTGTAAGTGAATTCACTACCTCAATACCTATTTTTTATTTCTGCCCTTTGGAGATGGACGTCGTCCCATATACCTATGTGCTCTCCCTCTCCTTATTATAGGATCAATTGGTGTTAGCGTATCCCGTTCAGTTTGGGAGCTCTTCTTTTATCGCGTATTTCAAGCCGCTGGTGCATCTCCTGGATTTTCAATAGGCGCGGGAGTCATTGGAGACATATACAAACTAGAGGAGAGAGGAACGGCGATCGGTATCTTCCTTGCTGTAAGTTACTTACTTGTCTACCTGATTTTGTTTCGTTAATTTCTCGTTTTGATGACTAGGCCATCCTAGTGGGTCCTTCTTTGGCACCAGTAGCCGGTGGTAAATATAAACTGTCCCCTTTCTAAAATTATTCAGCATGTAACAATTAATCTGATCCTAGGTCTAGCTGCACAGTACGCATCATGGAGAGTCATGCAGTTTGTTGTAGGCATTTTTGGTCTCACTGCGTTGGGAATCATTTGGACCTTTCTCCCTGAAACAACCCACCCTGGTGCTCGAGGGGTTGACAAACTACATCAAAAGGCAGAGCCAGGAAAAGTCAGGTGGACCCAATATATTGTCAATCCATTGTCTCCACTATGGTTGCTTAGGGCACCAAATATCGTAGCTGTGGTTAGTGAACAATGAAGGGATTGTATGAATGCTTTCTTCTGATCCCATACGTATCTGCAGATGCTTTCAGGCTTCGCAATTATGATGTCGGTATTTGGTGAGCATTTCATGAAGTGATTGCCACATAGTGTTTATTGTGAACTAGTTATATTGGTCCCGATCGCCTATACAGTTGTAAGTCTCGCTATTTTCCAAGATGCCACACATCATAACATACTAGAATAGGGTACTAGGTATAACATAAAGAACGATGCAATTCTTGGAGCTTGTGCGATTCCTGGAGGAATAGGGGAAATGAGTAAGCAATTGACCTTATTCACCTGTAGTTTTTCCTTTCTCATGCTAGTCATCCAGTCGGCGCACCTATCTCAGGGTGGATTTCAGACAACATTGTAATTAGTCGCAGAAAAGCTAGAGGTGAAGTTTGGTACCCAGAGGATCGACTCCGGGGTACACTTGTCGGTGCCCTTTTCTTAGTTCCACTCTCCATGGTATTTTCTGGTCTTCTAATCGAGTACATCGAAGGATCTGTAAGCCTGGTTCTTGTCTTCGTTTGTTTCTTTGTGAATGGGCTAGGTGTATGGGATCAGTTTCATGGCTCTTCGTTTCGCTGATTTTACTACAACATCAGCTGGAGCTCGTTCTCGGTCCTTCAGCTGCATACATTGTCGATGTATTACATTCCCGCAGTGCCGAGGCTATAGCAGCCAACAAGTGAGTTCTGCTGTCCGAGAACACTTGGGACCTTATTGAATATTCACACTATTCAACCAATTCAACAGTGGGACACGGTCGGTGATACTGTCCTTTGCTGTTGCAGGCATCATGCCAACGATCGATGTCTATGGCGTTTTCATGACCAGCATATTCTCGGCATTATTGGCTTGGATAGGTTTTGGGTGGGTTTCATCATCATGAGCTCTAGACTCGCTCAGGCACTGATAGACAAAATCAGATTGTTATGGCTGACCATTCGGTACGGTGAAACTATGAGAAATTGGTGTGATGTTGGATTTTCTACTGCCGAGACTACATGAAGATAGCATCATTCCGTTGGTATTGTCGGTACAATGTTGTGTTTTTGACTGCTGAGACTCATAGAAACAATATCACATTCAGTGTTTTCACATGTGCTTCCAAGTTAGGAATAGTTAAAATTGAAATGATACACCAAAATTGAGGTTTAGAGTTGTGCCACAGCTATGAATTGCAATTTCTTTTATTTGGACCCTTATGATATAGTCAAACATGATCATGATTTGGACTGCATGAGCTTTTGTAAGACACAGTTCACACCTTAGCAACCAGGATCCATAGAGGACTCTTGGAAGGTGGATAAGCACTGTACTTATCTGTGATATGTGGAACATGAATGAAAAATGACCTTCAGCTTCAGCTTATATTGCACCTCTATTCATTGCACTGGTTATATATTTCAGAATGTATACTTAGAGATATTCAGGAGAGATATTCAAGAGTTATTCCACCTAAAAGGTGGAGAGGTGCATTGCTGCCAACACTAGAAGAGTGTGCTGGTTTTAGTCTATTTTCAGGATAAGGATGTACAGTGTAACTATCTGACTTATATTATCAGACTTCAAGAAGGTGGACTTTGTTCCTTTTCATTTTCTTCACTTTTATTGTATTTATTT
>Ga0157357_1001245_pt1 | contig 10678 bp, 8 predicted proteins | sample AttcapACBM1_FD_111485 | JGI IMG/M metagenome (GOLD analysis project Ga0157357, IMG submission 111485) | Fungus gardens microbial communities from leaf cutter ant in Botucatu, State of Sao Paulo, Brazil - Atta capiguara ACBM1 | ecosystem: Host-associated > Fungi > Mycelium > Unclassified ... | reverse complement strand
TTCAATAAGAGTTTATCTTTGTCGATTATCAGACTAGTGAATTACAGTGTAACTACTAGTCTTATATACAAACTGATAGTATAGGAGATGCTTGGGGTTTCAGTAGTAAAACTCCTATTGCCCCGAGCAGAGGTTTCAGTGTTGAGACACTGACAGGAGTAACTCCGTCATGGAAGACTGAGTTGAATAGGAGTATCTCCGTTGTGGAAGATAGAATATCCAGAGGGTTGCAGCACCGCCATAAGACGTGTTGCGAGAAAGGTGGCCACCATGGAAGGCAGGCTTGTATGGTTTGGAGGTGGTTGCACTGCGGAGATGTTATTTCCGGACAGGTGGACTTGTATATGACAATACACCAATTTAGCTTGACTCATATAACCATATGATTACTTGTTTAAGAGAATCAGACAAAATAGCTATCTGATGTTAGAAGAAATATAAAAGCAGCAATGTGCAGTGGTGGCTTATGTAACTGGGCCTACTTTATAACAAGCACACTCAGATTCTCTCTTTATCAATGAGCACTAGTCTATCTTTATAAATATGTTAATGGAGAGCAGATGGACAATACTATAGAACACTATCACATTAACATCTGGTTGTCATTTGATAAGAATGCAATATTCTTATGCTCTACAATCTCCCAAGTAATTACATCCCAGAATTTAATACATTGCTCTAATCTAATAGCTACTATCTTTCTGTAGTGTAATCATACAATAACTAATAACTCATATCCTGACAATTTGTTATATACCAAGTTCACCCATTTAGTAAATACATCTCTGTGGTAATACTGCCTCTCAATATCCATTACACAAGCCCATTCTCCATAATAGCTATTCTTTTCACAACATGTTCCTATGATAGTGGTACAACAATCTGCTGAATATCCAGTCTTCCATGACAAGGATACTCCTATCCAACTTGGTCTTCTATGGCAAAGTCCTTCTACCTTACTTCTATTAGTGTCTCATTACTAAAACCTCTGCTTAGGGTAATAGGGGCTATACTACTAAAATCCCAAGCATCTCCTATACTACCTACTTGTATATAAAACTAGTAGTTACACTATAATTTGCTAGTTTGATAATCAACAAAGATAATTCTTATTGAACTCAATCTCTAGTGATTAACAGCAATATACCAATTAGCACACACTTCTATCTTGGACTTTATCTATTCATCTAAAGTTATGACTACACAATAGACAAACAGTACAGCATATAAGCTGGAGCTAAGGTTATTCCACAAGTTTGTGTCACCAAGCATAGAGTTTATACACTCTGTACATCTCTAAGTCAACCCTACAGACTTTCATCCCCTGGTATGAACTGTGTCTAACACAATTCTATCCTCATATCCTACTAAAATCCTGTAGCCATTATGTAACAGACAAATACTTATTATCACTGAAGTAACTGGAGGCTCTATCTCAAGTATTATATAAGAGATAATCATGGAGACTTCCCATATCTAATATCAACACTAAAGGATGTCATCTCTTATGCATTCAATTACCAGATATATATATAGTTGGAACTCCCAAATATAGCCATCAAAGTATTACTGGTCAGCAAAATATGAAGTGATAGAAGATTTCCAGAAGGACATGACATTCTTAGACATTCTCCCCATAGACAAAAATTGTCCATCAGAAGAGAATTGGGTGATACTAATATCTATTATTCTGACTTAGTAAAAAATGATAATTTACCTGTCATAAAATCTTAGTACATTGCTGGACAGATAATTTTCCATCACAGTTGTCAAATACATTGGTTCATACTATCTTCAAATGTCTATATCAGAATGTTAAAATTCAAAATACTTAATTTAAATCAGCAACAAATGAGATGATACTACCAACTCATATAACTTCAATCAAATTAGGTTGTCAATTTTGGTGCTTGGTTCCTAGCATATCACCAGCTCCAAATACAATAGCAGTTGGTCTTGTGATCATTACAGACTAGAGTAGTTATGGTGACTAAGGAGGATTGATATCAACTTAGGCTGTAATTATTTTCAAGCTGCTTCAAAGAATAGAGACATAGACAAAGATAAACCATTTGAATTAGAAGTCATACATATAGTTCTGCTCTGGTATCCCTTGCTGAATATCTTTTGTTAGATTCCTGGAATAAATCTCAAGAATTATAAATAGGCAGTAAATATATATAAATACTCTATAGGTGATATTTAGTATTTATATTTCATGATTTTCTTCCACATATCTTTTACAAATGTATACCTTTATAATGTGATTTTCCACAGCTGTATGTAAAGATTTCACAATAAAAAATGAGTCAGGATGGATAACTATTGAATTTCACAACCACCAAGCAAATAGCAGACACTTATGAATGCCAACATCCAAACCACACCTCCTTGAATGCATATCTACCATCATCTGATCCATATCCAAGACCAATGAAAATGACTTAAGGAATCCCCACAAACATAATCTCTCATCCTGATTTTAAACAACAACACTCTTTTGTCTTTGCATTCAAGCTTTATAAGCTCATATAACAAATATATTGTCTTTAGTTATTGATCATGAAGTTTGGAAAATTGAATATTATATTGAAACAAGATAGGAATTCATCAGATCAAGAAACTCAACAAGGTTATTTCTACACTGTATCATTTAAGGGTGATTTGTAAGCTTATCATGCCAATGGCCCAAATATACAGTTGCCCCAATTTAGATATCTGCTATAGGATTTATCAAGTTCATGTGGCTTTATCTTCATGAAAATAGTCTTAGAATTGCTTTTCCTGATTGTGATATTTCCTTCCTATAGGCTGAATAGCCATCTTATAGATAAAAACTCACACATATTCATTTGTATTATAGTTACCTAACATTGAAGTTGACTTATCATGGATATTTGAGTTTTTAAGTATTAACCCTTGTTCCCTATTCTCTGCTAAGTATAACCTCAAGAGAGTATAAGGTATAGGGCAGAATAAAATTTGATCTATGTGAAATCCATCTGCAAGTAAGGCTGCAAGCAAGTAGGACATATTATTACTACTTGGCTGCATATTATAATTGAACAACTGATTTTGATGTCCAGTTCAAATTAGTGAGGTTGGAATGGTTTACCTATATAGATTAAATGATATTAGTTGTGATAAAAATAGAGAGTCTCAAGCAATTGCCATAACACAAGTTTCATAGGTGAAATAGATGATTATTTGATATCCTTAGAAAGTGCAAAGTTAAGACATAACTACATTAGAGATGATTTATTGTCTTTGCCCACTTAGAAATACACTGAAGTATTCCAAGCTCATTAGGCACATATAGCTTCATTTTAGTAGTATAGGCTGTCAGTATTCCAATAGCATAGAATTCTGATTCTATTTCTGAAATAAAAGTGAAAAGTAATTAAAATATCTATAAAAGATGAAATTTAAATTCTACTTGAGATTGCAAGCAAGCCAAACATTCACATGTTGATCCTACCCAAATTTGAGAATGATCATACATATAATCTGGAATTGAAATTGAAAATAGTTCCAAGAGATGTACTATAGAAATGATTTATATAAAATACCAGAGTAAAATTCAGATTTTATAAAGATCCAAAATTACTGCAGTATTTATTAAGTGGAAGAATGGACAATCTAAAGAATAAAAGTTAGAATTCAACTCTGATTATGCAAGTTACAATGATATGTTATTATCTTTGACTATAATCAGTGCAAAAATTCCTTGCCACTATGCTTTGGGGTTGGCTATTTAGGTAAGTAAATCAATAGCACTTAGGTATCATGATGGATAATCCATTGTCTGATCCTTTGTAGATTATTTTATTCATACTATACAGATGAGAATATAAAGCTTAATCAAGTCAAACTGAAAGTAATTAGTTTGATTTATACTAGCATTTCTCTCAAAATTTCTAAATGAGACAGAGAAACTACAAAATTCATGACAAGGAGATGTTGGTGGTTATAAGGGGGTTGGAAAACTGGAGGCATTTGCTAGAAGGCACTAAGTACAAGTTTGAGATTATAAGAGTTTGGAATATTTTATAAAAGTGCAGAAGTTAAATAGAAGATAAGGTTGCTGGGCACTCTACTTGTTAAGATTTGACTTTACACTAAAGCATGTTCCAGAAACAAAAATGGAAAAGGCAGATGGACTTAGTAGAAGACCAGACTGGAAGATAGGGACTGAAAATGATAATATTAATTAGACTTTAATTAAGGACCACTAGATTTATAGTTTAGTTGAAGCAGTAATAGAAGGACCTAAAGTAGATATAGTAGAAAAAATAAAAAAAGCTAGGAATAAAGATGAAGAGGTAGTTAGAGTAATAGAGGAGATGAAGAAAGTAGGAGTAAAGATATTACAAGAAGAAGAGTGGCAGATAGAAGAAGACTTAGTGCTGAAAAAAGGAAAAGTATATGTACTAAAGAATGAGAAGTTGAGAGTAGAGATGATCCAGTTGCATCATAATGTACCAGTAGCTAGATATGGAGGAAAGTGGAAGATGACAAAATTAGTAATAAGGAACTATTGGTGGCCAGGAGTAACAAAGGATGTAGAACAATATATAGAGAAGTGTGATATGTATTAAAGAATAAAGAATAGAACAGAGGTACTAGCAGGAAAGTTAAAGTTGAGTGAGGTTCTAGAGAAACCATGGACACATCTGACAGTAGACTTTGTTATGAAGTTACTGTTAGTAAGTAGTCTGTAATAGGTTGTTAAAGATGATGAATTTTGTAGTAACTACTGAAGGAACATCAGTAGAAGGGCTAGTAAGGTTGTTTAGAGATAACATGTGGAAGTTGCATAGGTTGCCAGAAAGTATAGTATCAGATAGAGGACCACAGTTTGCAGCAGAAATAACAAAGAAGTTAAAACAAAGCTGTTGATGTTATTCCATCCACAGACAGATAGACAAATAAAACACATGAATTAGGAGTTAGAACAATATCTTTGATTCTTTGTGGACCATAGACAAAAGGATTGGCCAGAATAGTTAGTGTCAGCAGAGTTTGTAATCAATAACAAGGCACATTTGACAACTAAAGTGTCTCCATTTATAGTGAACTATATAAGAGAATTGAGAATGGGAGTAGATATAAGAAGAAAAGGAAAAATAGAAAAATCAATGGAATTTGTGAAGAGAATGAAAAAGATACAAGAAGAGGCAGTGGCAGCATTGAAGAGAGCATAAAATGAAATGAAATGACAAGCAAATAGGGAAAGAAAAAAAAAGCAGAAGTATGGAAAATAGAGAACAAGGTGATACTGAGTATGAAAGATTTGATGTTCAAGAAATGATCAATAAAGAAATTAGTAGATCACTATATGGGTCTATATCATTGATGAGATAATATTTACCAATGTAATCAAATTACAATTGCCAACTTTGATGAGAATTCATCTAGTAGTGAATGTCAGTTGAGTAGTATAATATAAAGAACAAATAGAGGGACAAAAGAAAGAAGAAGTAAAATCAGTGAAGAAATGGAAAGTGGAGAAAATATTAAACAAAAGAAAAGTGAAAGGTATAACAAAGTATTTAGTGTGATAGAAAGGATTTGTGACAAAGCACAATGGTTGGGAAAGAGAGAAAGATATGGAAAATACAAAAGAAGTAGTAGCTAAGTTTAAAGGAAGATTAAATGCAGAAGTAAGACAACAAGAGAAGTTAGATTTAGTGAAGAAAAGAGATTTTAGGAGGATAACATTACTGGAAAGATATATGGCAAAAATTTTATATAAATAGGATAATGGAAAGTTTGAGAATGAGTATATCAGAGTTGTAAATAATAAACTTCATTTTTATTTTTCCTTTTTTTATTTTTATTTCTTTTTATTAGAATTAGAGTTGAACATAATATCATGGTCACAAGTCACATATCATGATAGAATATAGTAGAACTTTCTAGAATAATAATATTATATAATATATTTCATACATATTAATCTTAAGATTTACACATGGTCTTTATGTTGTAACAACCACTAGACACAAAGTCCAATAGCTATACAAGCAAGTAAAGCTCTCAGTAGGCAATCAAGTGGGAAAAATCACAAGAGAACTCAACAGGAAGCCTCTGCTAAATTAGAGTCCTATTTATACTATTACATGTTGGTCTATGCTACTACCTTATATCCACCTTATGTCTTACTCAAGGCTACCATGTGTATACCATGTGCCCTGACATCATCTTCCAGATTCTTCTACTATGTTCTAGGCCTATGACATCACATCATGTGACATGCCATGTGACTGCAATGTCACATGCCTCTTCATTGTCAATAAAAGAAAAAAGAAAAAGAAATTCAAAAGAAAAGAAATATAAAATCAAGAAAAATAGATAAAAGAAAAAGAAAAATGTTAGTGTCCAAAGCGTTCCATAACACTTTAGAGTAGGCTAAACACAGTAGTAGTATGGACCAACTGTCATAGTATATAAGATAGATATATTATATCTAGAAACTCCATCAAGTCCTCTTGTGATTACCTAATCTAAGATTATTCTTTTAACCAAATACTTGTGTCTTAAGTCTTAATAGAATATCTGAAGAAGTTGGAGAAGAACTAACAAAAATGGAAGTCAGTTTCTCCAGAGAAAAAATCTTAAAGAAAGAATAATGTCAGAATTAAAAATGGTGGACTTTGTTTATTTTCAATTTCTTTCTTGTTTTTACATGTCACAATGGAAGGACATAGAAAGTTCTGAAAGAATGATATTATACAGTATATTTAACATATGTTAATCTTAAGGCAGATACATGGTTATTTAGGATAGGCTAAAGTAGTAGAGTACAGACTATTAGTTATTAGTATATAAGGTAGACAATCTTATACAGAGTTCTCTATCAAGTTCTCTTATGTTAACCCTAATACAAGGTTCTTACTTTTGAATGACTCAAGTTCTTAAGTTTGTAACAATTACTTCTTCTAGTTCCTTCTCCAATGTTCCAGATTTATGACATAGTTGTTATTTGACATGATTATGTAATCAGTCATATGTCTTCTTTATTGTCAAAGAAATAAAGGGTAAAATAATTAAAATGAGAATGAAATAAAAAAGAAAAAGAAACTCAAGTCTGAAAAATAGAATAAAATCCCAGAAAAATTCCTCAGATCCTGTTGCTCAATTTTCTTCCTTAATATAACCTTTAAGCTTGGACAAATGTTGTTTTTGTACTTTTCTAGCTATTTTTAAGTTCAAGTATCTTATAATATTCAGAATAAGATAATATTAGATATTAGACATAAATAGAAGTAAACCCTACTAATGTACCATTGAAGTTTTGGACAAGTATGTCTACTATAAAGTTTGAGCTAGATATGTTTGTTATAAAAGACTATATATTCTTAGAGTTTAGGATTGACATATTCATTATGGAAGATGATATAATTTTGGATTATAATATGCACAGACTTTACTGTAATAAACAAGTGATGGAGTTTAATATTAGAAATGATTTCCTATAGAAGGCTTAATAGATTAGAGTTTGAGGCTGTAACATTTAAGCATGTCTTTACAATGAACTCTAAACATTTCCAGAATTTCTCTTATAATATAGAAAAGATCATATAGTATAGTAATAATATATTAGTTTTATAAAAAGTATATAGACTTTATAGTAGGTTAATTGTAGTATATATATAAACTATAGTTTATAACATATAAGAAAAATTAGTTTGTAATTATAAACTCTGTTGAGTTTTCTTATATTACTTAATATAAGAGTTATTTTTTGTTTTACTATTAAAACTTAAGTTATAATATAGATAGTATATAGACTGTTTATAAGAATATAAGTTAGTATTATCTAATACTAAGTTTTACTTATATATTTCATATTTAGTATTCTATAAGTTATAAAACAAAGATTTTATATATTAATATTTTTGTAAAATAGTATTATACTATTTTGTAATATCTTATTTACAATATTTGAGTATTTTATTTTTGTGATTTCTAAAAAATTTTAATTATTAAATTTTTAAAATTTGATTTACAATATGAAAAGTATAATTAGTATTAGAGTTATAAATGTTAGACTTTATTTTTCTTATTATGTTTTCTATTTCATTTTTGCTTTCTTTATTATTATTATTATTAGAGTCAGGGCTTAAGTATGACATCACAGTTATACTATCACAAACTATTATATAACACTGTCACAGTTCATAATAGAACATAATGAAGTATTTTAGAATAATGATATTATACAATGTGTTTAATGTATGTTGACCTTATGGTTTACACATGATCTCTAGAGTAGGCTAAACATAGTAGTAGCATAGACTATCTAGTAGAGTATATAAGATAGACAATATTATACTAGAAATTCCATTGAGTTCTCTTATAATTAACCCAATTCAAGGTTTACTGTTTTGACTTTAACTTTAAGTCTTGAGACATAACAATTAGTTTTTCTGATTATGAGTTTTTATATTTTTAGTCATTATTTTATTATTAAATTTAATTTTTCAAGAATTTTGATGCTTTTTTGAATATATTATTATATATTTTTAATTTCTAAAATTATTATTTTATTTTTGAATAGAATTGTCTAATATTTTTAAATATATTTTTAGTTTTCCTATTAGTTTTACTCTTTTGAATTTTAAATTTCTTTTGAATTTTTTCAAATTTAGTTACTTCAGTTAAATTAAAGAATTGTCATAGGGTCAAAGTGCTTGATTTAGAATTTAGAATTTTTTGATTTAAAAGATCTAAATTATTAAGTGGAATTCTAAAATTAAAGTTACAAATAAAGTAGATAAAAAGTAAATTACATTAGAATTTATAGAGAAGGTATAGTTAAGCTTGATTATATGAGTATAATTTCTTACTATCATTTATCATTATTTAATATTATTGAATAATTTTTGAATGTATTTTTTTAGTTTTCTGATTATTATTTTAATATTTTCAGCATATTTTGGCATGTATGTCAATGGTATCTGATGAGTTTATATATGTGACTGTGACTTGTGAAATTACACTTGTGATTACCATGTGACTCATTTATATAATTATATACCATGAATAGAAAATAAAAATAGAAAATAAAAGCAGTCCAAAATAAAAACACTTGTTCTATATAAACTTGTTCATAACATGCTAAATATTTTCATGACATATGAATACTCATGTGACTTCTTATATAATCCTATGTAATAAGGCTGGACTGCTGGCACCAAACTAACTATGCCAAAAGGAAATGTAACTGAAAACTTATACTTTTCAGCCAACTAGCAGTATGCTGATTATGGAAACTCAGGTAAGCAGCAGGCTTACATCCTATACTATAAACAGAATTATAAAAATTGAAAATAGAAGAAATAGAAGATAGGAATAGGTTTATAACAATGTCTAGAAATAAGTGCTATTCACATAACTATTAGCTCATAGTATAGAAGTGTTTATGAATGTTTACTTTAGCATTGCTATCCTGCACACAAAAGCCATTCTTAATCCTTGAATTAAACATTTTTCAATTACTATATATTATAAGATAGCAACATCACTATAAATAATAACAGCCAAGCTATTATATATAGGCAAGTATTCTAGGATCTTGATGTGCAAAGAAAACATGCACATTCAAAGCAAATATAGCCTGTTATATGCCAAACTTGGAGAGTGATCTACAGAACCATCTAAGACCTCTAGCTATGTTATTATGCTATGTTATTATTTGTCTGGAAAAAACATGTCTTCCAGAGCTCTCTAGATTAAATGTCATCAGATTATAGCTACTACAAAAATGAGTCTTTAGTGAGAAAGGGGCAAAGAAACAGAGACAGGAAATAGGTTATAGATTGTATTATTTATTGGTCAAACCTTCAAAAAATATATATGAGTTGTCGAGAAAATGGCCATGAAGATAACCACAGATGGCTCAGGTCAGGTGTGTGCAACTGGTCCGATTTTTACTTCTGTTTTCAAGTGACATTGAAGAGAAAGAATATTATATTAAAGATGCATACTGGTGTGAAAAAACAACTCTATTTCCTGCTACTACCATCACTCTTTTGAGATTTGGAAGAGCGACATGGATTGGTAGGAGAGTCTAACACCTTGTGTTTATGGATATAGTTTTCTTGAGCCGCACAATCTCCTGACTAGTTGCCCAACGCAAGCCTTTGTCGGAAAACGTATTAGAATGCGTTACAGGTTTGCATTGCCTCACAACATTCACAGTGCTCAGCTTCAATGGTAGCATAAAACTGTGAAGGATTCTGACTGCCCAGTGGAAATTTCCTAGCATCACTTGTCAGTCCCCTGTAATGCTCGCAAAACAAAATGTGAAGGTCGTCAATCAATTCATGATAAAAAAGTCATATATATCACTCACAACTCTGACATTTGCCTTATAAAGCATCTTATTCTTCTGAAACTGTCTGAAATCCCTAGCTGGCATAGGCAAATAATCTATAGTTATAGTTATTTCTTATACTGGTATTCCTACTCATTCTCTTATTGTCAAAAGTTATGAACAATAGGCTGGACTCTATTATATTTTCCTTTTGGTTTGATTTTCTTTCTCTTTATTTTATTTGGAGTTTTCTTTTCTTTTTTTTTAATTTTGGACCTAGGTAGAAAAAGTGGTGTAATATCATATGTGACTGTTATATAATTCACAAAAGGTGACATAGATGTGACACATGTCACA
>Ga0157357_1001243_pt1 | contig 10689 bp, 5 predicted proteins | sample AttcapACBM1_FD_111485 | JGI IMG/M metagenome (GOLD analysis project Ga0157357, IMG submission 111485) | Fungus gardens microbial communities from leaf cutter ant in Botucatu, State of Sao Paulo, Brazil - Atta capiguara ACBM1 | ecosystem: Host-associated > Fungi > Mycelium > Unclassified ... | reverse complement strand
TCACTATATTGATATGCTTTTATCTCTACCAATACTTATTGCTTTGAGACACATTATATATTGTTGTAAACGTATTGATGAGCACTTTCCAACGCAAGTTCAACCATGCGAATCCGTTCAGCCATTCATGAGATATTAGCAGACAAAGCTTTTACAGCTACTGATGGTCTGATATCTCAGTCATTTGTTGTCGCTTTTGTACATCTTGCATATGTGTGGATAGCCCTCATTTGGAGCTTTCCAGCGCAACTTAGTTTGTGAAAATTGGTCCACCGGTTGTGGAGATACAAGCTGAATGAAGTTTGTGACATGGTCAATTTTCAGAATAAGATTATTATAGTATAAACTACCAGTTTATATATTAAATATACTATCTAGAATAGTTATTTAGAAATGAAGATTGCTAAGTGAGTTATCTTGGTTTCTAATAATTCTCAGATATCAGGGATGGAAATCCATAGAATTGGCAAGGGTCCAGTGAGAATATCTAAGGTAAAATAGAGACAAATGATTTATACCAGAAAAGGTTAGAGAATACAAATGAGGAAGAAGCATTATTTATATAAGCTGGAACAGATATGATTAGAATGGGATGTAATAGTATCCTTTCTTTAGGGCTAAGTTCTTAAGACTCTTATTGAGTTACTTGGGTCTGTATATAATATGATGATCAAAAGAAAAAATTTGAATTAACCTTTTTTTCCTTCCAACCATAATATCTACTCACTTAGACTTAGAAAACAAGGAGTTGCACATCTAATAGAAAGAAATAGTGTATTGTCAAGTGAAAGGGGATGCTCATCTGAAAAAGAAAATATGAAAACATTAAGAGGCTTAGCCAACTAAAAAAATGTGATTGGCTACTAAGGCCAAGGTCAAGGAAGAGGAGAAGTGTCATAAGAAGAAGATGATGAAGTGTGTCTAACAGATGGAAGAAGCTATCAAGCTAGAGTGAGAGAAGCAGATACAGAAGAGAAAAGAGTTGTAGGCAGCATGCTTAAAACACATATAGAAGATAGTTTAGGTATAAAAAAAGATTGGGAAGGAGTTTGGAACATGGAAGAGAGAGTTGGAAGTCAAGAAAGCAAAGAGGAGAGTAACAGAGCAGACTAAGGGAGAAATAGTAAAGAAATTGAGGAAGGCAGTTTTAAAAGTATCTTCTAAGAAGTACTAAGTAGAAGAAGTAGAGATAGAAAAGAAAGGAAAAGTGAAGGAGTATAGAAATATGAATGTAGATAGCTGCCTACTTAATAAGAGGAAGCTGCTCTTATAAATAGTGTTTGAAGGCAGAGTAGGATTGAGGATTGCTTATCTCAGACTTTTAGATAAGTAGTCTTCTAATATTTACTTCCATTAATAATCTCCTAGCAAATCCTATTTTTGCTTAGACTTAAGCATAAATGTCAACTGCTACATATAGAAGATACTCTGGTCTCTTAGAAGACAAACAAGACAGCTTCTAAAATAGTGGAGAGTGATAGGATTGTAGCCCTGTTATCTAAGCTCCTAGTAGAGTTTTGGATGATATAAGAGAAGACTATCATCAAGGTAAGAACCCTTCAGGAGTCTATTGGAAAAATTTCAAGTGAGTTTACTGACACCATAGTCAAAAAGTAGAACAAGATTAAGGTTATTTGGCATTGGGAGTAGGATGCCCTTCAGAGCTGGAAGTTGATAACAAAGACTGTAGAAAAGAAAGTGGGAATATCAGAATAGGTAGAGGACAAGAGGGATGAGAAGAAATCTTGAAAGAGGTGAAATGAATAGCAAAAGAGGTAGGTTGGATAGAGGGGATGAAATAGAAGGATGAGGAGATAGAAGTTGATATATAAGAGGTCTATCTGTTTTTTCCTCTCTCCTACTAAAAGGTTTGTTTTTGTTTATCTTGAAATATATTCATGGCTTTGTATAGGTCTGTGACTATTATTAAGAATGCAAATAAGTAAGGAATATATAGATAGTACTAGTGAAGTATATAGAGAAAAGTCAAGAAGAATAAAGTAAAGAAAGGGTTTTCTCAGAATTGAGAGTATCTGCTGTTAGATTGTACATTCCAGATGAGAATACACTTGGCCAGGAAAGTGGAAAGAGAGCTTATGGAAGTCAGGTAACAATAATCCTCACTAAGAAAACAGGATAGAGACAAAATAGAGCTGGAAAGAATATAAGAGTCCCAGATGGAGTTTAAAACTCTAGATGGCAAATCTAAAACTTGCAGAATAGGAACCTGGAAGTTCTAAAATAGAAAAAAAATAGAAGAGTGTTAGAAGTCAATAAGCCAGTATTATTTAAGCAGAGAAGTCAGAAGTAGATAAACTTAATATTAATAATCAATAGATCATAATTGGACAAATCAGAGAATTTAAAGCAAGTAGCAAGAAAATTTTGGCTATTTTAATACTTTCATTAGGAATGGGGGATAAGTAGTAGCAATTCTGAGAGAAATTAGATAAGAGAGTACCATCATAGACAAGAAGTATAGGAGATTTACACTAAAAAAAGTGTGACTGTAGATGGAAATCTTGAAAATACTGTTAGATATAATTCACATTTCATTATCCAAGATCTAATAAAAGTCTTTCAGAAGTTCAAATAAATTATCAAAGTATTATCTATAGGTTAGGATAAATGTGATTAGATGTTAGATGTAGTTTACACCTTGTTACCTAAGATCTGGAAAGGACATCTCAGATGTTCAGAACTAAGCAATTTGTATTATCTGAGAATGTGGAAGTTGAAGTGGAACAATCTTCTGCTTCAGCTTATGTACTGTGCCTCTACAAGTTATATTATTGCTAACACTGGTGGAGAGATGCTAGTTTTAGTTGATTTTCAGGATAAGTACTATAGTATAAGCTACCAGATTTATATACTAGCTTAGGATAGCTATCTGAAATATAACTGCTAAGCAAGTTATCTTTATCTCTAGTGATCCTCAAATGTTAAAGAAGGAATATTTATAGAGTTGTCTTGTACTAGCAAAAACATTTGAGATAACATAGCTGGTTTTTATCTGCACTGGAAAGAGTCTGGGAGTATGGATAAAAACTGGTGGTTATCTATAGATGGAAATGGATGAGGTCAAAACATAAGATGTGACATAATAGATATATTCACTTATAGATACAATCCTATATTCTCATATTTTACTATTTGATCATTTCTTCTCTTTTACTCAAGTCTTTGCTTAAGTTGCAACCTGAGCCAAGCCTAGAATCATAATATTTAGTAAAGCATTATTAGGCTTATCTTGCAAAAGAAGAGTACATTTTGGTTAGACTACTAAAACATCATAATAGTTAAAGTGTTGAAGAAAAATCAAGACAACATTGTGGTTAAGCCACTAAATAGACAAGACAGACAGAACCAGACAAGAAGCTACTGATATTAAGACATATTAAGCAACATGTCAAGAGCATAGATACTAGCAGTACCAGTAGAAATTATACCAGAGACAATGACATCAAAGAGTATAGTTCTAAATCTAGGATGGTTTGATAAAGACTAAATTTGAAGATTAGTAAAGAGATATATAATTGTTTCTCAAGAATAACAGAGTTATACATACTTGCACTATGAAGTCCAAGAAAAAAATCCCAACAAATCCAGATAGAACCCTTATAACAAAACTAGTGGTCTCTCTAATTCTCTCCCTACAAAGAAGAATTATTTAATTCCTCAAAGTACAAGAGAAACTATACTTGATAATTTCATGTCTGTAAATTCTCTAGTAATGAACAACTTTTCAAATACTGTTAATAGTAGGGCATTATAACTTCCTACTTTCTCAACATCTCATTCTCTCCTTCAACCTCTTATAACTACACAACCTACAAGAGTAAACATATTTGCAGTAAGGCAGCTTACAAGCTCTAACATGCCTGAGCCTCAAGGTTATCTGGAAGCATCTATATTACCTTATTCTGATAATCAACCTGTGGACCTAAATCTCTGGAATAACATATTTCCCCCCATTTTGTTAATTGAGGTCAAAGAATTCCTCAGCAGTGATGTCTAAAACATTACATACTTACTTCACAGGATATAAACCTTCATTAAATAGTGTTTCTTAAGAAATAAATTAGCAAAGAATTTTCTAAAACTTGTAGAAATCAGCATCACATTGTGGTGATTAATCAATACTATTTACAAATCCAAGTAAAATAGACTTTCTGTGGATGAAAACAACAAGTCTTTTTAAAGACATATAGCAGATCATTTTGTTATAGTTAAATTTGCAACAGTTTCTGATTCTAATGCCCCTATTTCTCCTAATGACATCCTAATTGTTCCTTCTTAGCTAAACAAAGAGTTCTTAGCCAAGTCAAAACTATCTACTAGAATTAACAGAAAGAATTCATATACACAGGCTTCAAAATCAAATATGGAAGATATTATTTGAATCAAGGATGCTTTTCCAAGTCTTTCTCTCAAGAAAATCATTGAAGTTAATGATATCCTTAACAAATCAAAGCCAGTTAAATCTTAAATAAGAATGATTACTAAATAACCTTTAAAGAAGCAAATTATTGTTCCTATGAACATAACAAACACAAGCATTATCATCAACTATACCAATACTTTCATCAAAAAAATCAACAATTATCTTTGGAATTCTAACTCAAATACTATTACCAACTTTATCCAATTAGAAACTCATAGTGTCATAATCACTACCAAACAAGCCACCTCCTTTCAAGATATGAATATCATTAAGAACTGTATTAAGGAATCTAAGAACATTGACTCAGAACATATTGACAATCTATAACTTTCTAAATCAAAGTCATACTCAAAAATCTTAGGTCTTTCTTATTTGGCAGAAAACACTAATCAACTCATTACTTCTGAAATAGTCATAGAAGCCCTTTAACAGACACACATCTTTAATGATATTGTCCTCATATCAAAACTTCAAATTATTAAGGTATTATCTAACTCCAATTTGGTAGTGGTCTGGATCAATATATGGAATTTACAAAATGAGTCTGTTACCAAGTCTATCATCAATTGACATTCCAATATAAGAAGATAAATCACTACTATTTATGATACTAATATGAACTCCAGCATTTCACAGTGTAAGAACTATTGGAAATAGAGTTATTCAATATTCATGTACCATTCTCATATGTCCAGATGCACTAAATGCAATAGACCTTACAACACTGAGCATCATAGGGAGAAAGCATTGTACTGCAAAGAAAACACAAAACTAATCCTCCAAGACTTGCTATAAAGAAAGGTGAGCCTTACTCTCATGTCTTCAAGTATGTCAATTGTAAAGAAGACTATTAAGCAAACAGCAATGCATGTTCTTTTTGGAGAAACTGTTTTAACAAGGAGTAACATAGTAGAAAATAGTAGAAACTTTGCAAAAATAGAGTATGTTAAGTAATAATCCTGTGTTTTCAAAGTAGTAGTTTTCTTTTCTTTTTTCTTTTTCTTTTTCAATTTACATATTGTTTGCTTTTGAATGTATGTAGCTATAAAATAGTTACTACAGACTGCCCTTATGCTCAGTATTATAAATTGTTGATTTTTTTAAAAAAAAGAACAGAGTTATACAATAGATAACAAGATTATTATAATATCAGCTTAAATTAGAGGAGATATAGCTGGTATTTATACCTAGAAGAAGATCAACCAAATTGAAGACTACAACAACACTTAGGATTAGGATGATTTTATAGAGAAATTAAATAGATTTTAGTAACAAGAGCAAGATAGCAAACATAGAATGAAAGATCAAATTATTCAAACAAGAAAAGAAGCATATCACTGACTTCATAATAGAGTTTGAAGTATTAGCCATAAAGACTGAAACTGATAATATACATGCAATATTTCTGTTAAAGAATATTAAGAGTGACATTATCAAAACTATACTAAAATAACTACTCATAACAGTACCAACATTACTTAAAGAATGGAATACAGCAATTATATCAATTAGATAAGGATATAAAAGGTAAACAAGACTATATATCATAGACCAACTCCCAAGACTTCTGTTTTCTGACTTTCAAATAAAACTCTAACATACCTAGATATACTTCTACTTATTAATATTATAAAAACTATCTCTATAACATCTTTTTAGTTATCTCCTATACTACTACTATCTTAGTCACATTTCTGACTACAAATTTAGTATATAAGACTAAGTAGATACTCTGTAGTTTCTAGTCTGGAAATCAACTAAGAACTACCTCTTACTGTCTCTGACTAGGAATTCTCTTCTTGCTATTTCCTAATCTTTCCAAAATTATGACTATGTGATAATTAGTGGACATAATACATAAGCTGAGGCCAAAATTGTTATTCAAGGCTAATATCACATCATCTATCTATAAATAAGCTTTTAAGCTTGATCCATAACTCAGATACTTATCCAACCTCATGGACTTCCATATCTGTTTTCTAGATAAATTCTGTTGTGACAACTACTAATCAAAATGGTTAATAGCTTACTAAGTAGTCTTATAAGGAATCTTGTGGGGATCACAAGAAAACTCAACAAAGAGTCTCTGATAAATTACTATCCTATTTATACTATAGATATATAGTATGTGCTAATGATAAATAGCCCTACCCTAATGTCTATACATTAGCTATGAGTGTACTATATATATATTATAAAATGAACATACCATAGATATACATCTTGATATTATTCTTCCAGTTTCTTTTCCTATGTTCTAGGCTTATGACATTATGTCATGTGACTGTAGTCACATATCTCTTTATCATCCAAGAAAAAGAAAAATCAAATCAAAGAGAATAGATAAAAAGAAAAGAAAATAAAAATAAAATATAAGGGTTCAAACATACCATGACAAATTCCTATACTTGATCTGACCATTTCTATTGCAACTAATCCCATATAACCACTCAAAGCAAGCTTTACCCTACCTTCTATCCACCAACTTGATACTATAGAACTGAATTAGAAATCACTTATAAAGGAAGAAGATTGTCTATGAACATTGGAAAAGACAAAGACAACCATAACAAAGATAGAAAGCCTAGATGCTTCAATTAAAATATTTACAAACATATAGTAAAAAACTATAAGAAACTAAAGAAGGAAAGAGAGACTAGAAAATATTACAAATACAACAAAGTGGAACATCTTACAAAGAACTACAGGTCAGAACAGAAGATAAAGAATAGTAGTATGCAAAAAGAATCAGAGAATAAGAACAAAGAGAATAATGGCAAAGAAGTGGGTTTTGTTAAAGATTTAGAGTAGATATAGTACAACAAACCTTTGTACATAGTAATTCTCTGAAAAATTGATATGTTATTCTTCAACAAAGAAATAACAAAGAAAGAAAACTTAATGTATACACAAATGTGAAAATAGAAAATAGAAAAGAACTATAGCTCAAGACACTGGTTGACTTAGAATATATCTATTATTTGGACTATTTAATCCTTTTAATGTAGATAGAACCAGAAGTGGAAATAACAGAGTAACTCAGTTCATATTATTGGAACTAGAAATTAATAGATATACAGAAAACATTGAGATGGTAGTAACAGATTTAAATAGCATGAACATGTTCATAGAACACAACTGGTTGGTCAAATATAGCCCAGAAGTTAATCAGAATAAAGGAACAATACAGTTTACAAGATGTCTGTTATGGTAACCACTAGACACAAAGTCCAATAGCATCACTACAAGTAAATCTCACAGGAGGGATATCTAGTGGAGAACACAAGTTGTGTATTCACAAGAGAACTCAATAGAGAACCACAACAGTATTCTACCTACTATTTATATAAAGTCCCATGGTCCGTGCTATGACTGTGTATCATCCTACCCTAATGTCTATGCCTTGTCCTCATGTCCATTACTCATCCACCATATGTCTTCCTCAAGGCCACCATGCCATATTCATGTGCCCTGACATCATACTTTTTAATCTCTGTCATACATGTGTATACCATATGTATACCATAAGGAACCTATGTCTCTTGACATCACTTTATCTCTAGACTCTTCCTAATCCTTCTAGACCTTAAGTCTTCCTAGACCGCTCTAGACTCCTCTAGGCCTATAACATCATGTCATGTGACTTTCCAGTCATGTGCCTTCTCTCTCTCTCATCTTCGACTAATAATATAACTACTACTATATCTTATCTCTGTTCTAACTCTAACCTTAAAGTCTGTCCACACTTTCGTCTTATAACAATGTTCAAAGGAATGCAAAATATAGCACTAGGATATTTTGTTCAAATATAAGACCAGAAGAATTACACCAATGGAAGAAATAGATAAAGAACACTAGAAAATAGAAAAGAAACCACATTCAATAAACCTAGAAAATCTATCAGAGTACATTCCACATTTTACTCATTTATTCAACAAAAAAAAATTTGAGAACTTACTAGAGAATATATCCAAAGAGCTAAATGCTAAGGCCTATGTAATAATAGTCAAGAAAGAAGAAGCTTTAAACTAATGGTTAGATGAACAACTCAAGGCAGGATTGGTTATGGAATTAAGTTCAAGATATGTGGCACTATACTTCTATATTCCAAAGATAGACAGATCTCTGCAATTAGTACAAGACTACAGGAAATTGAACTAGCACACAGTAAAAGACAAGATACTATTACTACTAATTGGAGAAGTAATTAACAAACTTAAAGATGCAAGATACTTCAACAAACTGGATCTTACCCAGAGATACAACAATATATGTATCAAAGAAGGTAATAAATGGAAAGCAGCATTCTTAACAAACAAAGGACTATTCAAAAAGTTATGTATTTCAGACTATGCAACTTACCAGGAATATTCTAGAGAATACTAAAACCAAGAAAGAATTAGAGAAAAGGACAGTATGATTCTTAAAGGTGGTAGAGAAGCATAATATCTGTTTCAAATGGTCAAAGTGTGATTTTGATGCCAAAGGAATACCTATCCTGGGAGTAGTAGTTGGACAAGGTAAAGTACAAATGGAAGACAAAAAAGTCAAGATAGTTAAGAAATGAAAAATACTCACCAAGATAAAAGAAGTAGAAAGCTTCTTAGAGTTTTAAAATTTCTATAGATGCTTTATCAAGAACTTTGGTTATATAATAAAACCTCTCAATAAACTCAAAGGCAAGAAGGAATAGAAATAGGAAGAATAACACCAAAAAACATTTAAGGAATTAAAGAATAAGATTACCAGTCAACCAGTACTTTCTCTTTCTAGAAAAGAAGAAAAAGTCAGAGTATAAACCAATGCTTCAGGACATGCTATAGGAGAAGTCTTATTCTAGGATCAAGAAGGAAAATAGAAACCAATCATATTTTTATCAAGAACAATGCAAGCAGCTAAAAAAAATTACAAAATATACAACAAGAAACTACTGGCTATAGTAGAAGCTCTAACAAAATGAAAACAATACAAATGCTATAGAAAAGCTTGAAGCTAGACTGACCATGAAAATCTCAAGTATTTCAGGGAACTATATAAACTTAATAGACAACAAGCAAGATGGTATCTCAAGTTGCAAGACTACAATTTTATACTGTGACATATTCTATGGAAAATGAGCACCAGAGCAGATATACTGTCTAGAAAATATTAAGTGGGCATCAAGAACAAAAAATATATCAAGATGTTTAAAGATAAACTCTGAAAAAGAAAACAAGTCATAGAAGCAGAAATAACAATATTTAGGAGAAATCAGATAATAGAAGAAACCATATTAGAAGAAATCTAAAAGAATAATACTAGAGAACAAGAAGTGCAAAAGAAACTAGAGAAAGATAACAGTCAAGCATGAGAAAATAACAGAATGGTATATATGGAAAGAAAAATCTATATTCCTAACAATCAGAAAATTTGAGAACAAATTCTACAAGAAAATCATGATCTAGCAGACATATAACATTCAAGATAACATAGGGTGCTTGGCTTAATCAAGAGAAATTATTTGTGACCAGAAATATAAAACAATATCAAGTATATTCAAGAATGCTAAAAATGCCAATAGAACAAAGTACAATATATGAAGAAAACAAGAGAACTTCACCCATTGGAAATGCTTTAAGGACCATGGCAGGAAATTTGACATTGTAGGACTACTGCCAAAATCAAATAACAAGGATGTAATAGTGGTTATAGTAGATTGATTTACAAAGATTATTAGACTTAAGACAACTACAATAGTAGTATTACTAGGGAAAATAGCCCAAATCTACTGAGATAATATATAGGCAATACATGGAATTCCAAAGAGGATTCTCAGTAACAGAAGACCCCAATTTGCTTCATGATTTATAAAAGACTTATATAAGACACTAGAAATAAAAAGAACATTATCAATAGCATACTACCTCAAATAGATAGTCAAACAAAAAAAATCAACCAGAAGGTTAAAGAATTCTTATGGTATTATATTAATTATCAACAAGATAATTGAATTGAATGGTTATCAGTAACAGAATTCAAGTATAATGTCAAGTAAGGAACATATCTAGAAAAGAAAATTATCTGCAGAATGATTACAGAAGACATTGAAAGAAGTATGGGAAGATTATACATTGTCAAGACCATTGATGGTGGACTTTATTTTATTGCTTCTGTTCATTTTTATTTTATTTTACTTTTCATTTCTTTTTCTTTTCGTTTCTATTTTCTATTTTTAGAACAACTCGGGTTAGGGTTTATAAGTCACG
>Ga0157357_1001242_pt1 | contig 10694 bp, 12 predicted proteins | sample AttcapACBM1_FD_111485 | JGI IMG/M metagenome (GOLD analysis project Ga0157357, IMG submission 111485) | Fungus gardens microbial communities from leaf cutter ant in Botucatu, State of Sao Paulo, Brazil - Atta capiguara ACBM1 | ecosystem: Host-associated > Fungi > Mycelium > Unclassified ... | reverse complement strand
GCTCTCGATACCCTCCGCACCGTCACGTATGGCGGCCTCGAAGCTTGCGAGCGTATTCTCTGGGAACCGTGATGAAGCCTATTGACGGCAACACCACGGCACAAACACGCGATTGGTTAGCTATCGTGTTGGATTGCGGCATTATCTACACACCCCGCGGTGACCCCAACAGTCTGGATAATTAGCTCGGGTGAGTGACGTAGTCCTTAATAGCAAGCAATGCAGTACGAATGGTAAACTAACCTGGGAGAGTACGGGTAACGGGGACAGTAGTGTTTTGCATTACTGCAACCGTAGTGACGAGACAGGACGATAAGAATAAGAGAAGCAGCAGAGAGCGAATAGCAAACGTGGGCAGCAATATATAGCCAACGTAATATATCTGAAATCTCGGAGAAAGAAATTTCCAACAAAAGCAAAGGGGCTGTCGTGATGAAAACGTTCTTCGTTTTTTAAGAGGTCCTTCAGCAGCCCTGACGTTTAAACGTTTAATGTAACATCAACCGAAGAGTTTCCTTTTCAGGTTTCTGAGGTTGTTGTTGTCATGAATGAGACTCGGTAAACGGGTATTTCTGAAGCAAAAATCGAAGTCTTGGCGAACGTGCGAGCTTGGAGTATTGCAGCTCCATGAATGGATGACATGGATGACTTCCCGTAAGCAATCTGGGAAAATATGACGACTCAGAAAATGGCGAGATGATAAAATGAGAGGTCTCCCAAACTTTCTCAGGTGTCATGGGCTTGAAAAGCCTTCTGAGCTCTTCCCAACACCCAAATCTAGGTTGAATGGGGTCAATAAGTGCGGAGGGGATCATGCATGAGTCGTACACCTGTCCCCAGAAAAATGTGATACCATCGTTGTGGCTGTGTTTCACAATCCCACAATCCCAAGACCAAGTCCACAGTAACTATGGTCAGACTGATAAGATCACTTCTAACACTTGCTTCACTTGCTTCTATCTTGCTCACTTCTTCCTCACCAGATTTTCTTCTTCCAAGGGTGAAAAGTCAACATGCAAAAGAAAAGTGAAGTATTTTTTTTAAGCTTACATACTGGTCATGTTAGATCTGAGTAACTTCATAGGGCTTCAAGAGCTTAGCCTTAAGAGAGAAATACGGTTGTAAACCATTCTAAGAATCAAAAATAATCTGAAAAAAAACATGATTTTAGATCAATAGCTGCATTACAACTTGTCATACTCAGGATCTTTTTAAATTGGCCTTGTGTACATAAAAATGGACCAAGCTGTTTTGAGGCGACACTAATGATATTTGTCCGAGACCTCCTCAGACTAAAATTTCAAATATGCATTCCTATGGAAAGCCATCCAACGAGCTCTTCGTAGCAAGCAATAGGTTGCGTGCATACATCCCAGGGTGAGTACACCGGGATTCGAAACTTCCAAGAGAGAAACAGATCGATACCTGCAACGAAATGAAATAACCTTCCCAGGTCACCTATGTAAATTATTAATATTATATCCAGATCTCCAACGATCAGCCGAGTCTTCTGATTGCAAGATGAAACGTCTACGTGCTCTCTGGTCGGCCAATGACAACCATGTCATCATCTTCCGTCTCACCACCTGCTTCGCTGCAAGCCGCCGACTTCCAGAGTTGTGACGATGTCGCAAAGGACACTAGGGACGCAGAGGAACCGGGAGGGTTGGCCAACTGCGAGCTACCAGCATCAGAGTTTGTGGGTGTTGGGGGGTCGGAGGCAACGTTTAAGCCAGAAAGAGCAGGCTCCTCTTCCGAAGATGTCTTTTCTTCGGTGATTGTGGGCTTTCGAGCATGAGTAGAAATTCTGCGTAACGTCTCGAGCATCTGACCGTGCACGCGTTCCATCAAGTCGCCGACTTCAGTGGTGGTTAAACCCTCTGTCAGTACTGGGGGCAGAACTAGGAGTATGGAAATGACCCATGAAACAAAGCAGAATTCATAAGGGGTGCATACCTCGGACCTTGATCACGCCAGTCCCAAAGAACCCCTTTCGGTAGATGTGCCAATAATTCTCGGCAACAACAGGAATGATTGGAAGGCCAGCCTGGACAGCCATATGAAAGCCACCCTTCTTAAATGGCAGTAAATCCGCCTCAGGACCGAGATGTCGTGTGCCTTCAGGGAATATCCATACCGAAATTTTGAGACGCTTCATTAGGTCAGTCGCGGTCTTCAACGAGTGTATAGCTTCCTCATTGTTCCCTCTATTAATAAAGATCGCTCCAGAGAGCATCATGAAAGGACCGAAGAATGTGTATCGAAGCTCTTTTTTGGCCATTATTGCAGTCGCCCTGGGCATCACCCTACCAGTGAGTGGGATCAACCTCCTCCCTTTTGTGTATATTTTCCTGAATCACTCACTTTCCGACGACTAGCAAATCTACCATGCTCTGATGGTTGCACATAATTATCGCAGGTCTATTCTGTAGATGTTCCTCTCCTTCCACCTCAACCCTGAGATGCATGAACCTCCGAACGAATGCATGGAATATACGGGCAACATAGAAATTGACGTCGTGCGGACGTCCTAGTGCGACCATCGCCGTGGCAGTCACGATACTCGAAGTTGAAACGCTCAGGAGAGTCCCTAGGTAGATAAACATGCGGGTGTAGTAGTAATCCTCTGGTGAGGCATTGGAAATTGATCCAAGAAAAATGATTGGAAGTGAGAGATATACGAGGGGCTTGAATACACTTGAGAAGAATCCCATGTTCTACGAAGGGTATAATTGAGCGGAAAAGAGTAGTGGTGGTACTGATGAGAATCAGATCCATCAGCCTACAAACGCGTGCCTTCCACTTTCTACCACTCCTGTCATGCCACAAACATCCGACCCTGTTTCCCGCGGTATCACAGATCCAATATTACTCGGCCAGAGCTGATTTTATTCCAGGAAGGACTCAAGTAGCAAAACCACTCGCAGCCGTCAGTGCTGGCTTGACTGCAGCCACAACCTCGACGCGTGCCAAGGCTAAGCCTCGGCTTTCGGCTGCTATTACTTCAGCCGAGAGACGGAAATCAGCCAAGTTGACATCCACTGTAGATGTACTAGCAAAAGTGCCATATCAGGTCGGCATTGAAAAGAGAACAGTGTCAGTTCGACACATCTCGACGAAACCGAAGAGCCAGCCATTGAAATCCCATTTGAGTAAGGAGCCATCTGAGAAACCTACGACCAAAGAGATAGTCAGTATGCCCTTGAAATTGTCTGATTTTGACGAATGTCTTGACGATACTTTTCAGAGCGAGGATAACTCTACCCTACCTCCAGTTGGTAGTGGTAGTGCTACCACCGATATCCTATCTGAGTCAGGAGACGTCAACCCTTCATCTAAAGTGACCACACAAGATCCCTCTGATGCTCTCTATGCTGCAGATGCTCTCCAAGTAGTCACTCAAACATACCCTTGGCTATACATGAGCTCAATGTTGGATGCCTGTTTCACCGAAGCCGAACGATCTGCCAAGGTAATATTTACCAAGATTCTCTTGCCCCCTGACCAATACACACTAGAAGGAACTTGATACTCTCGGAAATCAAGTCTCCCAGGACGAAGTTGATTTTGCAGATGAGAAAACACTATACGAAAGTCAACGGTTGATTGAGTTTTGTGGTGAGCTCAATTCCAGTACTGCACGTTCCCCCTCACCTCCCTGACCCAACTGGCATCTGACATCATTGTATCTGCAGTTTGCTAAGGAAGCTCCAGCAATTATGCAATCATTCACGACCTTCGGTGAAATCTGCGAAACTATTGAGACAGAGACACTGCAACTAGCAATGACGACACCGAACCTTGAATCCGAAGAGCCTCTACAAGTGTATAATGCCATGATGGACCGCTTAAACGACCTTCAGGAGCAGGCTTCCGAGTTGGAATCTTCTATTCTAAGCCTTACAGAATCGAACATTACTTCCCCCGTTTTAGTTGTTTCTCCTGAAGTTGGCGCTATAAAGATAGAGAACGAGAAGACGAAAAAGGAAGACACAAATTCTGCTCGAGAACAGATTATAGGTGTCTTTGTGGCTTGTCTTCCAGTCTTGCGCGCCCGAAAGGCGAACCTGACCATGGCTCAAGAATTGATTGACAGCGCTCAAGAAAACCTTAGCTTGGCATTGCGCATGGAGAGCATGGGTATCGATTAGAGAACTATTGAAAGATGATTGTTGGTCTTGGTTTTCCTACCCCAACTCAATGATTGAAATTGTGGGGCTCCATATACCTATGTTAATAACCATACCTTGATTGGGTTATATTCCGGTGTCGTAATAATGCAGATTACACAATTTCAAAGTCGTTCATCAACCTTCTTCCAGCACGAAGGAGTCAAGAGCATTGCTACGAAATATAATGTCACACCTGCTCAGGCTGGGGAAAATGGATGTCATTCCGAAGAGCGAGAATAGATAAAGGCTGAAGGATAACAATACAGTATGATTGTTCCCACACATATTCCCTCGGCTACGATTCTGATATGTTTCCCCTGACTCTCACTCAGGAAGGTTTCAAGTTGATTGATGATATAGGAACCGGGTATGCATAAATCTTTGATCCCGTGTCAGTCCTCGGAAGGCATCGTATTCGACTAGACATGAAGAACTGGGCTGGAACATTTTAATCTTAACCTGATCCAAAACATATCCGATCTTCGTAAATTGAAGTGACCTGGGCATTACGTGCAAGGAAAATGTCAATGGATTTTCAATGATGCCGCCATAACAATCGAGGAGAACAGGCCCTCGACTTGAAGCTTAGAGAAAAATCAGAGTTCTTGCAGGGCGACTATTAGATCGGCAGTGACAATAGAACAAGCGCGAAATCAAAGTACACACAATTCAACAAAAGATAGTCTAGCGGGTTCTATTAGGCATTACAAAACCATGATTAACGAGCCTCAGGCGCCCAATTTCAACCTACTTTTCATCTTACAGAAGAGCTTGTGATTTTTCCAATCGGCTATTTGGCACTCCTTTGAGCAATATCGGGTCATTTGACAAGCACCACAATGCAAAAGTTTAGGCTTTCCGGTTCCACGGCATCGCTGACAATTTTCTAAGCCAGAATCCGCCTGCCCGGATTTCGCCCTAGTCGAATATCCTGGAATGTCTGTCTCGAATTCCCTGGGCAAATCCGTTAATGCTGACGCCAGCACAGTCACATCTTCCAGATACGCTACGGGGAATATTGGCGTGAGTGCGATGCGAATGGCGTGAGGAGCTAGGTTGCGCCATTTGGTATTTGTAAGGAATGGTCCAAGATTCTTTCCCTTTCCACAAGAGCACAGTGGTGATTGCTCGTATTCCTCAGACAGTGGTACCCGCTGACACTGAATATACTCGCACGTTGGGAGATGGTCCCACTGACGACAACGTTCTGCAAACACTGGAAGGGCGTGGTTCCACCAGCGAAGTTCGTCACCATAGATGTTCATAATCACAGTAGTTCCGCCCAAACAATGGATGATCAGTTGGATGTTTCCCGGATCCGGAAAGATCACAACTGCGTCTCCGAGAATGGTCGCAGAAGATGCATCAAGTCGGATGCAAGATAAAAGGATAATTGCATGGGGAAATAGATGACTTTGATCTTTGAGAGTGTAGACCTTGTGCCCTGATCAACGTGATGAAGGAAGATGTTGCCGATCGACACCTTGAAGTTTAACAAAGGCCCCCAAAGTTCTGGAGGGGCTAAACTCTGCAAGCTCCTCTCCTTATGGGACATGCACATCCCCAAGTGTGTGCTGACCCATTCCAGGTCCTCAAAGAAAGAGAGAGCTGGGAGCTGGTTAATGTTGACGTAAGGAGCGTTATAGCAGCTGAACTGGGGTTGTATCTTTTCACTAGAAATTGTTACGGGGAACGGCTGTATCGCGAGCTGCGATAGAGGGGATTTTCGGGGAGGCACATCAACCTGGAAAAAGAGGTTAGTGATCGATGAAGGCTTTGGTAGGGACTGTTAGCGTTCACCTCGATGTAAGACGAACGCCTGGCAATACGTATTTTCGAACACGGACCGTCGATAGCAATTGGGTAGTCCAAGAAATACCTATGGTACCTCCCAATAACCACTTCCATACGGTAGGGGGTTATCTGTTTGACGTCCACCTTAGTAGTTTTGTCCGCTAGTAAATCTTTCTCATCAGACGCTACAATATCGAGTTTTTTGGAGAAAAAATGGTCCTCTTTTACCATTGAAAAATTTGTTATGCTCTGGCTGAATAAGAAGTTCGGAGCTACAAGAGCCTTGCATAGGAGCTCTCCTGGGTTATCCGGCCGCTCGGGAAAAATGAAGACATTTTCCCGGTCCAAGATGCTGGTGGAATAGATACGTAGGTGTGGACCAAATGTTGACACAAACTTGAAGGAGGATGGAGGCGTAGCTTTGAGACATAACCCGACTTTCAGATCGTGTGAATGATCAGCCAGAATCCAAGCGGGCACGAAGAATGAGACAATCAAAGAGGAACTACCCCTGAGCCCCTCGGGATCCTCGATAGTTGCTTTTTGGCCTTTTTCTGAGTCAACGATGTCCCCGAAGATCGGACGGATTGAATCATGGTAGTTATGGCGGTCGAGCCAGAAGGTTTCACATTCCAGAATAGGATGTCCGACTTGGTCAACAGGTAGGTCCTCCAATCTTCTGAGTGCAGAGCGTGGAACCCTCAGAACGATGCAAATGACTTGTGGAGCCACATCCCATTCTTGGCGGGGTGTATAGACTTTCCCAAGTACTTTCGAAGAGTATCCAGGAAGGGAATTTTCCTCCGAGAAAACGCCCAGCATATGGAGTTCTGTCAAGAGATTCTGTATGTGATTTGCGCCGATGAAGAGCTGTAAGTCTGCCACGACATAATTGATGAAATAACGGAACGCTTGAGGCCAGCAGGTTTCGACGAAGCCAAGTAAACGCACTGCTCGAAGAAAGCAGGAAAATGATTTTCGATGGTAATGAGTGTTTTGAATGTGTGTAAGGTCGAAAATTCCGGTATTCAAACGTTCAAACATCGAGCCAAAATCCTCATTTTCAAACATCTTCAAATAGATATCGAACAACTTGCTCGCGAAGTCATCAGGTTCGAAATGCACTTGATAGTTCCTCCGACGAGGGTTACCACACCATTTGGCATGGGCATATTCAGCAAATCTCCACGAGATTCGTTCGTAATGCCTTTGATTGCAGAAAGCCATAGAAAGATTAGCAGCCTCACTGCAATTGCGAAACGTAACTCCGGATGAGAAGCAAATGGGCATGATACCAAGAAGTATAGACAGAGAAGGAAGGTCCAAAAGCACTCTCTCCTCGATAGCACTTCTCTGAGTTGGATGGTCCCTATAAGACAGTATGGAGCTTGTATTGAGACTTGCATATGGAGTTACCTCGAGCAACGGGGTTGTTGCGACGAGGACATTAAGTAGCCCAAGGTGATCCGACAGATTGGAGGTATCGACGACGTTAAACGATGTTGGCATTGTACGATCATGGAAGGAAAACTTGGCACCACCCCACATCGAAGAGTAAATTGTTGGCGTATATTCTCCCGTCCCACAAAGTTGTAATCCATCACAGAATGCAAGCGCGTCGCCGTAGGCAAAGCGGATCATAATTTTTGACTGCTTTTGACACGAGCTGTTGAGCCTGCGGTGAAAGGCCGTTGACCAACGTGAAAACTGCCCGCGGCATGCATTCCACACTTCGCGCACAGTCTTTCCGGGGTTGGAGGAGGTTCCGTCCTCGTACGTAGCCTTCGTTAAGGTCAAACCGAGGTGGAAAGCAGCGCAGGGGTCGGTCCCGTAATGCAAATTAAACTGGCGTCCAGCCATCGAAAAAAGAAAAGTCGGATTCAGTTGGGTAAGCCGAGAGGAATCTGTGTTGGGATTAGTAATTCCAGTCTTCCAGTACTGATCGTAGGTCTTTGTTGATAGCGACATAAACCTGAAGCTCAACGGAGCTGCTGAAGGGACCGCTGACAGACTTTTCCCCGCCATCTGCTCCGATACTTTTTTCATTTCGTCTGAGACTATCTCTTTGAGTTGCTTTTGTCGGGCATTGGACAGAACTAGCGTCTCGGCGTAGGAAAGCCAATGACGACGAGTTTCGTTCAATGTCTCCACAGTAGCGAATTTGATGAAATGGGCGTAGACGGATGTATCCCACGTAGCAACGTCGACAGCAGATTCAACGAATTTATGACACTGTTTACGCAAGAGTGCGGCTGTTTCCTTGTCAATGAATATGTCATAGAAAATGCTCCAATATAACAAGAGCCGATCGACATCAACGCTGTCTGCAACCAACGTCAGGAGAAGAACATTCCTAGCTGCAAGACCTAGGTTAAAATTGAAAGATCTGCTGCACAAAAATAGGATAGTCACCTATTATCGCAGGCTCCCAGTCGCAGCAAGTGATATCCATGAGACGATCAGCTACGAGAAAAGAATATTAAAGGATGAGATGTACATAATGCATAACAAAAACTCACGAGCACCATGATCAACGGTGACCGTATACAAAATACTCCGTGGATCGCCACATCCAAGAAGAAGAATAATTGCGGCTTGTTCTGGAGGAAGATGTTCTGTGAGGCAAATAGGGGGTGTATTGCCAATTGGGTAGAAGAAAGTTTTCTTGGGCCAAAAAAGTGGATGAGACATAACGAGAAAGTGGATGAACACCAATGAGGTTTGTGGTGCATTAGCAAAGATCCTGCAGAGGTCTTAAAGGGTTTGAAGACGTCTCAAGGCAACGGGGACTAGAGCCCTCACTGCGGGAGGAAGCAAGAGTTAATGCTGAGAGCGGAAAGAACATGTGTCCATGATATTACGTTGACATATTCTGGGACAGGTGGCCTGAGCTAGTAGATGAGGCGGGTCAGACCCACATCACGGTGGGAACACTGTAAAAAAACCAAATATTCAAACCAAATATTCGGAATTCCTACCAACACAAAATGGTCAACTCAACAACCTGTCCAACATAGTCCCACTTCTGGCAAAAAATCTTATGGCGTTTCCTTGTGACACTCCCTTAAACGACATCGAACGACCATGTATCCGCAACAAACGCCAAACCTCTGTTTCCCGTTCCCTGACATTGTTGGCGTGCACTACGGGCATCGGCATCCATTGGCTTGGATTAAACTAGAGAAGATATACTTGAGGCAATATAGGACTGAAGCCAGCTTTTTGCACATGTTTTCCATTCCCACAAGAACCCAGTGGCGACTGCAGCGGAACACGTTGCTGTCTCATGTCCCCAAAATTGGAAATGGCAGTGAATCCCGTCTTCCTGAAAAGCAGGAATCGTGTTCTTACCTTCTAATGTATCGCCAATTAACGGATTGCACTGTCTGGGAAGATTACACGACGACGGTCGCAGATGAGATTACCACATAAGGAATTTGAAATTTGGTCGTAAAGGAACAATGCCTTGTGTCGGCTTCGAGCGTCTGAGTGCTGAGTGATGCTATCCTGAATTGATAGTCCCATGTGCTTGTCGACCCATTGATGCCTATTGCCCATAACAGCAAATAGCCAAGGTATTACGTATAGAGCATTCAGCAGATGGGATGACGACGAGGAATGACTGAAGTACAAGCTGATGAAGCTGATGAAACGTTGAAAGATACATCAAAGTGACCTTACCTCAGAAATATCAATATCCATATATTGGTTACTGATAATAGCTTCTATACAGCATGATTGTCAACAACAGCCTGATTCGCAACCTCGGTCTTGGAATTTATGACTTCAAGTTTTTTTCAGAACATCTCGCAAGTTCCATTTGCACGGAAAACATCCCAATCCTCGCTAAACATGGTAGCTATGGTTTTGTCATCAGATGAGAATATTTGGTACCTCCTCACATTGGCGAGGCTGGCAATTTCATGCCAAATGGTTGACCTGGAAAGTTGCTGCATCACAGAAAGCAAGAGCTTCACCAATGCAAGAGCTTCTTTGATGACGAACCTGATAACAATCATTGGCATTTCCTTCATGGAATGATCAACTCGACGATGAGAAGCAGCTGCCCATCCCAATAGTCGTACGTTCGTTTAGAGTTAGAACCGTCTTCGAAAGTTACTTGGGTCAAAGCAAGAGCAGGCATACGGATCGGTTCCGAAACTTATGTACTGACGCCCGGCCGTAGAAAAAAGAAAGGCTGACCGAGGTTAGTGCCATTGAAATGAGGATTGATAGCACCATGTTTCGAATACTGGTTGAAAGCCCAGGGTGCCAGTGGTACAGTATCAAAGCATAGGAGAGCGGCAGAAGAGACCGGTGATAGATTGACCACAAGTTCACCTTCATACCGACCTGATTGAGTTCTTTTTGCTGGTAACTGAGCAGAGATAGCATCTCTGGCTGTGAGAGCTACAAACAACAAACTTCATTTAATGTGTTACAAGTAGTGCATTTAACAAACTTGCCCATTTCTGTACTCGTTTGTTCTTTTCTTGATCTTGCTTAAAGCAAATTTGATCCTTTCCTAATTGTCTGTAATTCCTTGATTGTTGAGGTACATTGTCATTTATCAACACTAGTTGACTACTTCATTTGGATTACCTTCAAAAACTTCTGGTGCTTCTCTCCTGAGTCTTTCTTCTGTTTTGACTTCTCAAAATCATATTATGGTTGTGAGAACTGAGATAATGATTTGGGTTGGAATCATCGTGAGTGAGAGGGTATATC
>Ga0157357_1001241_pt1 | contig 10696 bp, 5 predicted proteins | sample AttcapACBM1_FD_111485 | JGI IMG/M metagenome (GOLD analysis project Ga0157357, IMG submission 111485) | Fungus gardens microbial communities from leaf cutter ant in Botucatu, State of Sao Paulo, Brazil - Atta capiguara ACBM1 | ecosystem: Host-associated > Fungi > Mycelium > Unclassified ... | reverse complement strand
TAGACTACACATGGTTGTTTAGGGTAGGGTGCACAGTAGTTAGCACAGACCATCTGTAGAACTATATAAGGTAGACTAGTTTGTAGAAGAGTTCTCTATCGAATTCTCTTGTGTTACTCCAATGTAAGAGTTGTTCTTTTGTCTAACCCTAAAGACTTAAGACCATAACAACTCTTTGGTCTTAGTTTGGTTACCAATTGCTTAGACACTAGGTGTGAGACTTCATAAGAAATTTTATATGGGAAAAAACTCCTAGATAGAGTATTTGTAATTTTATTTTTATTTCCAGCCTGGTATATTAAACTAGCTTTCAGAGGGAGATATGATTATGCATAAGAATATTATTAACTAGTAAAAGCAAGGTTGTTAGTGATCACCTCCAAGCTCTTGAACCCATAGTCATATCTTTTCTAAAGATAGCTTTATATTATATAAAAAACACTCATCAAGTAAGAAATACTTATCATATATTATTATGATTGCTTTTATTGTATCACAAAATGAGCTACTCACTGATTGTGATACTTAAACTTAGATAACTTGATAGTGATTCAGAGGTTCAGTATAAGAAGATAATAATAATAGGTGATAAATAGTATCAATAAGAATAATTGATGTTGTTAAGTATTTATATAAAATAGTGATAGTCTATATGCAAGCTGTTTCCATCACATGATCAAAACTTGTATCTAGTGGGGCTGTCATCTGTCATAGAAGATATCAGGCTTATTTTAGAAGATAACTAATTATATCACTACATTGATATACTTGTATCTCTATAAATACTGATCTCTATGTAATGTATGATATATCATTAGAAACTGTTTGATGACCACTTTCCAATACAACTTTGATCATGAGAATTCATTTAGTTGTTCCTAAGATAAATAGCCAATAAAACTTATATTTACTGATAGTCTGATATCTTAGTAATCTGTTGTCACCTTTGTACATTCTACATATATGTAGATAGTTATTATTTGGAGCTTTCTAGTGCAACTTAGTTTGTGAAAATTAGTTTACTGGTTATGTAGATATAAGCTGAATGAAGTTTGTGACATATTACAAGTTTGCTAATATGAGACAGGTGAGCTCTAATCTAACAATGAATATCTGAGCAATAGTTCAGGTAAAAAAAGTAGGTTTTATATGTGATTTTTTCCCCTAGAACTCACAGTCTGTACTCTACCTTATACTTCTAAGCATTATACTTCTAAGCAATAGAACTCTACATCTTGGTATTGTTGGCCCTCTTCTCATTTCAATTGCTGGTAACAATAATATAATTACCTTTGTTTATCTTTCTCATCAAAGAAGGCTATACTATAGGCTTAGTATAGTATGTTTGGTTCTGAATACAACTACTTAACTTGTTGGCAAGCTATGTCCAGAAAAAATATTATATACTAGTAGCCATGATAGACTTGTTATCTCATAGAACCTTGGTATAGCAACTCAACAGTGGGTTCAACCAAACAAACTATTGAATCAAAAAAGTGCAAGTAAGTGAGAACTTATAACCTAGCTAAAAAGAGAGAGAACAATGAGTTAGCAAAAGTAACAGAATTGAAGTAGATAAGTAGAAAAACAAAACTATAGAAGAATTTGTATACAAGTTCAAGTAAATAGCAAGAGAAAGTGAATACAAAGATTGAATATTAGCTGAGGAGTTTAAAAGAGACATGAGCAAACAAATTCAAAGAAAGCTAATAGAGACAAAAAACTCTTTTAGAAATATTAACTAATAGTATGAATGAACAACAAATATAAATAAGTATTGAAGGAAAAACAAGAAAGAAGAAGTAAGACTTGGTAGAAAAAAATAATACCCAAGAGCAAAACCTGTTAGAGTTGTAAATACTAGACTATATTTCATTTTCCTTTCTATTTTATTTTTATTTTATTTTTATTTTTTGTCTCTATTTTATTTAGGATTAGGATAGAGTGTGATATCACATGTCACATGATACTATCACAGTTACAATATCATGTGATATAAAGAAGATTATAGAAAGTTCTGGAACAGATGATATTATACAATATAGTAAAAGCATATTGGCCTTATGAATAATACATGGATATTATGGTAGGCTAGATACAACATAGCATGGACCAGGAACCAAGTGTATATAAGGTAGAGTAGTCTGTACTAGGAACTCTATCAAGTTTTCTTGTATTACTTAATACAAGAGTGATCTTTCATTCTAACTCTTTGGACCTAAGTCATAACAAAATCCAGCTATAACAATAACAATAATAGTAGAAGAGTTCAGATCAAGGTCTTTCTTATCATATATCTGAAGAAAACAAGGTAAGATAGCAAAATGTCCATAAGCTCTACACTTATAAAAGAAGTAGAAAGAACAACCAGAATAATAATACAAAACTCAGTCTAAAAATAAAAATGTATGTGTAAGAGGACCACAAACTCCAAAGTTTGATCCCAAACTTATGGAGATTTCTACACTTTCTCTAGTACTTTTTCTGCTTAGTCCTAACTACTTTCTGTACTCTCTTAATCATTACTATATATCCTTAGTTGTTTTAGATAAGTATCTATTATGTTTGAACACTATTCTAGATGTTTCTATCAAGAGTTCCTGACTACTTAGACTCTATTATCTCTAGCTTAGTCAGTACTGTTCTGCCAGATTGGAATGTATTCTAGAGTACTTAACATAATAGCTATCTCTAGGAAATCTCATTCTGTTCTCTTAGGTTTCTCTTGGAGCAAACTCTGTAAATTTTACAGACTTTCATTAATCGCCCTAACAGTATAGAGATAATACAAAAGTTGGACTTATAGAGAAATCTACTACCTTGTCTAAATTTAAGTCTATAGTATATGCTAAAGCCCAAGTTGACCTCACAGATCCTTCATTCCTCAAATTCTATACTGATATTTTGTTATAACACTGTTGGACTCTCTTGTCTTCCACAGCACTACTGTAGACTTTCATGTACTTTTTCATAACTATTAATCCACCTTATTTAGCTATTAACTAATAAGCTTTCATTATCTAGTAATAATCCATTAAGGTTTCTAGCTATCTGATACCATGATTTTGTAGCTAAGTTACCAAATATTCTGCCTAATGTTTTGCTTGATTAGAATGAACTCTTAAATACTTAGAGTAGCTATTATCTTTAGAAAATTCTATTCTGTTCTCTTAAGATTTCACTGAAAGTGAGTTGTATGCTTATTTATTTGAACAATATAACCTAGAATTTCCCTGAAGTTGTAAACTTCACTGATGTTAGAGTTTAAGATGATAGACTTGATTTATTTTATTTTATTTCTTATTTTTATTTTATTTGCTATTTTATTTTTTAGATTAAACTTTGGATTAGGATTATAGTGTAATATCACATGTAACTGTCACATGATCATGTATCACATGGAAGAATATAGAAGGTTCTAGAATAATAATATTATACCAACATGTTCATTATATGTTGACCTTATAGATAACACATGATCTTTAGAATAGGTTAGTATTGGTCTCATACAGACCAGCTAGCTAGCATATATAAGGTAGAGACTTTATACTAGAAACTTTATTGAGTCTTCTTGTGTTAATCCAATACAAGATTTTTTTCTTACTCTAACTCTTGAGTTTGAATTATAACAACTGAAATATCATAGACTTTGTCTAGTTGTTCTAACAGGACCCATATATCATGGAGATCAATTAAGAGAAGAACTGGTACAATTGTAGAGATTTTGAATATATAGCATGCTATTTTTGAAACTGAGAAACCAATGGAGAGAGTAGAAGAATCAATTTAGGAGATAATAAGTATTTAAAAGAAGAGAAGAGCTAGAACCTAGACTGAGTCTTTATAATAACAAATTTGATGTATTAACTAACAAAGTAATACATGTGAATTTATTATATTTAAAAGAATCTAAATACTTAAGAGAAGTAACATATTATGACTCAAGCCTCTAAGTAAGATGAAAGACACACTTCTATATTGAGTAATATAAGAGAACTCAATGGAGTTTCTATATTTACCTTATATACTATAGACTGTGGTCTGTGTACTAATAAGGGTTAGGCAAAAAAGAAGTTAAGCTAGGATATAACAAGAACTATGTAGTACTAGCTCTTAACTGTATACTATAGAATTGAAAGAGAAATATATCAATATTATAAATTAAAAAAGAGATAGAAACAATAATATAAAGGAAAAATATATAAATAACATCTGCTTATAAATACTTTTTCTTATTAACATACACCTAAACAGTAAACTTTACACTATATAACAAGCTCCTTTGGAAAATCTAGTAAATAGATTGTATAGCTTCTTAAGAGCCTCTAACAATACTATTTATAGTTCTATCCCAGATGATACACTCTGAAAGCAACTCTCAAGTTGAATCTTATGACTGATCATATCAACTGTATCAGAGTTGTGAATGTTGTACTTGGGTTTATTTTATTTTCCTTTTCTTCTATTTTATTTTTCTCATTTTTCTTTTATTTTATTTTAAGTTTCTTTTTATTTTTTTATTTTAGACTTAAGTAAGGAAGTGTGATGTGACATTATATGTGATGGTCATCTAAGTCACAAAGTATAATAGAAGTATGACACCTGTCACAAAAGTCACAGTCATGAGTCATAAAATCATATAACAAGTATATGGACTTAAGAATAGGTTAGATGTAGTATATACATAAATCATAGTCTATAGTATATAAGGTAGATTATCTTGTACTTGGAACTCTATTGAGTTCTCTTGTGTTACTTAATATAAGAGTTATATTTTATTCTATTATTTAAACTTAGATTATAACAAACTGATACTTATCTTACCAGTCTTTTCCAGACTGCTAAAACTCTCTGAAACTTGCTTGAAAGTAAAAGTAGTTACTAACAATACTCACTCAAGAAAATAGCAATTAAACTACTTACAAGTAAAGAAATTCGGATAGAGGTTCTCTCTCTTACTCCTCTCTCCTTATAGCTTATGTTGAAAGCACATAGCCTTCTCTCTATTCTCTATCCAACACTTACCCAAAAGTCTTTTTCTGCTTATATGTACCAGTTCTCTTCTTCTTTAGTTGTTTCCCACTAGCTATTCTTGGTTTGTGAGCCTGTTCCCAACTCATCTAGTTTCTGATCAGTTATATTCCTACTTTATTCTACTGTCAGAATATTGACAACTTTATTGATTGTATTGATAAGTGTCTATTCTTCATAGCTAGTTTTTGTAAGTACTGTAACATCTTGTATCTCTAAAAAACTTATCTTTCTAAGATCTAGTTTGATTGATGGCTACTGTATCATTTCTTAAACTGGTTTCTGCTTGAAAGAGCCTGAGGTATTATCTAGGAGTATCAAGTTTTCTTGCTAAAGCCTTTGAATAAGTCTTAAGTAAGTACTCAAAAACTTGATAAGAGTATGTTTTCTCATGAAAAAGCATTTTACAGCATAGTAGCACATACTATAACTAACCTACTCTAAAGTTTATATACCTTAGCTTGGCTTAGGTTGCAACTTAGGCAAAGACTTGAGTGAGAATAGAGAATAGATCAATTGGTAAAGCATAAGGATACAAGAAAGTATCTACAGCTATATATACCTAATGGCCATAAGTTATACATAAGGCATCCTTGAGAAAGAAGTGAGGAAAACATGAGGAAACCTCAACTACTACATAAGGTGCTAACTGAGCATACATGAGGATTTAGCAAGGCACAGTTGAACAATGAGTCATAATACAAAATCATCCCAACACATATTTTTCATGAAGTAACCACCTGTGAAGCATAAGGTATCAATCATAACAATATTCTCTTTTTAGTGCTTATATCCCATAAACTAGTCCAAAAATGCTAAATCTCCAACTACATATGATGCAACCAACTTTTTTGTTAGTTCTATAACAATTTCTCCTTGTAAAGTTAAGACAATGATAAAGGGTTCATGTAGTAGTCCTCCTGTGAACATTTTGATAGGAAATCTTTATCTACTTGTATCTGCATTGTGTTTTTGTTTAATAAATTCTATAGCAATTTCCTTCCAGTATTGTTTGTCTTGTTCACCATGACTTTGGAGAGTTTTGTAATATAGTGGTAGATAAAATAAAATAGTCTTGACTGGTGCTTATAGTATTCTTAATGCCTTTTCCAAATTGTTGACTTCTTCTTGTGTAAATATAGGTTCAGATGTCTTGAGTCATTCATGTTCTGAAGTTATATCATATGGTTTGTATAAAAACACATCTTCATCTTGAATAACACCTTCTCATTGTTTTTCTTTGTCAGAATTCATCAATTGATGAGATTATTTAGTCATTTCTTGATATGCCTTCTGTATTTACCATATGTGTTCATTAATCTGTGCATGTCCTTTCCCTTTGCATCTATTCAACATGTCTGCTAATAACTTTCAAATGTGGTGCATTTGCCTCTCTATGTCTCTATGTATTATATTTTATAATTCATCTAAATACTGTATACATCTCCTCTAATTTGTTCTTTGTATGTTTTGCTGGCTTGTAATAATGTGGTTTTGATGTCAGCTAATTCAATGTTTGCTGCAGCTACCAGTTTGACCATATTTTGTACTTGTAATTATATGTCTGCTATTCTTTCCAGTTCTCAAATTATGTGATGGTAGTTAAGATAAGATCCATATTATTGACATTATGAGCAATGTAATGGTTGAGGAAGGTAGGTGCAGTAGTAGTTTGTTGAGCTATTTGACTAGGTTTTTTGATTGTTGGTAAAACTTGAGATGTCAAATTGAGATTTTACCTTCTTCTTTTATAGGTTTCAACCCAAAATTCTTGTCCAATAGTCTTCAATCACCTCCCTAGCATGTGGTAACTCTGTCTCAGATATCCACTAATTGTGTTTATTCCTATTATTACAATCTCAAAACCTTAGAGTTAGTCAAGAAAGGGAATCCTCTGTACAGGATTGTCTACCTTATATACTAGAACCTCATGGTCTGTGCTACTACTACTTTAGCCTACCATAAATGACTATGTGTTATACATACTATATGATATTATCTTTCCAGAACCTTCTATGTCCTTCCCTTACTACCATATAACTTGTGACCATTACTGTGATTGTGAGATGTGATATGTGACAGTGTGACAGTTATGTAACACTAAACCCTAACCCCAGTTCCCAGAGTAGAAACTAAAAGAAAAGAAAAGAACAGAAGAAGAAGAAGAAAATAAAATGAAAAGAAAATTAAAAGGAACTTGGGTCCAAACTTCATAAGTCTGACACCTATATTCTTTCCTATATTCTTTCCAATATACCAAGAATTGCATGTCATATTCTTGTTTTCTGTAATTCCATACTTTTTCCACTTTATACTCTTTTTCTTTATTAATAATCTCTAATAATGGTACTAGATCCATGTGTTGTCTCTTGAATTGTGGTTCCCTACATTATGTCAGTAGGTCTTTATTGAACACATTGTGAATTGCCCATTCTTCTAGTAGCTCCAATTGAAATGCTCTCTATCCAATATCTTTTGAGATTTTGAAGGGTCTATATCTTTTCTGGTCCAACTTTAAGAGTTGATTCTAGTGAATATTTTTGGCTTCCAACCACATGTTATTCCCTTCTTTTGGTCCTTGCAGATTCTGTTTTTTCTTGTCAAACTGCTTTTTCATGGCTTCTTTTGCCATTTCTATTAACTTCTTCACTATGTCTAACTTTCTTATAGTTATTTAAGAAAATCTTCTAGCTTTGGTAATTCCATTTTCACTGTCAGATTTCCTTTCCATAGATGTCTTCCAAAGTTTAATTTGAATGGAGTATGTCTGGTTGCTGCATGTTTTTGTCATTGTACTAGAATTCTACCACTGATAACCATTCCATCCAGTCATTCTGCTGATAGTTCATATAATGTCACAAGAATGCTTTAACTTCTTGGTTAATTGATTTTTTGTCTGTCTGTTTGAGGATGATATGCTATAAATAATGTTTTTTTTTGTTCTTAGTATCTTTGTAAAGTCTTCTATAAATTTTGATGTAAATTGAGATTCTCTATTGCTAAGAATCAGAATTTTTTATGGTACTCCATGTATTTTCCAAATTTTATCCAGATAGATTTTGGTGATATCTTTTAATAAGACTACTGTAGTTGTTGCTTTGAGTCTAATCATCTTTGTGAATTGATCTACTATAACCACTATTAGGTCTTTGCTATTTGAAATTAGTAGCAGTCCTATAATGTTAATACTGATATTTTGCCATGGTTCTTCAGGTGTTTCCAATGAATGAAGTTCTCCACCTTTCTTTATGTATTATACTTTATTCTGTTGGCATTTTGTATACCCTTGAACATATTTCTTGATGTCACTTTTTATTCCTGGCCACCAGTAATTTCCAATTGTTTGAAATGTAAATATTTTCTTCCATATAGACTATTCCATTGTATTCCTATGCTTGTTCTTTATCTTTCTTCAGTTTTTTCTAGACTTCTTGCTCTCTAATTCTATTCCTTCTGATTTTCTCCAATAATATAATTTCTTCTATCACTTGGTTTCCTCTAATTACTACCACTTCTACTTCTATGGTAACTCATCTTGTCTATAATTCATTCTTGAGTACTTTGACATTCTTGTTATCTTCTGTCATATTCACCTGATCCTTTCGAGATAATATGTTTACTCTTATATGTATTTTTCCTGAAATGTGTTGTAGTATAAAGTTGTAGTCTTGTAACTTCAAATACTATCTTGCTTGTCAATTATTGAGTTTATATGGTTCTCAGAAATACTTGAAATTCTCATGGTCCATTCAGACTTTAAATTTCTCTGCATTATCTAGTAGATATTCTTTGTAAGAGTTTCTACTATTATGAGTAATTCTTTGTTATATGTCTCATAGTTCCTTTTAGCTAGTTGTATTGTTCTCAATAAGAATACAATGGGTTTCCACTTTTACTTTTATTCCTGAGATAGAACTTTTCCAATTGCATGTCCTGAAACATCTGTTTTCACTTGAAATTTTCCTTCCCTTTTTGGAAGAGCAAGTACCAGTTGACTTGTGATTCTGTTCTTGAGTTCTTCAAAAGCCTTTTGATGTTCTTCATTCCATTTCCACTCTTTCTTTCCTTTGATCTCATTAAGAGGTTTTGCTGTATGACTGAAGTTCTTGGTGAATTGTTAATAGAAATTTGCAAACCCTAAGAAACTTTCTACTTCTTTTATCTTTGTAAGGGTTTTTTATTCCTTGGCTGCCTTGACTTTGTTGTTTTCTATTTGAATGTCTTCTCATCTGACTACTACTTTTAGGATGGGTATTTCTTTTACATCAAAGTTGTACTTTAATTATTTGAAACAAAGATTATGCTTTTCTGCTATTTGAAAAAAATGTCTATTCTTCTAATTCTTTTTTGGTCTTGGCTAGTATAATAAAATCATCTATATAGTTTGCCAATACTTCTTCATGTAGTAATTCCAGGAAAATACTGTTTATTATTCTTTGGAATGTGCCTGGAAAATTACATAGTCCAAAGTATATCACTTTAGGTTTAAATAGTTCTTTATTTGTTAAAAAAGCTACTTTCCATTCATCTCCTTCTTTGATTTATATATTGTTATAATCTCAGATAAGATCCAACTTGTTAAAGTATTTTACCTCTTTAAGCTTGTCAATTACATTAAGAGTAGTGGCATCTTGTCCTTTATCATATGTTGATTTAGTTTCCTATAGTCTTATACCAATTATAATGATTCATTCTTCTTTGGAATATAGAAATATGGTACTGCATATTTTGAACTTGACTTTACTATTAACTCTGCTTTGAGTTGCTTGTCTAGCCATTATTTTAAATTTCATATTTCTTGACTGTTATTATATAAGCTTTTGCATTTAGTTCCTTTAGTACATCTTCCATCAAGTTAATTTTATAATCCTATCTATTCTCATCATTCCAGTAACTTTTCAAACTTCTTTTTGTTAAACAGATGGGTAAATGGTTGAATGTACTCTGAAAGGTCTTCTGGGTTCATTAGATCTGGTTTCTTTCCTATTTTCTATTGTCCTTTGTCCTAGTTATCTGTTGGTTGTAATCTTCTGTTTCTTGATGTGAGTGATATGTTCTAATGCTGTGTTCTACATTTCTTTAGGCATTTCATAAACTATATTGCCCCTATATTCTAATTTACTTCTGGATTGTGCTTAACTAACTAGTTATATCCTAAGAATATATCTATTATTTAAATCTGTGACTACTGTGTCAATATATTCTTTGTGTCTGTCATAAGTTGTCTTATTTCCAAGTAATGCTTGAGAGTTAAAAGTCTTATAGTAGATACTAACAATCATCTTAATCAAGTCTTACTAGCCTTTAATAGTTTGAACAAAGAACTTTCTCTGGAATTTCAGCCAATAGATACTGTTCCTGATTGTTTTTTCTTCCATACAGTAAATCACAAAAATACCAAAGTAAGAACTGCTCATTGAAGCAAACTTGAGAATATTGTCAAGAGTTCATTCAATAGTCATAACATCATACTTATCATCTCTGATGCAAATGTCAAAAATAACATTGCCACTTCAGTCTTGCATATTAGAAGAGAACATAAGATTATCATGAAAACTATCTATTATACAATGAATATTACATTTACTGAAGCTGAACTTTTTGCTATGAGATGTGATATCAGTCAAGCATCTTAAACACAAGGGGTCATATATATTATCATTAT
>Ga0157357_1001240_pt1 | contig 10708 bp, 10 predicted proteins | sample AttcapACBM1_FD_111485 | JGI IMG/M metagenome (GOLD analysis project Ga0157357, IMG submission 111485) | Fungus gardens microbial communities from leaf cutter ant in Botucatu, State of Sao Paulo, Brazil - Atta capiguara ACBM1 | ecosystem: Host-associated > Fungi > Mycelium > Unclassified ... | reverse complement strand
ATCATCTCAGTTGTATATATAGTGTAGATACACTCTTGTATCCTTACGCTTTACCACTTTTATATATCCCTTAACCTTCCTCAAGTCTTTGCCTTAGTTGCAACCTGAGCTCTAGCTTAAGGTTGTTACACATTAGGCCTTATATAGTAGAAAAATGAGTCTTGAAACTCCTTCCAGCACTACAAAAACTGTATCTAATGTTCTATGCTATCAAGCTCATATCTATTTCAGAAGATCCTATACTTAGAAGATGCTCAAAACCTTCTTCAAACCTTATTAGAGAAAAAGAGTAGAAAGTGGAGAAAATTTTAGATAATTATTGGCATCATAACAAGTATCAGTATTTGATCAAGTAAAAGGGATTTTGTCTAGAGGAAAACTCTTGGGAAAATGCCTCAGAGATATTTACACTAGATAGAGTAGTAGAGTTCCATCATTTCAATCCTCAGACTCTAAGATTTATTCAAGTAGTAGACTTTTAAAACATCAAGTTTAGATTCATATCACTTGCTTCAAGTCTTGGGGAGGTAAATGTAAGGAGACTACAAGCTCAAATGTCTAATCCCAAAGACTCAGAGTTTGCAATACTAACTTCTATATTTAAAATCTGATTCCAAAAACACAGAAAGTTCCATATCTTTCCTAACACTCTTTCTACTCAGTTCTGACCACTGTCTGCATTCATCTAATTATTACTATATGTTCCTGGTCAACATTAGATAGATATTCAGTATTTTTGAACACTATTCTGGATATTTTCATCAAAGTGCCTGACTACTTGGATAGTAGCTACCTCCAGAAAACCTTATTCTGTTCTTTTAGGTTTCTTCTAGAGGTAAATTCTTGTCTGCTGTGTTATGTAGGAAATAGACTTAGGTTTCTCCTAGAGTAAACTCCAAAACTCCATAGACTTTCCCTAGTTGCCCTAACAACTAAGGTAAAATAGAAATATATGATTCATACTAGAAGAGGTTGGAAAGTACAGATGAAAAAGAAAAGGTTATCTGTGAGTCAGAACAGATGCAGTCAGAACAGGATGTGACACAAAGGCATCTGGATCCAAGAACTAATTATCTTTATAAGAGCTGCCATGAGATGTTTTTTTACCCTTATACAAAAAACATAGTATTTTTTTCATATTTAGAGAGGTTTATAACAATAAACAAGTTAAACAAGACAAATTTGCTTTGACTTGGAACTATATATATATAATTAATTCTACTTGAAACTGAAAAGTTATTCATTATAGCCATTATATTGGCACAGGTAATTACATTGTTATATATAAGAACAGTTTGTATAAATTGGATAGACTGAGTTAAGGAGTTATCAATCTATAAGAAAAAGGGAATATTGCAATTATTCCTATAGAGTCTTATATAGAGAGGATTAAGCTTAGTAATATAAAAAACAGAATTCTGATCACTAAAGATTTGAAAAAAAAATCATTCTCTAATAGTTGGTAAAAACTAACATTAGACTAGACATTTCTATAAATAAGTCCAAAAATTCTCAGTACTGGGCTAACCATACTATTACAAACTCAAAACCTTAGAGTGGGTCAAGAATAAGAATCTTGTATTGGGTTAATACAAGAGAACTCAATAGAGAACTTAGTATTTCCCTCCTCCTAAAGTTTCTTTTCTCTGCTATATCTAGCTTCTCTTGTTGTCTTACTTTTGCATTTACTCTCTCTTTGAATTCTGCCACTACTTCTTTTGTATTTTCTAAGTCTTCCTTCTTTTCCCAACTATTATACTCTACTATCAACCCCTTCTATCATACCAAATACTTCATTACTCCCCTAACTTTTTTTTTGTTTAATATTTTTCTACTTTCCACTCCTTGACTTCTTCTAATTTTACTGGTTTTACTTCTTCCACCCTCTATTCTCTCACTTGTTCCTTATATCACACTACTTACCTGATATTCACTACTGGGTGAATCTTTATTGAAGTTGGTAATTGTAATTTGATTGTATTGGTAAAAACTACCTTGTCAATAATATATGAACCAATATATCAATCCACTAATTTCTTTGCCAGTCATTCCTTAAACACCAAATCTTTTGTGCTCAGCATCACTTTATCTCTCACTTTCCATACTTTTATTTTCTTTCTTTCCCTATCTGCTTGCTACTTCATTTCTTCCTATGCTCTTTTTAACACTGCTCATGATTCCTTTTGTACCTTCTTCATCCTTTCTACAAACTCCATTACTTTCTCTATCTTCCCTTTTCTCCTTATATCTATCTCCATCCTCAATTTCCTTTCATAGTTTACTATAAAGAAAGACATCTTAGTTGTCAAATGTGCCTTGTTGTTAATTGCAAACTCAGCTGATGCCAGCCATTCTAGCCAATACTTTTGTCTATAATCTACAAAGAATTAAAGGTACTATTCTGATTTCTGATTTATCTGTTCCATTTATCTATCAGTTTGTAGATGAAAAGACATTGACAGCTTTGTTTCAATTCCCAACATGTTATTCAACTCCCTTGTCATTTCTGCTGCAAACTGTGGTTCTCTATCTAATACTATACTCTCTAGTAATTCATATAACTTCTACACATTGTTCCTGAACAATCTTGCCAGTCTTTCTACCAATGTTCTTTCTGTGGTTGCCAAAAAATGCATTATTTTGGTTGCAGACTACTAGAATTGCATCTTTCCCAGCTGCCAATGGTAACTTTGTGATAAAGTCTATCATTAGATGTGTTCATAGTTTCTCTGGTACCTTACTTATTTTCAACTTCCCCACTGGTATTTCTGTCCTATTCTTTATCCTCTAATATATATTACACTCTTTCACATATTATCCCATATTTCTGGTTGCTTCTGACCAGTAATAGTTCCATGTCACCAACTCTATTGTCTTCTACTTTCTTTTATGTCCAGCTACTGGTACATTGTGATGCAACCAGATTATTTCCATTCTCAACTCTTCATCCTTTGGTATATATACCTTTTCTTCCTTCAACACCAATTCTCTCTCTATTTGTTATTCTTCTCCTCTTAATACTTTTACTACTATATCTATCTCCAGTCCTTTTATTACTATTTCTACTAAGTTATGAATCCAATGGTCTTTAATTAGTATTTGATTACTATTGTCATTTTCAGTCTCTACTTTCTAATCTGGTCTTCTACCAAGTTCATCTGCCTTCTCTATTTTTATTTCTAGGATATGTTTTAAGGTAAAATCAAATCTTGACAGATATAACACCCATCTCACTTGTCTTTTGTTCAATTTTTGTGCTTTCATAAAATATTCTAAATTCTTGTAATCTGTCCAGACTTTGAATTTGGACTTTACATGTCAAAGCTAAAAACAGTGGACTTAACTTTTTCTTATTCTCCTTCTCATTTTTATTTTTATTTTTTATTTTCTTTTCCATTTTCTATTTTTAGAACTAGGGTTAAGATTAGAGTGACAAGATCACACTATCACCCATCAGATGACACAGACACAGTAACAGTCACAAGTCACATGATTCATGAAAGAACATAGATGATTCTGGGAAAATGATGTCATACAACATGTACAACATATGTTGACCTTAAGGCTAACATATGGCTGTTTAGGATAGGTTAGAAGTAGCTAGTATGGACTATGTGGATTTAGTATATAAGATAGACTATCTTATACAGAGTTCTCTATTGAGTTCTCTTATGTTAACCCAATATAAGATTCTATTCATTGACCTACTCTAAGATCTTTGAGTTGTAACATTACACCCTCTAACAAATGTCTCCAGTTTTCCAACCCTCTTATTACTGCCAACATCTCCTTATCATGAATTTCCTAATTTCTTTCTATCTTATTTAGAGATTTTAAGAGAGATGCCATTGGTCACTATCTTCCATTATCATATTCTATAAATAAAACTCCCCCTGGTGCATAGTCCAATATGTTCACTTTGATCTTCATTTTTTTATCTAAATCTGGTACTGTTAATACTAGTTCTTTTGTAAATCACCTTTTTAATTCTCTAAATGCTTTCTCTTACTTCTCCATCTAATCTTACTTCTAATTCTTCTTTACTAGATTATGTAATAGTCTGACTATCATTGCAAAATTTTTAATGAACTGCTGATAATAATTGGAAAGTCTTAAAAACTTCTGTATATCTTTGACTCCTTGTGAAGTTGGTCAATCCAATACCTTCTTTACCTTATCTGTTTCTATCTTTATTCCTTTTTGTCCTATTACCACTCCTAAAAAATCCACTTCCCTAATTTTTCACTTGTATTTTTTTTGGTTTTATATATAGATCATTCTCTGCTAACCTCCTAACCACTTCTTTTACTATTTCATCATGCCCTTCCTCTTTTTCTGTTTCTACTATCGCATTATTAATAAAGCTTGCCACTTTTTCAGTGTTGATGAGATTTCATAAGATTTTGTTCATTATAGTCTGAAACATAGCCAGTGAGTTTGTTAGTCTGAAAAATATCATAGTTGGCTCAAATGACCCTTCTAGTATTATGAATACTGCTTTTTACTCATCTCCTTCTTTTATTTGTACATTATTATACCCCTACCTCAAGTCCATCTTTGTAAATACCTTTTTAGTACCTATATTCTCTACAATATTCAAAATTAAAGATAAAGGGTAATTATTCTTTACAGTTTATTCATTTAAATACTTATAGTTCTGTACTATATACTTCCTACCATCTTTGTTCCTACAAAAAACACTGGTGCTATTGAGGCAATTTTGAGGGTCTAATATACTTTTTTCTCAATTGTTTTGCTATGAACTTATGCACTTCTTCTCTCTCTTCCTTTGATAGCAGATACACCTTTCTCTTTCTAGGTATAAACTCTTTCTTTATCTCAATAGCATGATTCTATAATTTTCTTGTAGGCATTCATTTAGTAGTTTTCTTGCCAAATGTGTAAATCCACTTGTAAAATCTTTCTGGAACCAGTCTCTTTATCTCCTCTTCTGACTTTACTGCCTTCTCTTCTTCATTCCAAATCTCTTACTCTTCTGCTACCTTCTTAACTTTCATCATTCTTTTCACTTTTGGTTTTTTCTTCCTTTTTCTTTCTTCCTCTTTCTTTTGCTCTTTTTCTTCTTACTTCTTTCCTTCTTCTTTTTTCCTTTCCTCTTTTTTTTTGTTTTTCCCACCCTGATTTTTCCTGCTTTGGTTTTCACTGCTTTTCACACTCTTCTGGGCACTTTATCATCTTTACTTCTTCTGTTTTCCAATCAATCTCAGGATTGTGGTGTGTAAGCCATGGCATTTCTAAAATTATGCTCTACTTCTATCTACCAATTATATTGATCTCTGTCCTTTCCCTGTGCTTCTAATAATAAATATTAACCTCCACCATATGCTCAATAGGTCCCTTCTTGTTAAAGAAACCATTCATATTTCTCATGTATATAGGTCTTTTTATTTTTTTAGCTTAAATCCCTGTTTTCTTGCAAACTCTGAACTCATCACTAGTCAAGTAGTCCTACTATTCAACAGTGTCTCTACTGTTATGCCTTCTTACATATCTATTCTTTCCAGCCCAATTTTTACTGTCACTTCTTGCAATATGTTCTTATTATTTAGGTCATAACATAATGTATTATTTATTACTCTAGAGAGTATTATAAACATATTTTTGTTAGAATCTAATTAAGAACTATTAGGTTCTCCTCCCTATTTAAATTTTGATTATTGTTCTTATTGTCTTCATATTTCATCTTTCTTTCTTGGCCTATATGTGGCCAAACCTTTTGCAACTGTAACTATTTTTCTCTCTATCTACCTCTATTGCATAAGGATTCTTCCTTGTTCTTTCTCCTCTTCCTTGTCCTTGCAGGAGATTCTTAACCACTACTGCATTTGTTCTTTCTACTCCTTTTATCAGAATAGGCCCTACTAATACTCTCTATATCTCCTACCTTCTGGACCAAACCTGGGGAGAAAATAAGTGCAGTCTAAGTCCTCCTTGGTTGTTGACTGCTCCTATTTGTCTTTGTCCCTGATTCCCTCTCTCTCTTTTTCCCCTTAGTTTCTCTTCCTCTCTTTGACTCTCCCTCCAATGTCTATCTAAATTTGTAGTATGTTTGTACTACTGCTCAATGATTGAGAGAGGTCTTTTTGTCTCTATTAGTTTCCTCCTTATCACCCTATTCATTCCTCTCTTAAATTCTTCCACTAATGTTCTTCTTTCATACCCACTCCCCTTTGCTGCTCTTCAAAATTCTTACACAAATTCTTTCATAGCCTTCTCTTTCTGTTCTATTCTCCTTAGCTTTGCTACTTTAACTAATTCCTTATTTCCATCTCCAAATTCTTTTTTTTAGTTCCAATAAAAATTCTCCTATCAATTTAAATTCTACTTCTTCTAATTCTAAATCTTTCAATATATTCTCCTTCCACACATTTACCAATACTCTCTACACATACAACAATACCTATTGAATTCATTCCTCTATCATTACTCCTCTTATTTTCATTTTCAAAAATAACCTGCATGCTATGATAAAATCTCCTATTTTTTCTACTTCTCTACTAAATACTGGTGGTTTAGCCACTTCTATATCAGACCCTGTGTTAGATCCTGCTACTGCTGCTGCTGCTGTCAACAATGCTTAAATTTGTGCCTACATTGTTGCCAGCTGTTCCTGCTATTGCCAGATAATTTGGTAAAGATTGTTTTGACTCATGGTGAGATTGTTATAATAAGGGGGAAAATTGATGTGTGATGGTGAGAATGATAGTGGTAGTAGTGTTGGAGTGATGATATATAAAGAGGTAATGGAGAGAAACTGATGCTGGTCTCACTCTCAAACTTATACTCAAAGCTTGAAGTAATCTCTATAAGTGCTAGTGGGCCCTCTACTTATCCCATCTTGCACTATATTGACTACTTAAACTACTAACTACTGCCTTAAAGAAAAATGTAAACAATTTTGACTTAAGAAGGTTGTTCTATTCTAGACAAGTTTTTAAGAATACTTGTCATTCTCCTACATATACTAGTTACAAGGGAACCAACAGCACAAAGCTAATAAATAAAAAAGTAAAGAATATATCCACACAAGGTTATTACACCTATTGAGCACCAGTGGGCTTTGATGCAAAATAAACAGTCAAGCTTCCTCTGCTTGACTAGTGTACTTCTTATGCTTAGAACCTAGCTTATTTCTTCTTGACTAAAGGACTGTGTTATTCTTTGGTTGTGGATAGTAAAGGAGTAAGTCAGAGTAATAAGAGGGCTCTGTGTTGAACAGTTCTGGAATATAGTACTGAGTTCTAATGTTACAAACTCAAGACCTTAGAGTGGATCAAGAATAAAAACCTTATATTGGGTTAACATAAGAGAACTCAATAGAGAACTCTATATATCTGTCTTAAGATCAACATGTGTATAACATGCTGTATGATGTCATTCTTCCAGAACCTTTTACTATCTTCTGTTGTGACATGTGATTGTGTGACAGTGTGACCATGATATCATGCTAAACCCTAACTCTTAGTTCCCAAAATAACAAGAAAAAAGTTTTAAAAAATAAATTGAAAATAAATAGAGTCCACCATCTTCAATTCTGATATATACATTAACAAAATATCCAACAATATGGAATTAAGAACAGCTAAGGCTTAGAAGCCTAGAAAAGTTTTTCTTATTACTTTATTCATATTAGTAGTCTGAGAAAGTGCTGAAATATTCAACATGTTTTTAGTAGTAAAAACAGAACAAGTGTTGATTTAACATAGATTTTCTAAAAATAGTAGCCAATAGGATCAGTAAGCTTGAAAATAGTAGTAATAAAGTTGGTCATTACTATCAATGAAAATAACTAATATAAATTAGAGAGCAAATTCAGCTAGCTAGAATACAGATATTCAATCTAACTAGTAATAAGCTACTATATAAGGTACAAGAGGATCCTATAGGTATAGAGTGATTTTAGACCAGCTCAATTCACAACAGGCCTAGGAGCAACAAGATGTCAGCTCACTAGTAAAGTCAATCAAGCTCTTCTTATTAAAAAAAAAACAGCCTAAAGAAGTACTAACTAGAAATCAAGACAACTAAAGCTCATAATCTATTGGAAAGAACATAATACACAGCAGCATAGTACAGTGTGAACAACTGATAACTAGTAGTAAGTTCTGTAATGGTAAGCTTAAGAACATAAATAACAATAAAAGACAGAATGATAATATATGTCAACCTATATAAAAATTTTACATCAACTATCTAGTTAGTCAAACTATTGATCACAATATAAATGCTTAGTAAGCAGAATACTTTGCAACACCTACTCTCAAGTCTAAGATATACTAGAAATACTTAGACTTTTACTTTAATTAGTGTCTATCCTTTAAAGAACATGTTCATTACTACTCCATCAAGACACTGTTTACTGTTAAAGCAATAAACATGCTTAAGAACTCAACAAAAAGCCTATTATTACTTCTAAGATAGCTTTTATATTACTTCCATGTCATTTCTATTACTATTTATAACTTTCAACTCTGATTCTTTGTGTTACATCACATGTTTCAGTCTCATCCATTCCTATCTATGAATAAAACACTAGTTCTCTTTCATACCCCAAACCTTCTCTGGTACAGATCAAAATCATTTCTTCTACCTTGGATGTCCTCACTAGTACAAGACAACTCACTCTATGGACAGCCCTCTCTTGATATTCAAGGATCATTAGATATCAGAGTAAATCACTCAACAGTTTTCATTCCAGATAGCTACTCTAGATATACTGAACTAGTACATATATCTGGTAGCTTACTCTGTAATAGTTATCCTAAAAATCAACTAAAACTAGCATCTCTCCTCCAGTGTTAGCAACAACATACCTTACCACCTTCTAGTAGTTCTCCACCCCCTAAGTTCCCAGTTTCTAAGCTGAAATATGCAATCCATACAACTTATAGAGGTACTATATATAAGCTGGAGCTGAAAATCATTCTACTTTGACTTCCATGTTCTCAGATAATGAAAACTACTTAGTCTTATAACAACTGGGATGCCCATTTCAGAATCTCAGATAACAAGATATGAACCATGTCTATCACTTTGCTGAAATACCTACCAAGGCTCAGATACTACTTTTAGTAGCTATATTATAACTCAAGCTTAAGTATAAAAGTGAAAGATAAATTTTGTAATAGATTAACATAAGAGAACTCAATAGAGTTTCTAAAAGTATCTACCTTATATATACTAGCTAGTTGGTTTGTGTAGGACTAATACTGACTTATCCTAAAGACTATGTGTGATTAATATGTAGTGAACATGTTATATGATATTATTGTTTTAGAATCTTCTATGTCCTTCTGTGTGACATGTGATCATGTGACTATAACTATAACATATGTGACTACTGTATGACAGTTATAACATTATACTATTACTCTAATTCTAAGTTCAAAATAAGAAAATCAATAAATAAAAAATAAAAATAAAAATAAATAAAAACAAAAACAAAGTTCACTATCTTTAACTTTGACAAATACAACATAAAATTACTTTTTAAATCTTGAATGTATTTTGCACTTCACCTATTAAGACTCTAACAAGCTTGATTCTAGTTCAACTTCATCTCAAGAAGCTAGTTCAGCAGTTTTGTTTCAAAACTGTTACTCTTCCTTTATAACATACACTAATGTCTTTACTTAGTACTAGAAACTCAAAGGGCACTTGCTCTTACCTATGATCACTTACCCTCTTAAATAATACCTAGTATACTCATTTGAAGGGCCTTCTTTTAAATACTGAAGCTATTGTAAAGCATTTCACTTACTAAGTATTTGGAGTAGTACCAATTAGGTAATTTATATAAATTTTCATATAGGTTGAATCACTACCACTACTACTTATTCTCTATTATTATTTGTACTTTCTCAGCTCTTTATTATAGTATTTACTATAGATAAGTGATTGTTAGTTGTCCACACTATACTATGCTGCTATACATTCTAATTCTTTCAATAGAAGCATTACTTTTCAATCTTACTGAATACTTCAATCTCTTTGATATTAAGACTATACTAGGTTATAAGCTACTAGATAGCTTTTCTGATCACATCTTCTTTTATTCTTGCAATTGTTTAAGTCTCAATGATTGCACAACTCGTTTAGAGTCTCTAAACTATTTTTGTTATGAAACAGCCTCTTTTCTTGTTGTTATTACTAGTACAAATATTATACCTCTAAGGAATATACAGACTATCTCTGCTATGTATTTCTGGAGATAGAGACTAAGCCATCAGATGTCATCTTCCAAGATCCTAGCTGATAGAACAACTGCTTTTAATACTAAGCTATTTGTTATAAGACTAGAAGTTTACAAGACTACTATTATGAATATTGAATATATAATTCTTATCACTGACTATTCTGTACTTAGATTATTCTTTTATAGTAGTCTTAGCCATAAAATCAGATTCTAGGATTGTCTAAGCAAGACTAAGTCTCTTTACCAAATAGTCTATGATAATGTAACTAACACTATACTAGAAAGAACAGAATGCACAGTAGTATGGTGCAGTATGGACAACTGGCAACCACTTATCTATGGTGTATATCTTAATGAAGAGCTAAAGATAAGTGAGCAACAATGGAAGATGACTAGTATTAGTAGAAGTTCAACTTATCAAAAGATTTTATATTAATTACATAATTAGGACTACTGATTAAGCTTACTAAGCAGAGTGCTTTGCAATACTCT
>Ga0157357_1001238_pt1 | contig 10713 bp, 6 predicted proteins | sample AttcapACBM1_FD_111485 | JGI IMG/M metagenome (GOLD analysis project Ga0157357, IMG submission 111485) | Fungus gardens microbial communities from leaf cutter ant in Botucatu, State of Sao Paulo, Brazil - Atta capiguara ACBM1 | ecosystem: Host-associated > Fungi > Mycelium > Unclassified ... | reverse complement strand
CTCTGAGATAAGCTAGGATTGCTGTGATTCTATCATTGGTCTTCATGACCCTGTTGCTTTTGAGAAATAATTGTATTCCCCTCCACCAGTCTTCAAATTTCATTCAATCTCTGTCAAACCATCGTGGATCTGGAACTATATGTTATAAGATGAGAAAATATAGACAGATTTTGGTAAGAACAGAAATAAGATATAGATAGTAGTTATATTATTAGTTTATGATGAGAAAGAGAAGGCATGTGACTGGGAAGTCACATGACATGATGTCATAAGACCTAAAGTGGCCTGAAAGAATCTAGAGTCTAAAAGGATCAGAAAGAGTCTAGAGATGGAGTGATGTTAAGGAACATGTTAATAGTATGGTTTTCTTATGGTGTATACATGGTGTATATATGGACGATGGAGATTAAGAGTAGGGTTTAGGGTATGATATCAAGGCACATGTATACAGCATGCTAGTCTTGAAGTAGATATATAAAAGATTAGTAATGGACATGAGAACAGTGTATGGACATTAGGGTAAGACGATGCATAGTTATAGCACAGACCATATTTAGTTTATATAAATAGTCAGTAGAATACTGTTGTAGTTCCCTATCGAGTTCTCTTGTAAATTACACAACTTGTGTTCCCCACTAGATATCTGTCTTGAGATTTATTGCTTGTGCTGCTATTGGACATTGGTCTAGTAGTTGCTACAACAGTATACTCTTTGGTATAGTAGCCTGTTCATTATTGTTTGTTGTTGCTGGTGCTAGTGCTGCAGACATTTCTTCATCTGATTGTTTGTATGTTTCTTATGAGGCTTTGTTCATGATCTACAAGGATCCTAGTCTTTCTAATAATACTTCAATATTATTTTTTCATCTTGAACTCATCTTGGTTCTTCTTGTAGTCTATACCATATGTGTTTTGTTTATCATCTGGTGGTAACTTTGTCTAATTTGTCTATGGACTAACCACTATGTACCTCTTGTTATAAACTTAAGACCTTAGAGTTGGTCAAAAGAGTAAACCTTATATTAGGTTAACACAAGAAAACTCAATAGAGAACTCTGTACAGGATTGTTTACCTTATATACTAATACCTAATAATCTGTGTGAGCTATTTCTAGCCTACCCTAAACAACTATGTGTATATCTTAAGGTCAACATGTGTTTCACATGTTGTATGACATCATTCTTCTAAAATTTTCTATGTCCTTCCATATATCCCATGACTTGTAACCATTACTGTGACTGTGTCATCTGGTGTAGCTGATGTGTGACAGCATGATCTCATTACCCTAACCCTAACCCAATTTCTAAAAATAAAAAAATGAAAAATAAATCAAAATCAAAATCAAAATGAAAAATGAAAATGAAAATAAATAGAGTCTACCACTTTCATCTTTGACACCTCTCCTTTTGCAAGATAAGCTCATCAATGCTTTACCAAATGTTATGATCTTAGCTTAGAGCTTAGATTGTACTTAGGCAAAAACTTGAAAGAAAGTAAGAGATGAATTCAAGTGGTAAAGTATAAAGATACAAAAGTATATCTATGTATATATATATGAGTAAACCATGAGAATAATGTTCACAGTACATGAGGTGAAATGAGTTATATAATATGAGATAAAAGCAAGGATATAGTACCTACTATATAAAATGCTGACTGAGACTACTTTGGTGCAGCCAATCATATCATCACTACCCTTTACCCTAGTTTATGCTGAAAATATGAGGCATCAATCATAACAAAAGTCCAGCCAATTTTCTTGACTAAAGATAATGTTGTCTTTGGTCAAGGATAATGAGAGAGTAAGAGATAATAAGACAAAGCTCTGTGTTAAGCAGTCTCAGAAAAGAAAATTGAGTTCTAATGTTACAATTCAAATTCCTTAAAGTTAAAATTTAGAAAGGAATCTTATATTAGGGTTAACACAAGAGAACTTGATAGAAAACTTTGTATAGGACTATCTATCTTATATACCCTAGACTAATAGTCTATACTACTCTACAATTAGCCTACCATAAATAACTATATGTTTACCCTGAGACCAACATGTGTATAACATGCTATATGATATCATTCTTTCCAGAACCTTTTACTACTTTCCATTATAATACATAATCTGTGATCTTGTAATGTTATGCTTAACCCTAACCCTAGATCCTAAAATAGAAATGAAAAAGAAAATAGAATAAAACTAAGTTCAACTTTTATGATTCTGACATTACTAACTAAACTAGAAACTTACTTTTACTATTATAATTTAAGCTATATTTAAAGATCTTTTGATATCTTGTATCTCCTCTCTTATTTCTTGCATTTCCTACATAATATTATTCCTAAATACTTGTAGAATACCATAGATATCTATCTCATTTATATTTTCTGGTCTTGCATCTTGGAGTTAACTATATTAACATTTTAATACAAACTTTATTCGACTTGTATCTCTACAACCAGTAGACCAATTTTCACAAACTAGTTTATACTGGAAAGCCCCAAATGAGGGCTATCCACAAATATACAGGATGTACAAAAGTAACAAAAGACAACCAAGATATCAGGCTATCAGTAACTATAAAAGTTTTATTGGCTGATATCTCATGAATAGCTAGACAGATTCACATGATTAAACTTGCATTGGAAAGTACTCATCAAACCATTTTTACTGATATATGGTATATCCAATAGCAATAAGTATTTATAAAGATACAAGCATATTAATATAGAGTTTTGATTACATAATAGAAACAGCTTGTACAACTATTACTCTTTTGTATATATATCTTTATGTCTGAAAATTAAACCTCAGACTGAACAACATCAATTATTTTTATTGATACTACTCATCAGCTATCATTACTATCTCCTTATGCTGAATCTTTGAATCACTGTCAAGTTATCTAAGTTTCAAGTGTTACAATCAGTAAGTAGCTTATTTTGTAATATATCTATTACTAAAATCTAAGCAGTTAAATCTCACCCCGTCTCCTTATATAAAGACTATTTTTGTATTCCTGCACTTTGACTAAAGTCTTATCAATCACTTGTTCTAAGCTTACAACCCATATCATTACTGCTCAAGTATTGAGTCAAGTTAAACATATACTATGAGGATTCAAAACAAGATGAGTTGTATTTGTGAGATCCTGGAAGAATGGGAAATCTCAACATAGTGGTCATCATCTCCAAAATCAGATAATGCAATAGAAGTAAGGATGGTGAGGAGAAGCAGAATGTCAACCAACTATCACAATTCACAGTCTGGAACCCTGTCACACTCACTTATGTGTCGGACAGGCTGAGTGTGGATTTCCAGACATCACTTCATTAATGAATTGTCATTCAGATATCTATATCTATATACAGCTCTGATGGTGCATGGCGGCTCGAAAGCTACACGTGAGAAAGTGTGTGTAGGGTGTGATCAAGGAGATGTCATCTGCGAAGGAATCTGGTGCGAAGAGCTGTGCATCTGTTCTTCTCGACATCAAAAAGCAACGGATGTATAGGGTCGGGCAGATGGGTCCTTCAATCCTGAACGATCATCCTGTTTTGCGTGATGCAGTCAAAGCCCAAGTAGGTGTCTTGTGTCAGTCATTCAAGTGATTCATGGTCAAGGATGTAGGAACAAGACATGAACAGCTTACACCACCCTTGAGAACTGCATCCAAATGAACGGAATAAAGTGCCTTTCGATAGTGCGTACATGCGTGAGCGCCAAAAATAAACTAAGCAACAAGAGCAGAAACATCTAATCCTGCGACGATATCAACAGTCACGCTTGAAAGTAGGAAAAATGTGGTCGACGTACTCTAAACCGTACCCCAACGTTTCAATGATCAAGGGTAAAGTTCCTCCTTGAGAACGAGACCTGACAAACTAAGTCAACACCGAAAAAATGTCTTGCTATGGAATCACACACCGAGTTCTTCCCGCAGAGGTTGCAGTTCCTGCAAGTAAAGCTCATACTGTTCCTTGTTCTCGACCTTCTCCTTTACACCCTCGAAAATGCGGATAGCGGTGGCGTAGTCGTTTACGCGCCTCGCAGCCCTCACAGCAGCCTCGACAACAGTCGTTGAGGGTACCAAGTCATGTGCGAAGCAGTTATTCAGGCCGCGCTGAACTTCGAAGAGATCTTCAGCACTTTGAAAAAAGTGGACATATCGCTCGGAGAAAGACTCGAAAGATTCTCCAGCGTGTCCCGAGGCATGACGGGCCAGAAGGGGGGTGGTCCGTGCAGTCAGCACAAATAGCGAGGGTCGTGAAGCTGCACGGAGGACTGTGGAGAGGATCTGAGTACGCATGACTATGGACTGGAGAAAACACAAAATTGGGTTTCCCGGAATTCTCCGTCACTCGTCACGACGTTACTATGTCACCCAGCGGGTTATCAGTGTGTCCGTCCTCAGGCACACAAAAGTTCCGATTTCATTTCATTTATGGCTGTGTCCTATTTACCAATGCCATTGATGATAAACACAGCCCCCCAAGAGGGCGGTGAAGGACAATTCGGATCCGCTTGTTCAACTCCAGTGTAAACACGAATGCTTGCTCCCGAGTGGAAAGGTATAGGTGCGCTTTACCCAGCTAGGAATCCCAGTTCACCAACTGTGGCACAGACATTCATTGACTCTTTCTGGTCATCAAACCCTCCAGTGCTGATATTTGTGCAGTAAGTTATGAATCTATGTGAACAACCACTCTGTAGGACTACCGAGAGCTCCATCGTTCGATCGGGTGAGAGAGTCAACCCATGATAAATTCAATACGCATTGCCTCCATGTCATCGGTCCCGAATCGCTTCCCGAAAAGGGACCTAGGCGGGATCACGTGCCAGTGATCATGCCTTCAGGAAATAAATATTGGCAGCCTCTTCACATCCTCCCAGCTTTTCACTGCTCCCCTGATTTCATCGACCACCAAGCGCGTGGATCTGGATGAAGATTTGAAACCGCAAAGTTGATTAGCGGTGATCGATATTTTGCACAGCCGCGTAATTAAGTCGGGTGCTGTGCGCTCGGCCATTTAACTATTTTAGGTTCAGAGTCGGCATCGCCTTCTGGGGCAGCTCACTGTATAAAATGTCTGGTATGATTCGCTTCAACCCTCCATTAGTTCATTCAACTCAGAATGCAGAACGAACTTCCCTACGAATACACTCTCGAGTCCATTAGCTCTCCCACTCTCTTCCGTTCGACCTACATCTCCCCTTCTGTTAATGCTGTTGGAGCCATGTACGCCACACCTCCCATGGCGCGTTGTCCTGGAAATATCCCTGTTTCTGCCTACAATTCTGCCAAACGTCGCTCCCCCGAAAGTGTTCTTCCTCTCGATGCGCCTACTCAACCTAGGCGATACGTCACACCTTCCATCACGTCTCGCAAAGACATCCCTTCTTTCTACACACAAAAACGGCACACGTCCTTTCCATCCGAAGGCGAAGAGGACGAATTGGAGGAGGAGCGGTCTGGTATTCCCAACACTGATCAACAGGAAATTGAAAAGAGGAGAAGGAAAAACACGATTGCAGCTAGAAAGAGCAGGATGAAGAAACTCGAGCATAAGATTGCGCTGGAGCAAGCGGTTGAGAGGCTGACCACCGAGAAGGAAATCTGGAAGACTCGTGCTCTGACGCTTAGGTCCATCCTTCACAAGCACGGCATACCCTGTCCCGACTTCGACGACTAGTTCGTCACCGATAGTGACAGTTTTCGAACTTGATCCATCCTCCCGATTCAATCAGTTTCATTCACACTAATTGTGTGTATTATAACCGATTCTTGGGTGCCCGTGATGATATCTGTGCCAGTGAGTATCCTGTTTCGCTACTGCTGGGGTCATACATGCTGATTCTGCTTGCTCACTCCTATAGCAACCTCCGGCTCCCATATGATAGACTTCTTTCGGTCATAGGAGGTGGAAACACTTTCGTGATCCAAGTACTACCTTTACATTCGACATTATCGTCTGGCCTAGAAGTACAGAGTGGAGATGACAGATGTTAGATGCTTCTAAAGTGGACATGGACTTTTTCTTTTTTATGTGTATAATGTTAGTTCGAACTTGATGAGGTTGGCTAGATAAAGGTTACCATCTTGTATATATCACTAATTTACACCATGAGATATGAGGATAGTCAAAATTTTATTTCAATGGACGTAATCGTTTGCGTGGAGTTGCCCACGCCGGTTCCGGTTGCTGGCAGTTCCGGAAAACGGCTCAGCAGATAACCGGCATTTTGCTCGGCTTTTCGATTAATATTTCTTAAAGAAAGTCGACGCTTACTTCCAGAAAGTAGGCACAACTACCACAGTCTGCCATCGAGCCCCGTGTAATAAATAAAAGCAGGCACAACAATACTGGAGGTCTCGAGATTAAGTTTATCGAACCCCTAATAAACAATGCAGATTAAAGCTGTGTCTCGCACTGCCACTATTTCTGAGATTGATCTATATGTCTACACATTTGTGATTCATGAAAGCAATTACCGGAGAGAGTGACACAGAGGCTGGGGGGTCTTTCAGGTGGCTTGATTGATGGAAGAGATTTTTGGGGATCACATTGAAAGATGGTTCCGTACTGGAAAAGGGCTCAATATCGTTAGCTAGTTTTATTCATTGAAATTCTCCTTTGTGTTGATTCCTTTTTTGTTCCTTATTACTCTATCCCTCGCGGAAAGCTTATACCCATCAAAATACTTATATGCATAATCGATTGGAAGTCTCTGCAGTTCTCATGTGAGCCCAGTTTATTGCTGTAGAAACACTCATTCGCGTGCCTGACTATGGATACGCATCTACAGTAAGCCATTTCTACGCTACGGCTGTGGCCAATCATTCTCTCCCCCATCTAAAAACATAATTACATCGAGGTAGATATGTCGAGGAGTTCATATAATAGTACATCATGCTGCAGTTATCTATATTTTCATGCCTCGAAATCCTAACAAAGATGGGCAGCTCGGGAACTCTCCCTCAATTCCTTGTCCATATAGTAGTCAAGGTCGGCGTGAAGCGTGACCATATGGTATTCCAGATTTGTAGGAAAAGAAGAACAGTTTCGATGACGATCCCGAACATTTGAAGTTCAACTGAATGTTCCTAAGTGAGGTGAGGCCATACAAAGACACTTCAGCACTAAAATTAATGTAGAGATGACTTAGACTCTGGAAATCGGATTGTGGAGGGAACGGTGGAAGAAATCTCCAGCAAATGGAAAGCCGAGGGAGATTTGGAATGGATTGAGTGCGGAAACGGGATGAAATAGTAGCATTAGACAGAATACAGAGGGACCAAACACTTCAGGTTCGGGCACAAAGAGGGAGTACTTTGGCCAGCCGTGCATCGTCGGTCAGGAACCGTTACTCAGGCGTGATCAATTATATTGACGAGTTTTAGGACATCTCGAATAACTACCCATTTTATAGGAGGAAAACTAGGTGACTAGACAGTCAGAGCCAGAGAGGCGAGTCGAAAGAAAATGACTCACGCTAGGGCCTTCAATATATGCACTTTTGAGGAAAAATAAATAAATGATATATTCACTTGACTATCGAGTCGGCATATCCGTGAAACGCAACACCCTGGTTTATAAGCTGGAGATATTATTTCAGAGGCTGGTCATGCGGGAGGAACAGATGCTCACAAAGGCAAAGTGCACAATAATGAAAACTCAGGTATGAGAGCATGGCCGCGACCGCGTTGGATTAGGGATCAGTAGGTAGACCTCTATCAGGTTTGATTATTGACAGGATAGCCTCTTACGGTTTCTGGACCTGAAATGATATTCAATCACAAATCAAAGGTGTGTGTGTTGGCGTTCATAATCGAGGTTTGATTGAATTCCGACCTTTTCCACGTCTTAAATGCGTGTCGACAGAGGTGTGTTTGTTTGTTTGTTTGTTGTTAGCTCATCAAATCTCAAGCTGTTTAGATGGGTGTGCGTTAACTAAACGTCAACCGTGTTGACCTGGAGCCGCTATTCTAATTTTACTATGTTGGACATAATTTGAAGTTGTAAAATATAACATACACAGTAAGAACCAAATTTATTGTTGCATCTACAGTCCACGACGTTTAAGGACCGCTCTTGCCTCCGTTGAGAAATCAGGACTGTATCCCGGCAGATGTGCCCAGGGCTCGATGACATCATCCATCCTACAGAGAAAGTGCATATACCGGTCACCCCTACCCACATGCGATTGATTGGGCCGATTAGCTCGCAGAGATACCCACTCCAATATGACCCTCGGGTCGTAACGACCTGTTTCGACGTCCTCAAGAAACTGACGGGCTCGGGCGCCGCCCCCCAGCCTCTCGTACGTTGAACGGCGGAGGCTGGATCGAAGCCATACTATGCAACATTCCACAGTCGAAGGAAGATGAGGAGCCACTTGCTTGGTGATCGTCTCAAAGTGAGCTTCAAGCTCATCCGCACTCTGGATTGCCGATAGGCAGTCCAACCGGAAGTACTTGAGGCTTTGAAGTGAAGAGAGTCCAGACCAAGACACTTCGTTGCTATAGTTCACGTCAAGATGGGTTAGACCTTGGAAAATCGGCATATGGAAGGAGCGGTTGTCAGGAGGAAACGATCTCCAACAAATAGAAAGGCGTCGGAGATGTGGGAGGGACAAGCCATTTGACGCGAAAAGTAGATGCAGTATTTTTTGATTGGTAGCATTAGACGGAGTCCAGAGGGCCAGACTCTTGAGCTCCGAGCACAAAGGCAGAAGTTCTTTGGCTACCAATGCATCATCGACCAAGAGTCGATGGACGTATTTTGGATGTACATTGAGTTCATATCCCCTTCGAACCATGGACAGTAGCTCGTGGCTGTTATGGCGAATTCCGCTGACCCACGGGTCGGCATGTCTGTAAAAAGCAATACTCTGATATGCCAGAGGTTCTATCCTGGAGCGATTATCACAGAACCTGGTCGTTTGGGAGGGGAATAGGCGCTTACCAAGACCTGACCAGGGCAGACACAAGGGTCAAGTTCCATGCGTCCCCGTTGCTCTCTTCGAAAGCTGCCTCAAATATGAGACGCCTGATCTCCAAGGGAAGTCGGTTGAAATAGTGAAAACTCGGGGAAGTGCTCATGGTCGCAAGTGTGTTGACTGAGGGATTGGTGGGCAGGGATTAAGTGAGAGAGACAGTGCACCCCAGAGGCCATTATAAAAGATTTCCAAGGGTCGTGAAACACTCCACTACGTCTTCGGTTGTTGGTGGGTCGTCCCTGTGCCGAGGGGCTTGGCGTTAATTGAACAATACCAGAATTATTATCAAACGAAGAATGGTCTAGGGGAATTTATGATTCACCGGAATATCGCAGATTTGTAGATTTCCCACACAAACCGTTGATGTATCTATTTCTGTACCGTCAGGTCGACCTTCATTTCTGGAATTTTCACTGGACCTAAAACACAAAACAACCTGGCAAGCTTCTGGCACATATGAATATCAAGCTGTTCAAGAGATCAGGCGCCTGCTCGCCATGGAAATCAAAGACCACTACAAATGTCAAATGTTAGTCGATGTAGTGTAGCCCGCAAAATCGGAGTTTGATTCAATCTTGAACTCTAATCCTGAACCCTATTTCACATTTCTGAGGCATCTTGGATCGCGCAGTCGTCCGTTCAACAAGCAGCGCAACAATCTGAGTGTCCAAGTTTTCCTCCCTGTGAGATCGCAAATATGACCTTGCCCTGCCCTTCCATATTCTATATATAAATTTTGAGGAAAAACAATTGTGAAATTGTGTGGTCAACGTCTGATCGGTGACTAATGATGGTAGTGTTCGGATCACCTCTGGACCACTACGACCACTACTTTCGTGCATTCGCTAAGCACTCTCCTATATGTATGTATGATCTGTAAAGCCCCTCCGCTCTTATGTCGTAAACGACAGGCTAATCGTATTCTCTACTCGATGAAAGATGGCTCAAGTGTGAGTGCTACAGAAAGCCTATCGCCAGGATTTATTGCTTCAGATGTTCTATACATTGAGAAAAGCGTCTTGCATTTCCAGAATATGACAAGGAGGAAAGATCAAGTGATTATTTTAAAAAAACGACCTTGGCTATCACGTTGCATACAAGAACAACATCCCTTTTTTCCCGGTATCTCTTCGTGATCACTTGACTTGAGCATAGTCGAATTTTTCAAGGATGCGTGTTATGAGGTGTTCTTCATCCTTATTAGCCTACCCATCGTAGGCACTCGTAATGGTGAAATTATGTTCATGAATTATGAGGCGAGCGACATAACCATCACAGGGTCGCAGCAACCGAAATCATGGACCGTATCCGCGTGAACTAGACCACTTAGATATCTTTGGAGTGAGTCACTGATTTTTATTGTCTTGTTCTGAGACATAGTCGAAATTCTTCCCTCTTCGTTTCTCACCTCAATCGCGTTCCAATATCAGGAGCTTACTGAATATATTGCAAGCTTTGTGGCTACGCAATACGATGAGATCAAGATGTGTTCATAGTTTATTTTGTTGTACAACGTGACATATTCGGTTGGCCATTTCCGTAGAGCTGGGGTGAGCTCAGTTAATTGATAGTTAATTGATGTGCTCGAGCTACTATGTATCTACAATACACTATTTTTATAGATATAAACTCTTAGACATACTCCGATCCAGACAAAATCGACTAATGAAAATCGCAATATAAAATACACTTCCATATTCGTATTTGGCTGGGCGGAGTT
>Ga0157357_1001237_pt1 | contig 10715 bp, 10 predicted proteins | sample AttcapACBM1_FD_111485 | JGI IMG/M metagenome (GOLD analysis project Ga0157357, IMG submission 111485) | Fungus gardens microbial communities from leaf cutter ant in Botucatu, State of Sao Paulo, Brazil - Atta capiguara ACBM1 | ecosystem: Host-associated > Fungi > Mycelium > Unclassified ... | reverse complement strand
TTGAGGGAGAAAAAATTGAAAGAAAAGAAGAAAAAACTAGTGGAAGTAAGAAAAATAGAAGAAGGAAAAATATCAAGAGAGGTAACAGTAAAGATAGGGCTGAAGCAACAGGAGGATAAAGAAGAAATTGTTGTAGAGGCATTATTAAACAGTAGTATGATAGGGTTGATAATGAGCTTAGAATTTGCAAGGAAGAATAAGTTTAGGAAGAAGAAGTTGGATAGGCTAATTTATGTAAGGAATGTGGACAGTATCTTTAACTATTTTTAAAGGGAATAAAGAGAGAATGGAGATAGATGTGATAAATAAGCAGAAGTAGAGTGTAATATTAGAAATGTTATGGCTGGCATGCCACAACTCTAAAATTGATTGGAAGACAGAAGAGGTAAAAATGACAAGATGTCCAGATAAGTGTGGGAAGCAGTAGAAGATGAAGCAGACAAAGCCAGGATAGCAGAAGCAAAAGGAAAAAGAACAGAAGAAAGAAAAGATACAGAGAGAAAAGAAGAAAGAGTTTGGGAAACCAATGGTTGAAAAAGAGCAAGAATGATAGAAGAGAAATATTCAATAGAGATTAGAACAGTAGAAAAAATAGTTCCTAGAAGGTTCCATAAATATTTGAAGGTGTTTGAGAAAAAGAAGTCAGAGAGAATGCTAACAAGGAAGACATGGGATTATGCCATAGATCTCAGGAAAAGATTTGTTCTAAAAAAGAAGAAAATATACCCATTATCAAGAATAGAGAGAGAGGAAGTTCAGAAGTTTGTAAAGAATCAGTTAAGAAAGGGGTACATTTGACCATCAAAATTACCACAGATATCACTGGTGTTCTTTATGCTGAAGATGAATAGGAAGAAGAGGATGGTACATGATTATTAATATCTGAACAGTTGGACAATTAAGAACAATTATTCATTACCACTGATCTCAGATTTAATATAAGGAAGAAGAATGTGTTTATAAAGATGGACTTAAAGTAGGGGTATAACAATGTGAGAATTAAGGAGAAAAATGAGTAAAAGACAGCATTCTCAATGCTAGAGAGTGTCTTTGAGCCAACAGTAATATTCTTTGCATTAACAAACTCACTGGCAACTTTTCAGGCAATAATGAATAACTTGCTTAGGAATATAATAGAAACAGAAGATGTAGTGATGTTTATTGATAATATGATGGTGGGAATAGAGAAAGAGAAGGGACATGACAATATTATAAAAGAAGTATTAAGGAGGATGGCAGAAATAATTTATTTGTAAAACCAGAAAAATGTATATGGAAGGTTAGAGAAGTTAGGTTTTTAGGAGTGGTAATAGAACTAGATAAGGTGAAAATAGAGAAGGAAAAAGTACAAGAAGTAGTAAATTGGCTAGTACCAAGGAGTATGAAGAATATGTAGAAGTTTTTGGAATTGGCAAATTATTATAGATAGTTTGTCAAGAATTTTGCAAAGATAGAAAAACCTCTTTATGAGATAATAAGAAAAGATATAAGGTGAAATTGGTGAGAAAGCCAGTAAGAAACATTTGAAGAGTCAAAGGAACAGAACCAGTCTTAGTAATACCAGTCTTGAATAAGGAGATAAAAGTAGAGGTGAATGTGTTGGACTTTGCTATGAAAGGAATATTGTTGATAAAGTACAAGAATGAGAAGTGAAGGCCAGTAGCCTATATTTCCAAGTTGTTGAATGAAGCTGAAAGAAATTATGAAATTCATGATAAAGAAATGTTAGTAATTATTCAGTGTTTAGAGACATGAAGGTATATATCACAAAATAAACTACTTACCTATGATATCTGAACTTTAGATATACCTTCAGAAGTTTAGGAATAATTCAGAAGTTCAATAATAGTGACAATAATAATAAAGATCAATACAGATATCAATGATAATAAAAAATAATAATTAATGATAATTGATATAAGATGCTGTTAAGTCTGAGGTTTAATTTTTAAATATAGATGTATATATACAAAATAGTAATAGTCTATGTGCAAGCTGTTTCCATTACATGATTCAAACCTATACCTGGTGGGACTATCATCTGTCATAGCAGATGTCAGGCTAATTTTAGAAGATGACTAATTATATTACTACATTGATATGCTTGTATCTCTATCTCTATAAATACTGGTCTCTATATAATGTATAATATATCATTAGAGACAGTTTGATAAGTACTTTCCAATACAAGTTTGATTGTGGGAATCTATTCAGTTATTCCTGAGACAATAGCCAATAAAACATGTAGTGACTGATAGTCTGATGTCTCAGTAATCTGTTATCACTTTTGTACATCTTATACATGTATAAATAGCTCTTATTTGAGACTTTCTAGTGTAACTTGGTTTGTAAGAATCAGTCTACTGGTTGTGAAGATACAAGTCAAATGAAGTTTGTGATAGTGCACTATATAAATAATAATCTTGGCTTTAACTGAAAGAAGTTATATCTAACTTAGCTTTGTTACATGGTTGTAATTTGAAAATAGGTTTTTCAAATTTAAACTAAGAACAAGTGACACTGAATTATCAGACTAAGAAACTATATATAGTAACTGTAGTTCTTAAATATAAAAAGAAGCTCCTTTAATAATAGAATACTACATATACTCTAAATTATTGAGCATTATAGGAGTTGTCACTTAGATCTCTATAGAATTGGAATAGAAAGACTTTTGTTCTTGGTGTGATAGTTGATCAAAATGGAGTGTAATCTATTTTAGGAGAAAGTGAGTAGGTTCAGATGAAGTTAGTGTTATCTAGAATGGATAATGGATACAGTTGGATTAGTATGTAACATGAATAAGTGATAGTATAAACAATAAATTGCTACAAATAAATATAGATAAAAAATATCATATCTAAGCATAAGAGAGTTAGTATGTATATGTGTGGAAGAATAGTGTTAGAGCAACTGAACAAAATTTATGAAGTTTATACTTCAGAAAAACCTAAGTATATTATAAAGGTATATGTTAAGTTTACAGACAGTGGACTTAGTGTTTTCTCTATTTTACTTTTCATTTTTATTTTCATTCTGTTTTATTTTCTATTTTCTATTTTTAGAACAGCTAGGGTTAGGACTGATCAGTCACGCTATCACATCAGTCACAACCTGATGGCATAGTTACAAGACGGATCATGAGACTTGGGAGAATTTAGTAGAAGATTCAAGAACAAATGACATCATACAATATGGACACCACATGGTTGTTTAGGGTAGGGTGCACAGTACTTAGTATGGACCATCTGTAGGACTATATAAGGTAGACTAGTTTGTAGAAGAGTTCTCTATTAAGTTCTCTTGTGTTACTCAAATACAAGAGTTGTTCTATTGTCTGACTCTAAGGACTTTAGTTCATAACAGTATAATACAACCTACTTTCAGAAAAATATAAGAGAACTGAATGGGATCTTCTGAATGTAGCTACTTTTTAAACACATTATAGTCTATTGCATTCTTAGTAGAACAATGCTGAGTCAACCTAAGAATAATAGTGTGCAAATTGGTCAGAAATCTGGGTAGAGTATTTAGAATATTATCTAAAAAGACAGAATGCATTTAATAGTAGTTGGGAGGCAGCAAGTGACAATTCTAAAGGTCTTCCAAGGTAATAGGGTTTGAGTGTGGAGATTGAGAGACTCTGTTTGGACAGATATAGTAAAAAGTGAGGTCTTTTTACAAGCAGGTTCTCATAACCTAGTACTTTGTACTAGTAAATTTTTACTGTTTATTTCTCTAAGCTTTTTGTTGAAAAATAAATATAAAAAAGTATCCAAGTATTGCTTCTTATGAATAGATAGTAAATTACTCTGTTACTGTCATTATACTTTTATTTCTCCGGCATAAACTAACTATATAAAACTGATCATAACAACAAATAGCTCAAAATAGTTAGTTTTGAAAGATAAATATCTACTTAACCTATGGAAATCCAGTAAAATATGAAACACTAGTATCTCCATTGTCAGCAGATAGCAAGTACAATAAAAGATGATGCTTATAGAAAAGAACAGAAGTACATGAGCTAGTTCAAATTCACCAATACTGTAAATACAAACCAGGCCACAGACTTCTTTTCTTTTCTGTAAGCATTGACTTTTATTTTACTTATTATCTGCCGACAATGGAATTCCCACCGATGCACTCCAACCACTTCCAATGGTGTTTTTTGGCTGTCATCACCACCAGTGGCCTCACAGAAACCATCTCCAGCGATCAAGCGCAATCACAGGACATGCCCGAATTCACTTGGCCCTCACAGGTCCATCTGAGATGAACAGAGGCAGACACAAGTTCACGAAAAGTCATGCAAAAGGAGAGACGTGAAGGCTACTAATGATCGAATCCTCGATGGATGCAAAGTTCCGTCTCCAAAAATCGCCATCACATCCTACCGCATAAACAGAAGTTCAAATTTCAAGAATCTCGTGGTGGCTATAGGCCATCCAAAAGCGCTACGATCATCGCTGTTAAACATGAGCCTTTGCCAAGTCCAGAGCCTTGAAAAAGCGAACCACCGATCCCACTTTGAGTCCATAAACTAAGTGTCCTGCAGAACCTATTTTTTGTAAGTCCGCAAATTTTATTGTCATCACGATCGTGGAGAAAGTGGGACACCAACCCATGCCATCAACTTTTTTCTGTATGCTATATCAGATATTTCGTGGGTAATTTCAACGTTCGTCTGATGGTCTATCACGCTTTGTCTCGTTGGATCGCATCTACGTACCAACCTCACATTTTGTTCAAACCTTTGCGGTCGATATTAATATTGATATCGTTCATCGTAGTCGGCAAGTAATTTTACGTGAGGTTTCGAGCCATCAGTGGCTTTGATGCCCCTGGAGAAAGGTTTAGCTCAGAAGCGTAAAACCTAGTGAGTGGCCACAAACAGTTTATATTATGCCAGTGTTGGCCATGAAGTTAACAAACCTGGAGATGAAGTTGACATGTCATTTACGGTGTAGCATTGTCGCAGAGTTCTCTGCAGTAGGTTGTAGAAGACGTAGTGACATATGACATGACAGAATCAAATCAGATCGTACTGATGGCTTCTAAAAATCACGTGATAAAGGGTGCACCGTGATCGAAACCAAGTACTCCTAAAACTTACTATAATATGGGTCAAGCAACATCTACTCCTACTTCTCAAAATGCATCTTCACTGGCTGCATCTACTCCAGCCAAGTGCCCAGTGGACCATTCTCAACTACAGGCTGGAACTTCACAACTGAGCGCTGTAGAAAATAACAGAGCTTCAACACCCGCTCAGTGTCCTGTTGACCACGGGAAAACAAACCCCCTGAACCAAATGCCTGATCTCGCAAATGCTCGGCAGCCTGGACAAACTATGAAATTGCCGACTGAGCGTGTTGAATCATCTATACCAAGGGACGGTTCAAAGAAGTGGGAATACCCTTCACCACAACAATTTTACAATGCCCTTGTGCGGAAAGGCTGGGAGACACCAGAGGAGCATATAGAGGTCATGGTTGACATACATAATTTTTTGAATGAAGAAGCGTGGCGAGAAGTGCAGAAGTGGGAGAAACGTCAGTATGAGTATGTTATTTCTCTGACCCCTGCATGGTTTTTATTGATCTCTCACTCTGACTTTTTATTTACAGTGGTAACGATTTGCAACTGACAAGGCTAAGGGGTCGACCGGGTGAGCTTTCCCCAAAGGCTAGGTTCCATATGTTAGCTGGTTGGGTTTTCCCCTCTCGCTTTTCGTAAGTTTACAGTTACTTCATAGCCTTTGCCCCTAACACTTTGGTCATTCTCTTATAGAAGCGAACCACCATTTGATCGCCACGACTGGGTCGTTCGACGACCAAAAACAGGCGAGGAAGTCCGTTATGTGATCGATTACTATACTGCCCCATCCGACCCTGACGGCTCACCTGTATTCTCCCTCGATGTCCGACCCGCCCTCGATAGTTTTGGTAGCTTGAAGGAGCGGATAACTGTTGCAACCGAAGATGCATGGGCTGCATTTCGTGAGAGAGAAACACCACCTAGTAGAGAACCTCATCACCAGTAGTCGTTTCGCCATTCAATCGATCCCATTCGCTGTCCCTCTAGGTTACTAGTCCGTAGACCATTGATTCTATATACTTGTTCTGCTGCTATGTATCACTGCCTATTTTACTATTGATTCTCAACTCTCTCTGGAAAGTTAGATGTGGCATGTGAATAGCAAATACATAGTCTTCAAGAAAAGATATTATCGATACACAGTCGTAGTTTTCAAACTTCGTCATCATCCTGATCTAGGCCTGGTCTAGGTCTGTTCAATCGGGTTGGTTATGTATTCCTGCAATTCGAGGATGTCTGTATATCTCAGGCAGTGAAATTTCAAATCTACGATAGGCCCACCGCACCCGTGACGAGATTTCACCATTTGAATCAAAATTCCGATGTCTCTGAACAACAAAGGACTTGCTTGACAGATGACAAGTGTTGTCAAAGCTGGAAAACTGCGAGCGATAATATTTTGTTGATCCCATGTATGGAGGGCGTGCGACGGCAGTGAAGTGTTGCCTAGTGCGTTCCAGATTGTATTCAGTGAATATTTCGAGTCTAACTTGATCGTCGTCAAGTTTGGTAAAGTTCCACAACAGGTATGCAGAGCTATCGGGGATAAATTAGAGCATATACCGGAAAACTCGACAGTGACCAATCCCGAGACATTGAATGTATCGAAAAAAGCATAGAACGCTTGTCGAAGTATGGAGTTTCTGAGTTGGGGAGTCTCTTGAGAGCATACGACCTGAAGACGAGCCCGAAACAATTGATGGTGCTGATCGCTTACACGAATTTCCATATAATTTTCCAAAGGATTTTCCCATTCCCACTCAAAGCCAACCGCTCGCATGGGTTCCAGTATGTTATGCAGTCCAAGGTGGAAGTGTTTGGCGATGAGGGAAAAGTATGTTCGAATGATCAATGAATCGTCAACGGATGTCTTCCCTTTAATGAATACATCTGTGCTTGCTAGATGTTGCAAGTGGAATAAGACGACCGCGCAATCCATTGCGGAACCAGCAATATTGAACACTTCCAAGCAGCTCAACACAACGGGTGGAAACCAAGGCAGACTGTCAGCAGTGCTACAGACAGGCAGGCAGTCAAGGAGCGATACAGAGCGAAGACCAGAGAGACTTCTAAAGACACTCAAGAGTTCATCCAGTGGCGGTGAATTGACATGACTGAGGGCAAGGGTTGTCAAGGTCAAGGTGCAATGAAGAAAACAATGTGGCCCCCAGATGATATGAGCATTGCTCAACGCGAGCGTACGTAGACGTGGTGAAAGCTTAAACGAGTCTTGAAGGAGAAAAAGACAAGGACTAGCTTTGCCATGGTCAAAATTGAGATAAGCCTTATCAAGTAAAGGCGCCGCCCCAGAGAACCCGTGGCCATCAAACAGAAAGCCTTTCAGTTGGTAAAAATGCACGAATCCGGATGAGATGCTCAAGTAGCGTATTCGATGCAAATTATTGGAAATAAGTCGAGCCATTTCAAAAGCGCATCTTTCAGAGAGTTGACCATGGACACTAAGTGAAGCCATTCCAGATCTGTGAAACATTGCTTCTGCGAGTCCTATGCAAGAGATATTGATGTCCGACCACAAATTCGAGTCAGACAGAGCCGCATGTCTCCATTGGGTGCAAACGTGGGAGATCCATATCCAGTGAGAAGACTGAGGCCATTTGCAAGACGTTCGAACCAAAGTAAAGATGCGCGAAAGGATTTCGGGTGGCAGCATAGAAACAGGAAGAAGTGTATTTCGCCAGGTCAGAAGTTGAAGTTGGCCTATCATATCATTCAGTAAATGACAATCCCATTACGAACAAATGCAACCACGTGATCCAAATCGGAGGCGGGCCAAGTCGCAAAATCTATCTGCAAAAAAAGTGTCAGTATGCTGCCCCGAAATCTCCAGGCCTTTGCCTTCCGCAATGCTGTCCGTGCGCGTTCGCCCACTACATACCTCAAATTTCCTCCTCCATTCCGGATAGCCGCCCAACGGCATGCAGGTTTCCACTCCTCATCGCGACGACACAACGAACCCACAAAGTCCCCGTTCCAGACTTTTGTCGACGTTTTGAAGGAGGAGTTGAAGAAGGACAGGGCGCTTCAGGACAATGTCAAGCAGCTGCAGGGTGACGTCGACAAACTCCAGGACTCAGAGACTATGAAAAGGGCACGCGCCGCGTATGAGCGTGCTCGGGTATGCGTTATGTCATATCCCTTTTTGTATACAAACATAACCGCTTGAAATTAGCTCACCTCCAGCATAAAAGAAAATCCTCGTTTGCGTGCTGCAGCTGAGGAACTTAAAAAAACCGGTGTCAAAGTCGGTGATGCCGTTGGAGAGGCTCTCAAGTCCATGGAGGAGAGCGAAGTCATGCGTGCAGTACGTCGACATCCTCCAGCCCTATTGCCATTAAGAAACATGACCTTGACTAGATTGCACGCGCGACCAATGCCGTCTCGGCCACCATTGACAAAACAACGGAACCTATCCGGAATACTGCTGCTTATAAAACCCTAGCAGAGACTCTCGTGGATGCTTTTGATGACTCGGGAAGTGCCAAACATGCAGGCTTCGAAGAGAAAGAAGTTCGTCGACTACGGAGACAAAAACGTTTGGCCAAGGCTGGCAAGGAACAAGGTATTGGACGTGGACGTGTGAAAGAAGACTCAGAGTATGTTTCTCTCAAATCCTATGCTGATCTTTTCTTATCAGAGATAGAGCTGGGCAGTCACTTGTCCTGCATAAGGATTCACCCCGACAAGAAGCCTGGAGTCGCCTCAAGGATTCAAATCCTATCTTACGAAGCTTCGTTTCAATGCGTCAAGCTTACGATGAATCGGAGAATCCTGTTGTATCATCAGTGCGATCCGTAACACAGACTATCGGCTCCTGGTTCGACGAAAATGAAAATGCCCAGGTGCAGAGACTGATGAAGATGCTCGATCCGACTTTCAATCACGAGAGTTTTGAGCGAGAGCTGCGGGAATACATCGTACCCGAAGTCGTGGATGCATACCTCTCAGCTGACCAGGAAGCTCTCAAGGCTTGGTGCGGTGAAGCAGTGCGTAAACTTTCGAAATCACAAGGATCTATTTTCATCGGTTGACTTTGCAGACATATAACGTCCTCTGGGCAACGATGGAGCATTATCTCCGTCAGGGCTTAGTCAGTGACAGTAAAGTACTCGATATTCGTCAAGTTGACGTGAGTGCAAGATCTCTGGATTTTGCCTCGTTCGCTGAGAGCATTTCAGATTTCCGACGCAAAAATTCTTGATAATAATGTCCCTGTATTCTTGGTCACCTTTGTGACACAAGAAATTTTGATGTTCCGAAATGCCAAGACGCGCGAGATCAGTGTTGGGGCTGACAACAAGGTTGAGCAGTGTGTTTATGTTGCTGCCATAACTCGGATGGAAGAAGAGCTTGATAATGAACTTACGGGAGGGTGGAAGGTTATCGAAGTATGTAACAGAACCAGTTTCGATGTGAGGGAACTCATTTTCTTTCATAGATGGGTCGTCGTAGTGGGCGGGCATATCTCTAGGGTGCTTCGTGTTTATAACCCTTGTTTTCCGTGTCGTTTGGTATAATAATCCCACTCCACTCCACATTATTTAATTACGTATTCTAATACAGCGTTTTAAATGGTCTCCAGAGTGTGTCTTCGGTAGCCTTGGCGTATCGCAACACATAGCTTGAAAGCTAAGGTATTTAGAGATAGGAAGACAATTTGATTTCACTCTTCTGATTGTCTACCCGCCCTTGTATGACACAAAGAATTGCTCGTAGTATCACAACACAACACATGTGGTATGCATTTTTGTCTACTATGTACAAAGTTGGTGTAGGCTGCTTGCTCTGAGTATGCATAATCAATTAAGGATCTACCACAGCTGCCATGAAGAGTTCCCTTTCAGAGACTGTCTTGTTAGCTAGTTTTTGGTAGTCCTCTTCTAAGATATCATAATTCCTTCATAATTCCTGCAACAGGAAGATCTTACTAATCAGTCATCAAATGAACCGTGAGAGATCCAGAACAAAGGATCTCTGTGATTAGAATAAGTCTTGGGCATTTCTATTCTCTAAACCTTTATATAAAAGATAAGTCAGTCCTAAGCTATTGTTAAATACAGTTCTCACTTCAAGTGAAAGTCTGTGATTAGTTGCATGCTAGAACAATAGTGTCAAAAACTCATAGCAAATGCATATTGTTCTTATAGCATATACATGTATATTAGAGCAGAGTTAAGTAACTTCTAGCACAGACCATAATGTACTTGTATAAATAACAGATGAAGCTCTTTGTCAAGTTCCTCTTGTAAAACCCCAATACAAGACTGGACTACTAAGTCTACTACTGAGTGTATACCATACTGCTCCAGTATTGGTCACTTCAACAAGAATAGATTAAAATTACCCAAATGCAGAGTAAGCATTGATGCTTATCTATAAAGATATGACTAAGCATAGACAACAACCTTGGCTTTAACTTATGTGTTGTGTATTAAAGATAAAGGATAATTATTTGTAATTGTCCATGAATCAATATACCTATAGTCTTCAACCATTTGCTTCTAAACAACATATAGGCTGCACTAATACAAATTGTCAGAGTTGAAGACAGTGGACTTTATTTATTTTCATTTCATTTCTCATTTTCATTTTCATTT
>Ga0157357_1001236_pt1 | contig 10715 bp, 9 predicted proteins | sample AttcapACBM1_FD_111485 | JGI IMG/M metagenome (GOLD analysis project Ga0157357, IMG submission 111485) | Fungus gardens microbial communities from leaf cutter ant in Botucatu, State of Sao Paulo, Brazil - Atta capiguara ACBM1 | ecosystem: Host-associated > Fungi > Mycelium > Unclassified ... | reverse complement strand
TTTCCAAGAATAGGTGATGAGTTATTGAATTCTTTGAATGTCTGTTTTCTAAGAGTAAGTTAATTACATGATTTGATAGTAAGGAAGTGGTTCTGAGTTGATTTCTACTGCTAATCTTCTGTAAGGATAAGTAAATGGGAATGAGATCTGTAATAGCTTTTATTCCCAATGTTAGCAATATTATAAAAGCTCTTGTAATCTATATGATAGCTCTCTGCTGTATTTTTCTGAGTTTTTTAAGAGAGTAAAATAATAGAGTGTTCTTGAAGTACTATAAAGGAAATCTGTAGAGTGCAATATATAAAACACAAGTTCTATAAAGTAACTGTTTATAATAAGAAAGTAATTCTTGCATAGAGTTTTACAATATTTTCAAGTCTTTTATGGTTGAAAGTGCTTTGTTGGAATATAGTCAAATATATTGACAAAAGGTTAACTTCCTGTTGAAAACAAAACTGAGATATTTCCAGGTGTTTTTCAGATATAAAATTGGTCCTCCTAAAGTGCTAAAGTCTGGAAGAGAAAGGTCAAAACTTCTAAGTAACCTCAAATAATGGAAAACTTCTGATTTTCTGTGTTTGATAGCAAGGTTGAATTAGTTAAAGAAAAAGATAATGATGTTGTAGCTACAAAACAATGAAGTGTTTGATTTCTCAAAGAATTTTTTCTGAGAAATAAAAAGTCTATTATCTACAAAACAAAGAAATGAAACAGAATATCTGGAATAAGATTTTTGACTCTTTCTTTCAAAAATATGAAAAATAGGTGAAATGTAAAGAGTAGAAAGAATAGGGAAAAGAGCAAATTCTTGTTCTATACCTAAGTTTATATTAAAAAATAGGAAAACAAAATTGTTCCACAGATATTGGGTTTTCCTATTTATTAAATAATTAGAAAAGAAGATTGAGATGTATAAATCAAAACTAGCTTTGTCCAGAATTAACAAAAGAAGAAGAAGATTAAGTAATGGGAAAAACTGAGTGATATTAAAGGCTAGAGTGCTTGTTTGAAGACCTTTAACATATCTTAAACAAATAAGATAGGTAAGAAAAATACCTACATAAGTAATTGAGTACTATTTAAGTCCACCTAGTTGATTGGAATGAATAAAATTCAAAGCAATAGATTGATTTTGTAGTCTTTCACCAATGATTTTCTTGATAATTTTTGTTGTAATTCAAAGATCTGAGAGTAGATTAGAGAAAAAAACCTCATATATAGTTTATATAAAAGAACTTGATGGAGTTCCTAGTATAAGTTTGTCTACCTTATATATACTAGACTACCAGTCTGTATAATACTACTATTAGCCTGCCCTAAAGGCCATACATTATTCTTAAGGTTAGTATATATAGAATATACTATATAACATCATATTGTTCCATATAACATTGTGATAGTAATAGCATTATGTAAATGTGATTGATGTGTGACAGTTTGTGACAGTGACATGTAATCTTTTTTTAAATCATCAATTTATTATATAAGATATGATGGCAGACTATGATAGCTACTTTGTAACTACTTACAAAAAGATTAAGAAAAAACAATAAAGAAAGAAAAAGAACAAAAGAAAATAAAAGAAAAGAAATAACATAAGCAAAAGAGATCTAAGTAATACCTTTATAAAAAGAGAAGGCATTTAGATTAAACTCATGAAAGACCAGTAAATGACTCAATGTAGACCTCAAAGAATTCTAATACTTATTATATACTCTGCATTCATAGAGAATATGTCATCTTGTTTTAATTGGATATGCTCTATACAGACAATTGAAGTTTTCTCTTAGGAAAAACCTCAGGTGATATTCTTTTATAGGAGTATAATTTGTAATAGCTCTAGTGGCTCTTACACATGACAAATTTAAATGTTTGAATTGTCTGATCCATAGACCTTCTTTAATGTATAAGAGTTTAATTGTGTGAAATTTATCATCTAGAAGTTTAAGAAAGTGATTACCCTTGAGATTTAGAAAGCTTGGAATGTTATTTACCAGTTTTTAATGATGTTGTCACATTTTTCTTTCTTATTAAAGTCCTATAATGCTTTACAAGGAAATATCAGAGAGAGGTTGAATTTCTTTGTGTCTTTGTCAACCAATGTATAATGAAACCATTTAGTATTACTTGAACAGTCCCAGGATTCAATAGAATTCATTAAGTATTTATTGAAGAATACTCTAAGATCCTTCACTATAACAATTAATTGTAGTTAGTAGAGGTGAATTGCAGAATCAAAGATACATTACACTAAATGAATAATATTAGTGATGACAATGATATAGATAGCTTCTGGAATTTGAATAGCTTGGTTAATCTCACATCTGATAGCAAATAATTCAGCCTCAGTTATAGTGATATTGACAGCATAGTAGATTGTCTTTCTAATAATGTTGGGATAAGAATGGATATGCAAGATATACATGGCAACATTGTTTCTAATGCTAGTATCAGAAACAACAATGATAAATTTGGGATCTAATGATATGTTTGTGAAAATATTGTTGAGTTTACAAAGATAAGCAGTCTTACTTTTTTTATCTTTGTAGTTTGCTTGATAAAAAGAAAAATAACTAGAAAAATTGTCAATTAATCTGAAGCTGGGAGAAAATTCACAATTAAGAGAATTAAAGAATGGAAAAATTCCATTGAGGTAATTGTCAACATCCACAATAAAACTCTTGATTTTAAGACACTATTTGGGGGTCATGTTCTCTAAGAAAAGACAAAGTGGGAGAAGTTGTTGGTATGTCTACTTTCTAGAAGAGACTTGATAGCATAGTTTGATAGTAAAGTTGAGGTTCTAAGTTGGAATCTACCACTGAGTATTTAGAGATGTAAATGAATGGGGATTAAACTAGCAATATCTTTGATTCCCTAGATAGGAGAAGTATTACAACTCAAAGACCTTAGGGTTAGTTGATAAAAAGAACCTTATATTGGGTTAACACAAGAGAACTCAATAAAGAGCCCTTTACAAAGTAGTCTACCTTATATACTTATTTAGATGGTCTATGCAAGCTACTGTGCATCCTACCCTAAACAACCATGTATTAGGTACGAGGTCAGTATATGGTATACACGCTGTATGATATTACTTCTTCTAGAACCTTCTACCTATATCTTATGATCTATGACTGTTACTGTGACTGATTATCACTCTAATCCTAACCCTAGAGTTCTAAAAATAGAAAATGAAAATAAATTGAAAAGAGAATGAAAATAGAGAATAAAATGAAATTGAAGTCCATCATTTTTAAATCTGACAAGAAGTGTAAAAAGTATCTAAGATCCAAATAACTACTCTATATTGCATTTTCCTAAGTTTTTTAAGAGGATGTAAAAGAAGAGCTTTATTGAAGTACTATAATAGAAAGCTATAGAACACAATGAGAAGGATACATTTCCTATACAAAAGTTGTTTTTGATGAGGGAGTAGACCTCTTGTTGAATTTCCTAGCATTTTCATGTATTTGACTATTGACAATACTTTGTTAGAATAAAAATTGACATGATACCAAAAAGAGAGTTTTCTATTAAATATAAATCTGAGATATTTCCAAGTTTTCTTTAAGTAAAGAATGGGTTCTCTAAGAGGACTGAGATTAAGAGGAAAGAAATCAACAATACTATGAGATCTGGAAAAATAAATAACTTCAGATTTTCTATGTTTGATGATGAGTCCAAAATGTTTGAGTAGAAATGAAATGATGTTGTAGTTATAGAAAAGGAAAGTGTTTGTTTTTTCAAAAGATTTTTCTTGTGAAATGAAGAGTCTATTGTCAACAAAAGATCAAAATAAAATAGGGATATTGAAATTTTTTGATCTTTTTTTAAAGATGTGAAAAATTGGCAAAATGTAAAGAGCTGAAATGATAGGAGAAAGAGTGGAACCTTGTCTTACACCTATGTTTACATTGAAAAGAGGGAAAACAAAATCATTCTATAAATATTGAGTTTTTTTACTGATTAAATAATCAGAGAAGAAAAAAGAAATTTTAGGATTGAAACTAGCTTTATCCAGAATTAAAGGAAGGAGCTGATAGTTTAAAAAGAACTAAGCAATATCAAAAATCAGAGTACCTGTTTGAAGATTTTTGATCTAATCCAAATGAATAAGATGAATAAGAAATATACATCTGTGATCAAGTATTGTTTTAGTGCTTCAAGTTGGTTTGAATATATGAAATTCTTTGAAATCAATTAGAATTAGAGTCTTTCACTAATGACCTTTTAAATGAGGTTATCCAAAGTATTCAGAAGAACAATTGGTCTGAACATTTTCAAAGAGTTGTAAGCCAATTTATTGGGCTTAGGAATAACAATGGATAATGATGCCTTGAAGTGAGAATCCCAATAACCTATGTTGATATATACATTAACTATGTTAATGAGACATCTCTTATCTTTGACAACAGCTTTGAGGTGCTTCCAAGAAACTTGATCTGGCCTAGAAGTGAATGAGTTATTGCATTTATCAATGGCGCTCTTGAATTCTTTACTAGAGAAAGGTGGTTATATCAAAGTAGGTTTCAATAAAATTTCCAAAATATACAAGTTGATTTGATAATATTAACATAATGTCATATGCAAGTCCACCCATCTGGAAATTACATTTCCATAGTGATATTATCTCCCAATTATACAAGCCTGCCTTCTATGGTAGAGATACCTCTATTTGACTTGGTCTTTTATAACAGAGTTACTCCTATCAGTATCTCAATACTGAAACCTCCACTTGGGGTAATAGAGGCTATATCACTGAAACCCTAAGCATCTCCTATAATAGGAACTTATATATAAGACTAGTAGTTACACTGTAATTTGCTAGTCTGATAATCAACAAAGATAAACTTTTGTTGAACTTGATCCCTAGTGTTTAATGGTGACATACCAAATCAGCACTCACTCCTATCTTGGACTTCTTTCTATTATATGAAGTTGTAACCATGTGACCAACAGACAGTGCAGCACATAAGCTGAAGCCAAGGTCATTTAACAAATCCATCTTGCAGACTTCCACCCTGGTGTAAACCATGCCTAACAGTATTATCAGACTACCAAGTCTGCTGTTGCTTCTGAGCAGTTTTGTCTGCAAAATAACCTCTCTACTTCAAAGTCCAAAATGGCTTTCTCTCACCATAATTCTTCAACCTCAACTCCAGTTCTACCACTTGGGATACCTTTCAACACTATTTCTCATTTCAGTAACTATTTGGCTTATGTGCCAAATGCTCCACAATGATTAAGATGAATTTACCAAAGAGGCCACTCATCTCCAAGATCTCCATTGAATACTGTCTATCCTAGATAAACAGTTTTGCCTATTTCTGGCCCAAGTATTATTCCTGCAGACAATGATCCTAACTGGGAGGATGCTCTCATTACTAATACTATTATAGCTAATAGACCTACTTCTTCTACTCACTCACAGTCAAAACTCTGTTGGAGCAATAATATTAATGAATAGTTGGCTGACATACTTGACCAACTGGCTAATACACTTAATGCTAATCAGACTCCTAGACCTAATACTAATTCAAGGGGAACTAAAGCCTGTATTCCCAACACCTTTAGTGGCACTAAGCCTGACAAGCTCAATAATTTCTTGTAACAATGTCACCTATATCTCTATGCTAATCCAGCGCAATTCGACACAAACATTGCAAGAATAAATTTTGCAATGACCTATCTTACTGGAGTAGCCTAGGACTGGGTTGAGATAGGCCTTAACCAGGAAGACCAGAATATCCTACAAAACTGGCTATCCAACTGGAACCTGTTTGTGAATAAGCTATGTTGACATTTTGGTCTCTTAGACCCCATTGGCAAAGTAGCTAATATACTGGACAACCTTTGCATCAAGTCTGGTGACAAGATTTCCACTTACAATGTGGACTTCATGTGCTATGTCTCTCAACTAGATTGTATGCTCTGCTATTGCTATTACCAGGGACTCTCCAATTGAATCCAGGATCCTACCTCTACCCAGGAACATGGAAAACCCACCTTATTCCAGAATATGTATACTTTGGCAATGACTATCAATCACTGCTACCGGAAATGTGACTACAAATATTATTATGTAAAACAGGCAGAAAAAGAGACTCTCAAGTCTTATTCTCAGAAGTAAGAGAAAACTTCCACCTCTGGTCCTACTGTGGCCTTCCAAAATAAAGCAGTCCTATCTCTGGTGGTCTCATCCACCAAGACCTCCTTGAAATCATCTCCATCTCCTACTCCTAAGAAACAACCTAATACTCTGTAGGTAGACCTCTCTTCCAAGCTGGTCAGCAATGGCAAGTTGACCAGTGACGAGCACAAGAAGTATCTTGAAAACAACCTGTGTCTCTATTATAGTGCAAGAGATCACAAGCTGGACTCCTGTCCCAAGAAGCAGACTATAGTCACTCCTAAGAGCCATGGTGCTTCAGCAACTGCTGATACTCCAGCATTCACTTCCAAGAAACCCTCAGAAAAATAGAGAGTGACCTCCAGGACTCCGCACAGACTGAGGATGTCAAAGTTAAAAGTGGTGGACTTCATTTATTCTTCTTTTCTTTTTTATTTTCATTCTTTTTTTGATTTATGTTTTATTTTTCTATTTTTAGAACTTAAGAATAAGGTTAGAGTGACAGTAACATCACATCACATGGTTACAGTGATGATCACAAGTCACATGACTCACAAAAAGATGTAGAAGATTCTGGAAGGATGAGATGATATCATACTATGTGTAAAACACATGTTAACCTTAAGGCAAACTTATGGCTGTTTAGGGTAGGCTAGAAGTAGTTGGCACAGACCATGAGGTTTTGGTATATAAGGTAGATAATTCTGTACAGAGCTCTCTATCAAGTTCTCTTATGTTAACCCAATATAAGGTTCATTCACTTGTCCAACACTAAGAACTTGAGTTTGTAACAGAGGACCATGTTGAACTTCCCTGTGCAGTAACAAGTCCCATCTGGCTCAACACATCCACTCTTTCTGATCCTTATTTACTCTTTGTTTCCCTTATCTCTCTCTTGATCCTTGGTCAGGATCACCTTAATAAAATCCCATTTTGAGCTCTTGTTGACTCCAGGTCTACTCATTATTTTGTAGACTCTAAATTTGTGGATACTCACTACTTGAAGACATCAGCAACTCCTCCAGTTGCTCTCTGCTTGTTTGATAGTTCATCAAACAGCACCATCTCTGAAATTGCCAACTTGCCCATAATTTTCTCTACCAGTGATTATATGAATCTGGACTCTTATGTCACTTTGCTTGATTTGTTCTACTCTTTGGTCCTTGGATATAACTGGCTCACCCAACACAATCAACTGATTGACTAGGTAAATGGCTTGATAAACTTCTATCCATCTTTGCAGGAAAATCTTGCTTCTTCTTACATTGTGGCTAACACACCATTGGCATCTCTGTCCTTTCTGGACATCCCTCTACAATCATTGAATTCCATGGTTTCCATACCTACATCTGAGACCTCCATGTCTGACTTTAAGTGACTTAACATTGCTATTATTGGTGCTGTAACATTCTTGTGCACATTAAAACTCCCAGGCTCCAGCAATTTTGAACTCTGTCTTTATTCTTTGGACATTCAGGCTAACTGCACAAAACTTGCAGAAGCCTCTAATCTTTCCAATATTTCTTCTGAGTATCACGAATTTGCTGATGTTTTTAGCAAAATTAAAGCTGAAGTCCTTGCTTCTCATCATCCTCATGACTTCAAAATCAATCTGGAAGAAGGTTGTTGTGGCAACTACTAGACACAAAGTCCAATAATTACACAAGCAGGTAAAGCTCTTAGTAAGCTATTGATGTGGGGATTACAAGAGAACTTAGCAAGGAATCTCTGCTGGATTGCTATCCTATTTATATAAGTTACACATGGTCTGTGCTACTTAATGATTACCCTACCCTAAAGTCTATGCATTGTCTATAAGTATACTATGTGTACACTATAAGGTAGCTATACAGTCAATATACTCCTTGACATCATCCATCTAGACCACTCCAGCCTATTCTAGTCCATTTTAGGCTTTTATGACATCACATCATGTGACATGTCATATGACCTCAGTGTCATGTCCCTCTTCATTGTCAATAAAAAAAAAGAAATTCAAAAGAAAAGAAATATAAAATTAAGAAAAATAGATAAAATAAAAAGAAAAATGTTAGTCTTCACATGCATCATAACAAAGATGCTCAACCTCTAGTTGGCTCCATATATTCTTATTCGGTATCTGAACAAGAGGCTCTCAAGGAATTCATTGAGGAAAACCTCAATATAGATTTTATCTAACCAATCTTATCTTTGTATGGTGTACCAGTCTTATTTATTAAGAAGAAAGATGGTTCACTATGCCTCTGTGTTGACTTCCACAGTCTTAACTACATCTCCAAGAAGGATTGTTATCCACTCCCACTCATTTCCAATCTACTGGACTCATCTTATAAAGCTCAGGTTTATTCAAAGATAAATCTTTGCCATGCTTACCATTTGGTTTGCATCACTGATGGTGATGAATGGATGACTGCTTTTAGGACATGCTATGGATCATTTGAATGGTCTGTAATATCCTTCAGTCTTACCAATGCTCCTATGGCCTTTCAGCAATTCATAAATGACATTTTCTCCAATCTCTTAGATGTCTGTGTTGTGATCTATTTGGATGATATACTCATCTACTTGAATAACATGTCCAAACATCATTGGTATGTAAGAGAAGTATTCAAGTATTTCTACAAGGCTAATCTTTATACCAAAACAGAGAAATGCAAATTTCACTCTGAGTTGGTAGAGTATCTGGGATACATCATGTTTCCTTCTGGACTTACCATGTCTGATGACAAAGTAAAGATCATTCAAGACTGGCTGGAATCCAAGAAAGTCAAGGATATTCAATCCTTTTTAGGTTTTGCAAACTTTTACTACTAGTTCATCTTCAACTACTCAGACATTGTTATTCCATTGACATGCCTCACCCAGAAGGACATTCCTTGGAAATTCAACTCCTCCTGTTGTGATGCTTTCAACTCTCTCAAGAAGGCATTTACCTCTGCTCTTATCCTCACTTATTGGATTCCCAATGCTCAACTTATTGTGGAAACTGATACTTCAGACTATGCTCTCACTACAATCCTATCCATTGTTAATGAAGATAATGAAGTTTATCTGGTTGCTTTTCACTCCCACACTTTCACTGTGGCAGAGTTGAATTACAACACATATGACAAGGAATTGCTTGCTATCTTTGAAGCTTTCAAGATTTGGTGGCACTATTTGAAAAATCCAGCCTATCCCATTGACATTGTTACAGATCATAAAAACCTTGAGTATTTTTCTACTACCAAGGTATTGACCCAGAGGTTATCATGGTAGTTCGAGTACCTCTCCCAGTTCAACCTTGTCATCAGGTTCTACTCTGGTCATCTTAGCACCAAACCAGACACTCTCACTAGACAATGGGATGTCTATTCTAAAGAGGGGAATACTGGCTATGCCATAATCAACCCTTACAACTTCAAGCCTATCTTCACACAAGAACAACTTGCATTCTTCATATGAGCTACTATCCTCCTTTTTCTTTCTCTCTGCGCAGCTACAGTCATAGATCTGGACACCTTATATTGAGACATTCTTTTGGCTCTTCCTAGTAACCCAATTGCTACAAAACACACCTCCACAGATAGCCAGTGGTTTATGGACCCAAATGGTCTACTCTTCTTTGACAACAGAATTTATGTACCATCTGCTGTCAATCTCCACACATGTGTTCTCCAGTACAATCATGATTACATTCTTGCCAGACATTTTAGTCAAAACAAAACACTGGAATTAGTCTACTGTGGATATTCCTAGCCCAGCCTCTGTACTAATGTACAACAATTCTGCAAGTCCTGTGTCACTTGTATACAATCCAAGCTACAACGTCACAAGCCTTATGGATCTCTCAAACAACTTCCTATCCCTGAATGACCATGGAATTCCATTTCTATGGACTTCATTGAGAAACTTCTATTATCCTCCAGATTTGACACTATCTTGGTCATAGTCAACTGGCTTACTAAGTAGACAATCTTTATTCCTGCCTATGACACCATCATGTCCTCAGACTTAGCATATCTGTTCTTCCTTCATGTGTTCTCCAAACATGGTGTTCTTTCCCATGTTACCTCTAAGAGAGGCTCAGAGTTTATGTCAAACTTCTTCCATTTCTTAGACACTGCTCTTAACATACAGCTTCACTTCACTTCAGGCTACTATCCCAAAGGTGATGGACAAACCAAATGCACAAATCAGACTCTTGAACAATACCTCCATGTATATTGTAACCACCAGCAAGACAACTAGTCTGAACTCCTACCTCTCACAAAGTTTGTCTACAATAATGCTCCAAGTGCTACTACTGGTGTTTCCTCATTCTTTACTAATAAGAGATATTATCTGAACATTACTGTTCATCCCAAATATAATATTGCTTCCTCCTGAGCCTGTGACTTTGCCATAGATCTCAATAAATTACAGAGTATTCTCAAAGCTGAAATCTCCATGGTCCAACAGCATTATCAGAAATCTGCTGATACATGACATTCCTCTGCTCCTGATTTCAAAGTAGATAACAAAGTTTTTGTCAAGGCTCAGTTCTTCCAAACCACTCAGCCTTCAAAGAAACTCTTTAAAAATATCTTGGACCCTATGAAAT
>Ga0157357_1001235_pt1 | contig 10717 bp, 9 predicted proteins | sample AttcapACBM1_FD_111485 | JGI IMG/M metagenome (GOLD analysis project Ga0157357, IMG submission 111485) | Fungus gardens microbial communities from leaf cutter ant in Botucatu, State of Sao Paulo, Brazil - Atta capiguara ACBM1 | ecosystem: Host-associated > Fungi > Mycelium > Unclassified ... | reverse complement strand
TAGTGTTACAACTCAAAGATCTTAGAGCTGGTCAATAAGAAGAACCTTGTATTAGGTTAACATAGGAGAACTTGATAGAGAGCTCTGTACAAGATTGTCTACCTTATATACCTAGGACTTATGATCCATGCTAGCTATTTCTACCCTACCCTAAACAGCCATGTGTATACCTTAAGGTCAATATACATTGTGCATATTGTATGACATTATTTTTTTAGAATCTTTTACCTTCTTCTATGTATTTCGTGACTTGTGACCATGTCATGTAATGTGACTGATGTGTGATCTCGTTACTTTAATTCTAACCCTAGTTTTAAAAATGGAATAAAGAAAAATAAATCAAAAATGAAAAAGGGAAATGAAAATAATTAGAGTCCACCATCTTTAGCTTTGACACATAGGACAGATAAGTCATATAGGACAGAATAATATCTTAAGCTTTATGGAGATTTACTTGATCAGCCCATGATAGGTTGTTATTTTGTGCTTCTATCCTTTCAATATAAGAAATAGAAGATATGCTTGAATACACTAACAACTCTCTAGAGTTATTAGTACTAGACATTGCAGACTGAACTCTTGGAGTATCTATCTCTATGTTCATGTTCATATTGTTGTGAATCTCTGACAATTACATATGATGTCATGCTATATCTTAATTTTAAGTTCAAAATAAGAAAATAAATGAAAACAGATAAAAAAGTAAAGCCTACTATCTTCAACTCTGACATTACTCCCCTTTAAGGTTACTTTTCTAGAGAAAAAGTCTTTTTGCTATATACTTCTCCAGTAACTTCCTTCTCCTAAAGTTTCTTTCCTCTGTTAAATTCAACTTATTTTGCCTCTTTATTTCTATACTAAGCCTCTTATTCTGCTACTGCTTTCTTTATATTCTCTAGATTTTTCTCCCTCTCCCACATATTACTTTCTGCTGTAAATTCTTTTTAATGTACCAAGTACTTCACAACTCTTCTTGTCTTTTTTTTTATTTAATATTTTTTCTACTTTCCACTCCTTGATCCTATTTATCTTTACTGGTTTCACTTCTTTTACCTTTTGTTCTTTTACTTACTCTTTGTATCTCACTATTTGACTAATATTATGAATCTTTATTGAAGTTAGCAGTTGTAATTTGAATGTATTGGTAGAAACTACCTTATTAATAATATTATTGGTCTATTAATTTCTTTGCTAAACTTTCTTTGAACACCAGATCTTTCATACTTAATGTTACCTTATTACTTTTCTTCTATTTCTTAGCTTCTCTTCTTGTCTTATCTACTTGTCACTTCATTATCTTCTATACTTTCTTTAATGCTGCTCCAGCTTCTTTTTATATCTTTTTTGCAAACTCTGTTACTTTTTTTACTTTTTATTTCTTCTAATATCCATTCTCATTCTTAGTTTTCTGTTATAATTTTCCATGAACAGAGGCACCTTAGTTGCTGAGTGTGCCTTATTGTTAACCACAAACTTTGTTAGAGTTGAAAATAGTGAACTCAACTTTTTTCTTTTTTCATTTACTATTTTATTTTATTTTTCATTTTCTTTATTTGGGATTTAAGGTTAGGATTTAGTGTGATATCAAAAATGTTACATGTCACAAAGAACATCATAGAAGGTTCAAGAATAATATTATTCCATATATCAATAGCATATAATATATATAGTCTTTAAAGTAGGCTAGGCTTAGTATAGCACAGACTATTAGTCTAGCATATATAAGGTAGATAACTTTGTACTGAGAACTCCATCAAGTTCTCTTATGTTAACCTAATACAAGGTTGATCTTTTGCTCTAACTTTTTGAGCTTAAGTTGTAACAAACTCTATTATCACTGGCTATTCTAGCCAATTTTTTTATCTATAATTCACAAGTTCTAATTCTTGGTTCATACATTTGGTTTGTCTATTCATTTGTAGATAAAAAGATATTGACAACTTTGTTTTGATTCCTATAAGAGAATCTCACTTATTAAGCTAGGCTGATATTCAGATAAGAGTAAATCTATTTATACAAGCTTCTATATATACAATAGAAGATATTTTATCACCTAGTACAGTACTTATAATATAGACTATTAGATATAATTATTCAATAAGATTTAAGCATGATAATTGATGAAGAAAAAAGATATAGATAGGTATACAACAATAGATTAAGAGATATAGATAAGATCACCACTGATAGTATTATCTAAGTATTACCTTAAAATAAACTTTTGGAGTTCCTCTTATAATTTCTAATATTTTGTTCAGCTCCTTAGTTAACTCTGTTATAAACTATAGTCTCTTATTCAAAATCATACTTTTTAGCAACTTATGCAGCCTTCACACATTATCCTTGCTAATCTTTCTGCTAATGTCCCCTCTGTTATTTCCATAAAATATGCTATTTTAGACAACCTATCACAAACCACTAAGATCACATTCTTTCCTACTACTAACAGCAACTTTGTGATGATATCTACAGTTTCTTTGGTATCTTATTCACCATTAAATTTTCCACTAGTGCCTCTATTATATTCTTTATCTTCTGATACAAATCACATTCATCCACATACTTTTCTACATCTCTTTATTACTCCCAGCTACCAGGATTCCTTGTTACCAACTTAATCATCTTTTATCTCTCTTTATATATTAAAACTTAAAACTTAGCAATAAGTCAGAAAAAGAATCTTGTATAGGATTTATATAAAAGAACTCAATAGAGTTCCTAGTATGATATATCTACCTTGTATATGCTAGACTAATAGTCTATGTTATACAAGTTTTAGCCTACCTTAAAGACTATGTATATTATATACTATTAATATGTGGTATAATATCATTGTCCTGGAACCTTCCATATTTCTTTATGTGTCACATGATTTTGTGACTGTAACTGTGTGACATCACACTAATCTCTAACCCTAAGTTCAACAATAAGAAAATATTTGGAAATGAAAATAGAAATAAGAAAGGAAATGAAAATCTACTATCTTCAACTCTGATACCATGCTGCTGGTACATTATGGTGTAACCAGATTATCTCTACTCTCAACTTCTTATCCTTTAGTATATACACCTTTTCTTTCTTCAACATCAACTTTCTTTTTACCTGCTATTTATCCCCTTATAATACTTTTACTTCTGCCTTCTTCATCTTTTCTACTACTCTAACTACTTCCTTGTATTGATCAAGTCCTGTAGGATCTTGTTCATCATTGTTTGAAATGTAGCTAGAGAATTGGTTAGTTTAAAGAATATAACCATAGGTTTAAACAACTCTTCCAAAGTTATAAATGCCATCTTTCACTTATCTCTCTTTTATTATAATCCCATTGTGAGTCTAATTTAGTAGATACTTTTTTAGTACCAATATTTTCTACAATGTCTGATATTAGAGACAAAGAATTGTTCTTTATAGTCCATTGATTTCAATATCTAGAGTTCTATACCATTTTCTTTTTACTGTTCTTCTTTCTTACAAAAAACACTAGTATCATTTGAGGTAGCTTTGAGGGTCTGATATACCATTTCCTCAATTGTTCTTTAATGAACTCACATACCTCTCTTCTCTCTTTCCTTGACAATGGATACACTTTCCCATTCCTCAGCTCAAACTCTTCCTTTACATTGATTACATAATCCCACATCTCTCTCATTAGCATCCTCTCACTTACTTTTTTTTCCAAAGGCATAGATTTACTTATGGAACCTTTGGAGAACTAATTTCTTGGTCTCTTCTTCAGATTTTGCTGCTTCTTTCCTTTTATCCCAGATCTTCTATTCTTCTACTACCTTTTTTATCTTCATTATTTTCTCTTTCTTTCATTTTTTTTCTTCTTCTTTTCTTTTTCTTGTTCTTTTTCCTCTTCTTTCTTTTTTTCTTTCTTCTCTTTCTCTATCTTTTTCTGCTTCTGCCACTCTGGCTTTCCCTACTTCAGTCTTCACTGCTTTTCACACTCTTCTAGACACCTTGTTATCTTTACTTCTTCTGTTCTTCAGTCAATCTCAGGATTCTGATATGCTAGCTGCAGTATTCTCAAAATTACTTTCCACTTATATTCTTCAATCATATCTATCTCTGTCCTTTCCCTATATTCTTGATAATAAATGTTTACTTTTACCATATGTTCAATAGGTCTTTCCTTATTAAAAAAACCATCCACATTTCTCACATATATAGGTTTTTTTATTTTCTTTAACTTAAATCTCTGCTTTCTTGCAAGTTCTAAACTCATCACAAATGTCATTGCACTGCTATCTAATAATGCTTTCCACTATGATTCTTTTCTGTGTATCAATCCTCTCTAGTCCAATCTTCAATGTCATTTCTCTTAACATATTTCTATTGTTTAAGTTGTACCAGAATATATTATCTATTACTCTACTAAGCATTGCAAATCTATTATTACTTTGAAAGCCTAGTTGGAGAGTACCAGACTCTCCTCCAATTTTAAATTGTTACTTTCATTCTCATATTCCATCAATCTTTATTGTCCTACTATTCCCCTATTCCTAAGTGTTTAAAACTTCCACAGCTATAATAATTTCTTTCTTAATCCACTTTCATTGCATATAGGTCATATTTTGGCACAAACCCTGTCTAATGTTGTTGCAGGTATAAGATGACCACATTTGTTCTCTCTACTTCCTCTATTAAAGTATATTATATTCTAAGTTTCAAGGTATTAAGACAAAAGATGATATTACAAAATGAACTACTCATTTATTTGTGATATCTGAATCTTGGGTACACTCTTAGATGTTTAGAAGTAGTTTAGAAGTTCAATAATGATGACAATGATGATGAAGATTAATACAGATGTCAATGATAAAAAGATAAGAATTGATAAAAAAAATGATATTGTTAAGTCTAAAGTCTAATCCTTAGATATAGAAGTATTTATACAAAATAGTGATAGTCTGTGTGCAAGCTATTTCCTTCACATGATCAAAAATTGTACCATATGGAGCTGTCATCTGTCATAGCAGATGTCAGGCTAATTTTAAAAGATAACTAATTATATTACTATATTGATATGCTTGTATCTCTATGAATACTAATCTCTTTATGATGTATGATATGTCATTAGAAACCATTTGATGAGCAATTTCCAATACAAGTTTGATCATAGAAATCTGTTTAGTCATTTTAGAGATAATGCCAATGAAACTTGTAATTACTGATGATGTGATATCTCATTAATCTGTTGTCACTTTTGTACATTCCATATATGTTCAAATAACTCTCATTTGGGTCTTCCCAGTGTAGCTTGGTTTGTAAGAATCAGTCCACTGGTTGTGGAAATACAATTTGAATAAATTTTATAACAAATAAATCTTGTATTAGATTAATATAAGAGAACTTGATAGAATTCCTAGTACAAAGCATCTACCTTATATATGTCAGCTAGTTGGTTTGTGTGAGACCTTATCTAACTTACTCTAAAGGCCATACATTATCCATAAGATTAATATGTGATAAACATACTGTATGATATTATTATTCTGGAATCTTCTACATTCTTCTGTGTGATACATGATCTTGTGACAGTGGCAATGACATGTGACAGTCACATGTGATATCATACTACACTCTACCCCTAAGTTCAAAATAAGAAAATAAATGAAAATAAAAATGAATAAAGTGAAATAAAATACAAGAGTTTAAGCATATTATGGCATATATTACTTGGCAGTATTTTGCTTATTCTTGCCAATAAAATTAGTGCTGTAGAAATTCCCTCTCTAGCTAATATATGTCTTTTACTATAACACTAGCCTAGATACTTCTTTTATAATTTAAGACTCAAAGTATTAAGTCAAAAAAAGAATTTTGTATTAGGGTTAACACAAAAGAACTTAATAAAGTTCTTAGATATAATATATTTACCTTATATACACTGGGCTGTTGGTCTATGCTTTATTAAACTTAGTCTATTCTAAAGAATATATATTATTCATAAGGTCAGCATATGTAAAACATACTGTATAATATCATTATTCTGGAACTTTCTATGTTTTTCTCTCATATCATATAATTATGTAACCATGACATATGTGACATAATATGTGACAATTGTGACAGTCATATATGACATTATGCTAACCCCTAACATTAAGTTAAAAGAAAAAATAAAATAAAGTCTATTGTTTATAACTCTAATATTACATATTGCTTCTTTCTCTCTTACCACCATTATATATGGTAGCACCCAATAGAAATTTAGCAAATACACTGTTTCTTTCTTCTTCAATCCTTCAAAACATTTAACAAAAACCTTTAACAACTTAACAAATGGAAAATTGATATGCCCAGAGGTCAGTCAGATTCTTTTAGCCCTAACAGGTCCAGGAAATTGTCAGTATATTCTGATACATCATCCATGGCCTATGTAGATAAAATTCAAGTCTTGGCTAACAATTCTATATAGGCAGAACAAGTTGAAAGTGAAAAACTTCAAAGCTCTTCCCTCTCCTATGCAATACTAAAGGAGGGGATGAATAACCTTATGAGTATGGAGCCAACAGTTGAACTTATACATGTTTCTCATATAGTGGAGATTATGATACAAGTACACCTCAAGGCTTAGAATTTATAGTCATCCCTTATACTATCAACCAACCTACAGACTCATAGTTGTGGAACAGTAATTTTTATCCAATTTCTCTTTTCAGAATGAATGAATACTTGAAAGATGATGCCAAGAACATCATATGCTTACCTTTTAGGATAGCAGTCTTTATTGAGCAATGTAAATTGGAAGATAAAATAGTGGAAGACATTTCTCAAATCTCAGAGTTTGGCTTTGTAGCATGAGATCTCCTTTTGGCTATTTATGAATCTGGTTGGGACAAATTGACAGCTAACAAAGACAACAGATCTTTTAAACAATATGTTTCTGCATAATTCAACAGAGCACCTATCAAAAATATGACTCCAAACAGCATGTTTAAAGGTAAATAGGCTAATATTTCTAGGATTCCTCCATTTATTCCTCCTAGACCTAGCAAAAGTGTATTGGCTAAATCAAAGTTTTTTAAGAAAAATCAAATATCAGACTCAGCCATTCAATTCAGCAATCAGTCATATGTTTAAGCTTCTAGAAGCAACATTAAGGAAATCTTCGAGATTAAGGATGCCTTCTCTAAGCTCTCTTTTAACAAGGTCTCAGAGATTCATAATCTCATGAACAAGTCAAACTAAAAAGATAAACCCAGACTTAATATAACAACTAAAGATCTCTGTAAGAAACATATTATTATTCCAATGAGAATGAACAATGTGAAAAGAGTGATGGCACAATCAAATGTGTATATTGATAATATAAACAGGCTTTTAAAGGATATAAAATTGGAAATTTCTACTAACTTCATCTGCCCTAACAACAAGAGAATTGTTGTTACTGCTAACAAGATAGCTGTATTTTTGGACTTGAATATTGTGGAGAAATATATAAAAAAGCTTAATGACATTGACTCAAGTAATATCATGAGCCCAAGGCTCCCTTAATTAAAGTCATACCTAAAGATTTTAGATATTCCATACTTTATAGATAATACTAACCTTTCTATTACTCTAGATATTATAAAGAGAGTTATCTAAACCTCTTATCTTTTTGATGACATTGTTTTAGCCTCTCACTCTTACATCATTAAAGCATTCCCTAAATACAACATGATTGTAGTATGGGTTAACATTTAAGATTCTCAAAACAGTATGAAAGCAAAACTACTCATTAACAAGAGCTTTGATATAGGACACTACATTACCACTATTAAAGAGACAAATATAAACTCTAGTATTTCACAATATAGGAGTGGGTAGAAGTGAGATCACTTTATGTTTGTATGTCATATATATGGGTTGAAATGCCAAAAATGCAATAGCCCACAAAAACTAGAGCATCATAGAGAAATGGCATGGTGCTGCAAGGTAAATTTCAAGACAAATTTTCCTAGGCTTAAAACTAAGAAAGGAGAACCATATACTTATTTGTTTAAGTGCATCAACTGTAAAGATGAACATTAGGTAGATAGCAAAAATTATCTATTCTAGAAGTACTAGTTCAATCAGGATTGACATAACAAAAAGTTACAGAAGCTCTGAGAAATTAAAGCTAACTTAATTTGCTTAGTTTTTTTTTTAATTCAACAATTTATTACATAGAGCACAAGGGCAGACTGTGGTAGCTACATTGTAACTACTTACAAATGAAGCAGACATACATGGAGAGAAAAAAGAAAAGAAAGAAAAAGAAACAAAATTTAAAGTAAAAAGAAAAGGAAAATAAAATCTGAAAGTAAACACATTTAATAACGAGAACTAGTCATAACTGATAAAGGAATATTGTCAGTAAAGGCAAATACACTCAGATTAGCTATCAAGAACATGGTAAGATGGCCCAAGGAGTCTCTCCTAGGATTCCAGTAACTATTAAACCTATTATATTCATAGAGAATATAATGTCTTGTTTCAATAGGATATGAACTGCAGAGACATTTAAATTCCTCTCTAGGGAAGAATCTAAGTCTGTATTTACCAATTGGAGCATGATTAGTAATAGCTTGCAAAACATGTGCATACAAAGAGTTTGAATGACTGAAGAATTTGAGTTAAGACTCTCCTTTGGCATAGAATAGCAAGATAATGTTGTTATCCTCATAGAGTAAGTTGAGAAACTGTTTCTCTTTGAGATCTGAAGCTTGGAAAGTCATTTTCCATATGTTTAATATGTTATCACATTTACTTTTCTTGCTGAAGTCCCATGACATTTTGTTGGGAAAGAGTGGTACAGGATTGAAGACTTTGGTTTCCTTATCAACTACTTTGTGGAAAGACCAGTTTAGACAACTAGGACACTCCCAAAATTTGATGGAGTTATTAAGATGTTGAAGGAAGAATTGACGAAGTTCAGTGAGTATGGCAACTGAATGGATTTGAAGAGGATGTAATGATGGATTGAAGATCTTCTTGGCCATATGAATGGAATCAGTGATGACAATAATTTTGGAAATACCATCTTGATTCGAGGCTTGGTTGATCCCACACCTAATGGCAAAAATTTCAGCTTCAGAACTTGTGATATGAATAGCATGGTGAATAGTCTTGGTGATGGGATGATTGTAAGTGTGTATATGTGATATAGATGTAGCAGTGTTATTCTTAATGCTTGCATCTGTGACTACTATGGCAGTTGATGGGGAACTGGATGATTCAATGACCATGTTATCAAGTTGGCGTGCACAAGTTTTGTTTTCTTTCTGTTTACTATGTAAGTTAAACACAATAAAATCTGAGAAGTTGTCAATAACTCTATGACCAGGAGAAAGTTTGAAATGAAGAGGAGAAAAGAAAGAAAATTCCATTAATCCTATTGTTCATGTCTACTACATAGCTTTTGATGAGGGATTGCTGACAACTGGTAAGAGAGTCAAGAGAGTTTGGGTGTTGAGGTGAAGATCCACTGTTATATGAGTCTATGAGGGATTATATGAGGTGATTGGGCAGGAGTAAATACACTTGTAGTTGTAATCTTCTACCAAGTTTCTGAAGGTGTAGCTTGATGGGTATAAGTCCAGCAATGGCTTCAATGCCAAGTGTAGGAGAGGTTTTGAAGGCTCCTAGGATACAGATGGCAGCTCTTCTTTGTATTTTCCCCAATAGTTTTTTGTGGTACAACAAGGGAGTGCAGTTGTAAAACCAAAGTTGGAACCTGTATAGTATAATGGAGAGGATGCAAGATCTATATAGTAAGTGTTTTTGTGATGGATTGATGCCTCAATTTGAATTCCCAAGGATTTTCATACATTTAACAGTGGACATTGTCTTGTTGGAGTAGAAGTCAATGTGTTGGTGGAATACCAGTTTCCTGTCAAAGATAAAGCCCAAGTATTTCCATGTGTTCTTGGGCCATAAGACAGGGCCTCCTATGGGTGTGAGGTCAAGAGATTCTGTGAGATCTGTTAAAGTAGAATACTTCAGTGTTGGAGTGTTCTACTATGAGATCAAACTTCTCCAGCAACTTTGTCATGACATTGTAGCTACAATAAAGGCAGCTATCAGAAATGTGGAAAGATTTGTTCTGAGAGATAAAGAGTCCATCATCAATGAAAGAAATGATAGAGATTGGAATATTGAGATTTTTAGACATTTTTCAAGGATATAGAGAAACAGAGAGAGATACAGTGCAGATAAAATTGGTGAGAGTGTGGAACCCTGGCCAACACCAATGTTCACATCAAAAATGGGAGAGAAGAAACTGTTCCATAGATAGTTCATCTTTCTACTCACAAGATAATTGGTAAAAAAGAAAATGACACAGTCATTGAACCCCACTTTCTTCAAGATAAGAGTGAGGAGGCAATGGTTCAGAGAGGAGAAAAACTGCACTATGTTAAATGCAAGAGTGCTAGTTGATAGATTTTTGATCCAACCCAAGTGGATGATGTGAGTAAGGGCAACACCTACATCTGTTGTGGATTTGAACTTCAAACCTCCCAATTGACTCAGATGTAAGAAGTCATTTGAAGCTGTAAGAAACTGGAGTCTCTCACCAATAACTTTCTCAATTAGTTTTCTCAGAGTGTTGAGTAAGATGATTGGTCTAAATGACTTAGAGGAGTCATACAATGCTTTGTTATGCTTGGGAATGATAACCATTGTAGACCTCTTGAAGTGAGAAGGCCAAAACTCAAGATCAATACATGTGTTAGCAATGTTGATG
>Ga0157357_1001234_pt1 | contig 10721 bp, 19 predicted proteins | sample AttcapACBM1_FD_111485 | JGI IMG/M metagenome (GOLD analysis project Ga0157357, IMG submission 111485) | Fungus gardens microbial communities from leaf cutter ant in Botucatu, State of Sao Paulo, Brazil - Atta capiguara ACBM1 | ecosystem: Host-associated > Fungi > Mycelium > Unclassified ... | reverse complement strand
GAGGAGGAGAGGGAGATACTAACGCTCTGAGCCATCTTGATCGCGATTCCCATGATGACCCATCTTGGACTTGACATTTCGGAAAGGAACATAAAGTGGCACATGAGGAGCTTGGAAGAAGGGTTCAGGCGGAGAGGTCTCGTGAGTGGAGGAGGAAGGGACATACCAAGGCTTGGATGGCGGGGATAGACTGTTCTTCAAGGATGGAATCAAGCGCCAAGGAAGCCCTTGCGAGTTGATAATACTGCATGGACTGGGGGTTATGAGGGGGGGTGTGGAGGTCGAGAAGGCTGCCGAGGGCAAAGACCATGAAGAGAACAGCTAGATGATGGGGAGTGGGGGGGTCTGGTGGAAGGGTGGGGGAGTGGTAGATGGGGCGGAAAAAAGAGTCATAAAAATCGGGCTGGATGATGGGAGTATACCTGGAGGAGGAGGGGGGTTAGAGGTCAGAGGAAGAGAAAAAAAAGTAGAGGTGGACGTGCATCCAGGCAGCATGGCGGAAATAGAGGTCGGTGAGGCGTTGGGCGGTGGTGGCGTTGGGGAGATAGCTGATGACGGTAGTTCGGACATTGATGGCGGTAGGGATGTTGACGGAGTTGAATGGAAATGCCGAGGTAAGCCAGGAGAGGTCTTCTGGGATAGTTGGATTGGGTGTAGTGGAAGCCTCGTCGTCGTTGTCGTTGTCGTCGTCGTCGGTGACGACAGCTTCGTTCTGTACAAGTTGGAAAGAGAGCGTGGTGTGAGGAGAGAGAGAGGATCTCGCACCTGCAAGAGATACTAGAGAGGGGGGGAGTGAGAGGCTGTGTGCCACAACAAGAACAAGAAAACATACCCAAGAGTTGGCAGTGGTGCCAAAGAAGGTAGAACGGCCATCGTGGGAAATAGAGCTATTTTGGGAGATCAGTAGGGGGGGGGCGGGTCAGTGGTGATGGCGTACAGAGAGCCCATGGCATCGATGGCGTCTGAGTGGTCCTGATGGTCGTCCTTGGGGATGGGAGAGTGGGTAGACTCGCGTTCTAGAGGACGCTTGATCTGAAGCAGCTCGTCGGAAAGGAGGGGATGAGGCTGGTCGGAGTAGCAGGCATGGGCATCTGCAAGAGCATCCTCGAGGAATCTGACACGAGAAGATAGATCGTTTATTTTTTCGTGGAGAATCTCTGTGTTTGCGAGGACGAAACTGAGATGGGTTGAGAGCAGGACAAGAAGAAGGAAAAAAAAACCGACCGATTGCCCTTGCCCGTGGTGAGAGAGCCCTGGGGACAAATGGCAGCACAACCTTTCTTGACACAGTTTGTACAGGGAAAAACACGGCTGCACTTGAGCTTGAGTCGTCGGCACTCGGCACACGACAACGCCACTCCCCGCCGCTTGCTGCTGCGTTCCATCGCCTGGGGAGGTTGTTTGTCCCTGTGTGGGTGACACTGGGTGACAACACGCTTAGTAAGCGGACTCTACTCTTACTCTCTCACACCAGGTAGGTAGGTACGTCCTCTGTCCGTCTTCCCACAGGATGATTCCTAGATGACGAGTCTGAGCTTTTGGCCATGACGAGTCTACTTTTTTTTCCATTCATGCTTTTCTGATCCTTCTCCTTTCCCTGCTCTTTGAGGAAAAAAAAAAACTCACTTCTTTCCAGATGTCCTTCTCTTCCTCCTCCTCCTTTTCCTCCTCTTCCTCCTCCTCTCCCAGCTCAACCGTCCTTCTCGGTCTTCCAGATGGCCCCATCGACGATCTCACAGACATGGCAGACGTCGCCGTCTCCCGTATCGGTGGCCATCCCGTGCGCACGTCTGTCTTTTTTTCGCCCATGTTTTAACCCTGCTTCAAAGGCCTTTCTTCCCTCTCCTGAGCCCTCTTTTCATGCCTCCTACTGCCAATCATGCTCTTTTCCCATGCCTCTCCTCCTCCAGATATGGTGCCCCTTGGAAGACAGTCCCATGGACAGAGCTCTCTACGTCTGGGGCTGCTCTCGGGGTCCCTGTCAGAACAACCCCGCAAGGTGGTCTCCGTCATTCGCTCACGTGTCTCGCTCATCCCTTGTCTTTTCATAGCATCCGTGCCTGGCGCGCCCTTCGTTTCAACGAAAAGTACGCTGCAAAACTAGCCAAGAAACGCCAACACATGTCCCATTCAGTCGTTCCAAAACCCAACCCTTTCTCGGTGCGTCCTTCAGCTCAGTCCTCTTTCTCTGGTGGCCTTGACCCACCTTAGATCGCCTCAGACTCGGTCACACTTGGAAATCAACTCTTTGGCCCTACCCAGGACAGTGGAGACGAGTCGGATGCTTCTGAGCTCTCCCTTGTCGTCGCTATGGCTTCGACTTCCCTCCATGACTCCGTCTGGAAAGCTGCCCCCTCCTATCAGCCCTTGTATCTCTCTACTGCCTCTGAATATCAGACCCCCCAATCAGATTCCAAACTTCCCCCCCATGCGCACCTAGCCAGCCCCGACAAGTCGTCAGGTCACGAACCATACGAAAACTCTCTGCAGATTGACTCTGTCTTTCATAGTTTCGTCAGACGCGTTTCTTATGAAAATCAACAGTGTCTTCGGTATCCTCTCTTTCTATCCTCACTCATCGTGTTCCCGTCCTCATTTTGCAATTTCCAGCTATCAACGACAAGGCTCCCCTCTTCCATACGCCAAAGACAGCGTCTTTGACAAACTCTTTCCAGTACCCTCACCCAAGTCGACAACCCTATCTAAATCCGCCTTCACCGTCTCCTCCGCTACAAAACCTACCTACTCTCCCTCCTCGGCAACAGATCTCATCCCACCATGTCCCACCTGTCAATCTCCACGTACATTCGAATGTCAACTCATGCCCAATCTCATCAACGTCCTTCAACATTCCTCCACTACTCCCGAATCGCCACAATCAGATCAAGAAAGAAGGACAACCCTCACGAAGGATTTGAAAGGAGGCGACGGTATGTCGTGGGGCACCGCCATGGTTTTTTCTTGTGAGAAAGATTGTTGTTCCGTAGACGATAAAGAGGCCAAAGAATGTTGGAAAGAAGAGGTAGTGGTCGTTCAATGGGATACTTGAGTGATATGTCATGCCAATGGTGTTTCTCTATCTGTGCTCCAGAGATAAGATAAGATATCGTTAGTCACAACGGAAGAAATGTTCGTTTTCTTTTTTTGGCCTGATTGGGATGCTTTCGCATCGATTGCGTCTCATTTCTTCCCTTGTCCACTATCCTCCTTGGTCTACCTTAACTCATTCACGGAAATTGATGGCTACACAACCCCCTTCAATCCAAGTTCCTCAACCAGATCATCAGTCTGATGGGCCAAGTACCAAGAGTGCAGGTAATTCGAAAAACGCTCAACACTTAGATAGCCAGTCTTATTGGCCGATCGTATAGCGAAAAGAGAAGCAAAAAGATTAGAGAAGGAGGCAAAACTGGCTGTCAAAGCTGCAAAGCAGTCTGCTACCGTGCCAAAAGCCAAGAACAGCTCCGCTGGGAACAAGGTCAAGGTCAAAGAGGAAGAGCAAGAATTTGTAAACACCACCTTCCCTGGAGAGAAGAAGGGTACGCCATTGTGTCGCATGAATGTGCTTGAGTTTGAGTCGATGCTGTCTGCAGACGTGTCTGGTCCTATGCCAGCTGGGTATAATCCTCTCGCCGTCGAAGCGGCTTGGTACGATTGGTGGTTCAAATCCGGTTTCTTCAAACCTCAAATAGACAGAGACACAGATGGAGATCCAAAAGTGAAACCTGCAGGACTGTTTGTCATCCCTGCGCCTCCACCGAACGTAACCGGAAGTCTACACATCGGACATGCATTGACAACGGCTATCCAGGATGCCCTGATACGGTGGTATGCTTAATTCGTTATCTCGGAAAAAAGGGAGGAGGAGGGGGCTCTGATGAGTTATATCCCAGGAATCGTATGTTGGGCAAGACAACGTTATTCGCGCCAGGTTTTGACCATGCCGGTATCTCTACTCAAAGCGTTGTTGAAAAGAGGTTGTATAAGACTCAAGGAAAGACAAGGCATGATCTTGGTCGTGAAAAGTTCTTGGAGCAGGTCATGACCTGGAAAAATGAGTGTGTCATCTACTTGAACATTCCGTCCGTTCGAGTCATTGATGCGTTTCTAGCTATCAAGATCGTATAACTAAACAATTATACCGTCTCGGTGGCTCCTATGACTGGGACCGTGCTTCATTTACCATGGACCCTGTACGCCCTGGGGCCCCCACCCTTTTCCCCTTCTACCTGATTAGGTTTGAATCTCTGATTCTCATTGCTCAATGTTCTAGAAACTTTCGAAAGCTGTCATTGAAACGTTCTGCCGTCTTCACGAAGACGGTGTCATTTATCGCGCTAACCGCCTCGTGAATTGGTGTGTTAAACTCAACACTACCCTCTCCAATCTCGAAGTCGAACAAAAACAGCTCAACGGTCGCACATTCCTTGCTGTACCTGGCTACGATCCCAAAGAAAAATTCGAATTTGGTGTTTTAACGTCCTTTGCCTACCCCATCCTCGATTCACCCACAAACGAAAGAATTGTAGTCGCTACCACACGTCCAGAAACCATGTTAGGTGATACAGCTATTGCTGTTCATCCCGATGACACACGGTATCTACATCTGCACGGAAAATTCGCCGAACATCCATTTGTGCCCGGTAGAAAGGTTCCGATTGTTGCAGATAGCATCGTCGTGGATATGGAATTTGGAACGGGTGCGGTCAAGATCACACCTGCCCACGACCCGAACGATTATGAAGTCGGACTGCGGCATGGGCTGGAGTTTGTGAATATTTTGAATGATGATGGGACGCTGAATGCAAACGCGGGCGACAAGTTCAAGGTGAGTGGATGTTTAGATGTATGATGGTTATGATGGCGATGACGACAATTTAGGGAATGAAACGATTTCATGCACGTGTAGCTGTTGTCAAGGCTTTGAAGGAATTAGAACTGTATGTTGAGACGAAAGACAACGCAATGCAGATTCCGATCTGTAGCAAGTCAGGAGATATAATCGAGCCAGTGCTGAAACCCCAGTGGTGGGTCAACTGTAAACCCTTAGCGGAGGAAGCTATCGAAGTAAGAACCCTGACTGCTAAGTTTCGTAACTGACAGTAAGAAATAGCGCACCAAAGCGGGCGAGTTGTTGATCCAACCAAAGCAGTCGGAAAATGAATGGTACCGCTGGTTAGAGGATATTCAGGACTGGTGTATATCGCGTCAACTATGGTGGGGTCACCGATGCCCAGCGTACTTTGTTCGTATCGAAGGACAGGAGCAAGATGTATGTGATGTTCGGCTCATCATCGGTGGCTTGATTGGGTTGATTTCTCTCTCTCAAGATGAATGACGGCAAAAATTGGGTGGTTGGAAGGACACTTGAGCAAGCAACTGAACGTGCCAACATCCTCGCTAATGGTGTTCCTTTCACTCTAGAGCAGGATGAGGATGTCCTCGACACTTGGTTCTCTTCTGGACTTTGGCCATTTTCTATCATGGGTTGGCCAGACGAAGTACGGCTGTTTATTGGTTCTCAATGGTTGTCGGAGCGCTCAGCTAGGTCGTTTTAGACTGACGACCTTAAATGCTTTTATCCTTCATCCATCCTTGAAACTGGTTGGGACATTCTTTTCTTCTGGGTCGCGCGTATGGTTCTACTTGGGATTAAACTCACCGGCCAAATGCCATTCAAAGAAGTTTACTGCCACGCTATGATTCGTGATGCCCACGGCCGCAAAATGTCCAAATCTTTGGGAAACGTTATTGATCCTATTGACGTTATTCAGGGACTTCCCCTTGCTCAATTACATGATAAACTCTACGAGGGGAATCTGGATGATAGAGAGATTGCGAAAGCGAGAGAAGGGCAGAAGAAAGATTTTCCCAAAGGTATTCCGCAGTGTGGTACTGATGCCTTGAGGTTTGCTTTGTGTGCGTACAGTGGAGGAGGGAGAGATATCAATTTGGAGATTTTGAGAGTGGAGGGTTATAGGAAGTTTTGCAACAAGATCTTTAATGCGACCAAGTTTGCAATGCTGAAGTTGGATGAGGCGTTTGTACCCCAACCATGTATCAAGGTGAATGTTTTCGTGGCTTCTCTCCCTCTCTCTCGGTTTGTTGATCGTATTGAGCAGCCGACTGGAAAAGAATCGTTGGTCGAGAAGTGGATTTTGCATAGGCTTAACATTGCTGCTGCTGAGATAAATCAACATCTCACTGATCGTAATTTTATGGCTGCAACGATATCAGCGTATAATTTCTGGCTGTATGAGCTTTGTGATGTCTATATCGTATGTTTCCCATTGCTGTTTTTATGACGACAACTCATTGAATGGTGTAGGAAGCCATGAAACCTATGACTGAAGAATCTGCCCCACTTGGAAGCAAGAAGTCTGCTCAGCAGACGTTGTATATTTGTTTGGATTATGGACTTCGACTGCTTCATCCCTTCATGCCTTTTGTTACGGAAGAACTTTGGCAGAGGTTACCTAGGATGCCGAATGATTCAACTCCGTCAATTATGTTATCTTCTTTCCCTGTCTCGGTGCGCAGATGTTTTGATTTTCGTTTTTTGTCGATGTGTGTCGTTGATCCAGGACGTCGGGGATAGGATGCCGACTTTGTGTTTGAAGAAGCAGATCAGCAGTTTGACCTTGTATTCTCAATGCTCAAGACGAGTCGTTCATTAGCTGTGTCATACAACCTCCAGAACAACATTCAATGTGTGTGGTTCAGTGTGTTTGACTCCAAAAAACCAATGTTGACATTGGGTTCTTTTTAGTCTTCATTCACGTACAAAATGATACCGAAGCTGCTCTACTCGAATCCCAAATCCCAATGATTGTAACGCTCATCAAAGGCTGCAAGAGTGCCCAGGTTGTTCGTTCGATGAGTGAGATACCTGAAGGATGCGGAGCGAGTGTTGTCACTGCTTTCGTGACTGTGCATACCCTTGTCAAGGGTTTGGTTGATCTTGATGTAGAGATTGCGAAATGTAAGAAGAAGCTTGATCTTGCTATGTTGAATCGGGGCAAGATTGTCAAGATGGAGGCGCAGCTTGATTATGTGGAGACTGTTCCGGAAAATGTGAGGTTGGCTAATGAGGAGAAGGTATGTGTGTGTGACTGTTTTTATTTTATTTTATTTTTATTTTTACGAACGAACACAACTGATGCTGATGATGGGTATGATTGTAGCGTAAACTGCTTGAGACTGAGGTTGTCACGTTGGAGGCGTCGATAAAGATGTTTAATGAACTCAAGTAGAGGTCTGTTATTGTTCTGAATGATGTAATTTGATGATTTTTGCCTCATTTTTTATTGAGTGATTTGCTATCAAACCTGCCTGATGTCATTTCAGGGGGAAGGGGGTTATGGTTTTTTCGAGAGCTTGGAAGCAGCTGATTGCTACAAAAAAATTTTCCACCGGTTAACCGGGAGATTATCATGTCGTAATCCGTAAAAGTGATTTGCTTACTAATTCCGTCAGTATATCATTAATTAATATGGACTCCCCCCCCCTCGGAGAAAAAAGTGGAGGGACAACTGGAAAATTATTTTTTTTGGTGAATTCGTAGTGGTAGGGGTGGGGGAGGGGACAATGTTCAAATCTTTTCCTGTATCGTGCACCTTTTTTTTGTGCGACGGGAAAGGACATTTGAGTAAAAAAAAAAGCTAGACTTTTTTTAGTGCCAGGTGTCACGAAACCCTGAATTCAAAAGGGTTTGAGACAAAAGGTGTTATGGATTGACCAGCTCGGGGTCAATGCATGGACGGCAGGTCGTGAGCTACGTCAGTGACGTCACGCGTCAGTTTTTAATAATTTATAATTTAACAAAGTATGCAACGGACTGTGGAGAACGAGAACGGGATCATATACTCCGAAATTAATGAGGTTTCCAACATGAAGGTTCAATTCCCTTGGTCTACACGGTTTGTTGGGAATGGATGAGCAAAAAAATCCGGACGGATGCCGAAACTTTAGTCCAAAAAAGGCATTCGGACCGATCTAAAGAACTTTCCTTAGCCTTTATGTGATGCACTGGAAGCCGATCCTCAGACCAACCTGGTCGTCGACCCTGGCATTTGCAGGCTTTTGGCTGGGTTCTTGCCCAGTCTTTTTTTTCTTTGCCTCCAGCACACCGGTTACAAAGTCTCAGATTTGTCCGGATGTCCTTGGCAACCAAACAAATCATTTACATCAATCAGACTATCTATACTCTCTTGTATACTTCTCTCTCTCTCTCTCTCTTTCCTCCTATCTTTCCCTTGACATGGTAGTCCAGGACAAGTCAGTTTCAGGATCTTCTCGTAGAGCTGGTCTGTCCTGCGCTGAATGTAGACGGTCCGTTTCCCTCACTTTGCTCAACCCGTGGAACCATCTGACACAATGCTTAGATCAAAGCTCAAATGTGATCGGTATGCTCAGAAAGTCCTATATATTTTCATAGTCAAACATTGTGGCTTTCTAGAGTTTTTCCATGTCAATCATGTGTTCGGTGAGTATCTTGACTAGTCGTCATAGTCCACTATGACTGAGCCGCACAATATTACAGTCGAGGATGTGCTGCAATATGCCCTGAAGGCAATTCTTTATTCTCTTGAAACTCGATTCTACTCTCATGTGCACTCATAGGCATTTTACCAGCGACAAAGGGCAATAAGTAAGGAAAAAGATTTCTGTTGAATCTTGAGATCCTGGTGTGACCAACGTTCGCCATTAGGGTGCTTATGGCACACGCCCAGGAGCTTTCCAACCAGGTCAAGCAGCTTAATTCGAGAGTTAAAGAACTTGAAGAGTTGCTACAGATGCAGGCACCACTATCGAAGATGAATACCGCGAAGCAGGAGCCAATTGGACTTCAAAGTGATTGTCTTGAGCCACCATCTCCTGCAGACCTGGACAACTACCACGATGTCATGCTGAACTCATCACCTGAGGCAATTGAAGAGATTGGATATGGAACAGAAGTCAAAAATGTTACAGATCGTATAGGTTCTCTTGCAATAGGTCAGGAGGGACAAATGCGGTATCGTGGAGAGACAGCAGGTGCCGAGGTATGTGAACAGCATATCTTCGTAATCATGGCTCTCAAAAGCTCTCCTCCATAGTACCTAGAGGACTTATTACCAGTACGTACCCAAACAACATATTCACTTCAGTTTCCGACATATTCTCTAGTCAATTTATGACGAAAACAAATATCGCTTGAAGGACCTTGATTTTCCACAGGAGATCAAGGAGCTCGCTACCGCTTTCCCCCATGGTCTCAAAGATGCTTCACATCTCAAAACTCACTTTCAGTGTTTCATACCGTCGCGAGATAGAGCCCTTCATCTTTTTGACACTTATTACGAGTACACTTCATGGATGTGAGTTCTTTCTGAATGTTACATCCACCGACACCTATCTCTCTTGTTCAGGTATAATCCATTTTCTCGTGACCTTTTTATCCGGACATTCTTGGATCCTATCTATGGTACGACTGACATTCCCAGTGTCGACATTATACATTCACACAAATTATCCGTATTCTTCGTCGTGCTTGCTAATGGCGCTCTTTACGATGACTCATCGAGTGAGAATACCCACTGGTTATCAGCTCGATACCACCATCTGGCGCGTGCTGCTATCTCTCTCGACTCAATGCTAACGGATGCAACTGTGGGGACTTGCGAAGCACTCTTCATGTTGATTCGTTTCCTGTTTAACTCGGACCGATCCGCGAACGAGGAACGTTGGCTCATAACTGGTTTGGCCGCTAGAGTTGCCCAAATGGTTGGTTCACCTATTCAATGAGAGTTTCATTCATGACTGATTATACCCTCAAAAGATTGGATTGCGTCAGTTCTTTGTTTGAACCTCTTTCCCCATCATTTAACATTGTCTAGAGCGTGACAGCGGAGGCTGGGGCTTGCCTCACGACGAAATACAGCGTCGACGCAGCGTGTGTTACTTTTTGTGTTTCCGACTTCTGCCAACCTAACGACGAATTGTAGATCTTCTGGTGCATCTGGACGTGGGATACCTATACCGTATGTGTTGTCCCGACATTACATCCTTTTCTTTCCTGATCTATCCAAAGGCCATCGTCAATGGTCGACCGGGTTGTCTGACCATTGACCATACCGACTGTAAACTTCCTGATGATCTCTATGCATATAAAAACTCTCGGGGCCAATTGGAACCAGGATGTGAGTGTCTGTAAGCAGCAGCCCGCCGTTCTCTCATTGACTGCTATCAAGATCAGAATTGGAGGACACAATACTGTATTACTTGTCTTGCTGCATCTGCAGACCATGTTTTCGCGATCAAAACACCCCCTTATTCTGAGCTTCTTGAATTAGACAAGCGACTACGCAGTATCATCCCACCTGAACATCTGTGGACTCCAGCGAATCCGAAAAGCCCACATGGTTGGCCTGAAAATACAAAGCTGGCCTGTGAGCAGGCTTGTGCTCGGTTTATGAAAGAGTCCAGTTCGTCAAATGTTTAGCGTCCTTTTGCGATCGACTGATTAGCTGCTAGACTTGCTTTATATACATCGAAGCTACTTCGCTCAGGCGATTCGACAAAGTCCAAGTGATCCATTCAAGCACAAATATGCGCCTTCAGTTTATGCCGTCATTACATCTGCCAGAACCATTTGCCAGCATATTCATGGCTTGTATGCCAAGCACAGGAAAATTGTTCGGCAAGGGTGGTATTTTTGGACAGCCGTTTATTCGTCTTGT
>Ga0157357_1001233_pt1 | contig 10725 bp, 8 predicted proteins | sample AttcapACBM1_FD_111485 | JGI IMG/M metagenome (GOLD analysis project Ga0157357, IMG submission 111485) | Fungus gardens microbial communities from leaf cutter ant in Botucatu, State of Sao Paulo, Brazil - Atta capiguara ACBM1 | ecosystem: Host-associated > Fungi > Mycelium > Unclassified ... | reverse complement strand
GTCCATGCTGTATGACGTCACTTTGTTCCAGAATCTTCTACTTCATTCTTCTAAGTCCCATGATCAGTCTTGTGACTACGCCATCAAATTGTGACTGATGTGACAGCGTGACAGATAACCCTAACCTAAGTTGTTCTAAAAATAGAAAATAGAAAATAAAAGACAAAGAAAAATAAAAAGAAAGAAAGAAAATAAAAATGAATGAAGTCCACCATCAACGATCTTGACAATTATTGTATTAAAACATAAAACAAAAACTTATTTTTTGTGTTTAATGAATACAAGATAGCTTTGGGAGTAAGATTTACAGTAACTATTGTAATATGGACGATCCACCCAATAGTTTCTCTTAACATGGGAAACTCATTGTTATTAGGTAAGCTTGCAAATAATTGAAGTTTCTCTAGTTCAAATCTGATAACATGTTCAGGCCATTGAGTATATTTTAACAATAGGTTCATGTTTCATGGGTTGGGAGAATTTAGAGCAATATAACTATGAACTTTTTCAAGATCAGATTTCAGATTGTCAATCTAATTGTTATTCATTGCTTGTTTTAGTTTGGAAGATGGTGAATTAACTTAGAAGTATCTCTGATGATATAACTGCCTATTTTGTAGGTATACACTCTTCTCTCTTTATATGTGATGTCTTGTAGTGTTTATACATTGCTCCTTCAGATGTATATATAATAGAATACTTATTGTATTGACATACAAGAGCTATCATATAAATATCCAAGCTACTGAGGGCATCAATACTATGTAGCTCCTCAAGTAAAGAATAGTTGTTATAGATATCTAGCTCAGAGCATAGATTGTTAAATTTTGATTTAGGTATTTTAACTTGTAAAGTGTTATAGTAAACTTGAACATGAGAGATAGCTGTTTTTGAACAAAGAAAAATACAGTACTTAGTACAGTATAATATTTGTATTCTTGTCTGATGTTATAGTATAAATTCTTGAAGATGAGGATTAGAAACTAAGTTTGACTGCAATACAAACTGTGTTGGCAAGTGATATTTATCAGTGTTCTAAGTATACCAAGTTAGTTGTTTGTCTGATTCCAACTGAATCTTTACTCACCTTTCTTAGTTCAATTATGTCTTTATATTGATTATTTCCACTAAGCTCTAATATTTCAGTTTCTCCTATCAGAAATGGCAATTTATATTATGGAATAGTATCATAGCTTGTATAATTCTCTTGTCCAACTTATTGACTAGGGTTAGATAATTCAAGAATATTCAGTTTTGACTGATCTCAAGAGCACTACTTGTTTTGCTAGTACTATTTGTGTGATTTTTAGATGAGATAGACATAATTTGGATCTAAAAATACTTGTAGCATTGTTTATTGAACAAAAAAAAAAGTAACTCATATCATTATGATCATTCTAAGTATTCTCTTTGATTTCTGCATGCTATTTAATTGTCTTCAAAGTTGTATATGACTTTTTACACATAGGCCAACTACATTTGCAAATTAGCTATCCATCTTCATTGTAAGAGATTTTAATATTGAGTCCATTAAAATACATAGTTTATAACTGAGTACTAGACATGGCTTATAATACTGAAGATGAAGATGTTGGAAGATGGGAAATATAGAACTATAAACCAGTCTATTTACTTTTATAGTACAAGATATTTTGATGAATTTGTTACCATTCAACAAATCTGCATACAACACAATATGTTTATCTATTTACTTGTAGAATGATAAATTTTTTATCTTCAAACCATATGGAGATTGAAAAAAATTTGTACTAATAAATACAAATATAGTATATTGGTTATGAAGAGTGGCCAAGTTAATATATAATATAAATTTCTGTTAATATTGTTAAGACAAGCTTATAGAAGGCTTTGCTAACTATAGAGGGCTTTTTCAGCCAATGACAACTGTTTAAAAAATTTGTGTTATCAGTATGTACAGAAAGCTAGTGGAAAAAAATGTACTGTGGTTTAGAAAGCTGTATTAACTGTGGACAGCTCTTTCAGCCAAGAACTGTTTAAAAAAATTAGAATATCAGTGTATATAATAGAAAAACATATACTGTTACTTGTAGAGGGCTGTACTGACTATGGACAACTTTTGTAGCCAGCAAGAAATGTCTCAAAAATTCTGAACATTAGCATGTGTAGGGTGATAATAAAGTAAAATATACTATAGCTTATAGAAAGATATGCTGACTGTAGACAACTTTTGTATCTAGTAGGGATTGTTTAAAAAGTCAGAATATTAGTGCATACAGGTTGATAAGAACTGTTTAAAAAAGTTAGAACATCAAAATATATGTAATTCTAATAACAAATGATATACTGTAGTTTATAAAGGTCCTTGTTTAGTATAAAAGGCTCTTGTAGCTAACAAGAACTGTTTGAAAAATTTAGAATATTCAGTATATATTATTGAGAAGCATTATACTTAGTAAGTATATGGCCCACAATCAGTAATCCTAATTAGGTAGTAAATGTAAAAATTTTATATAGGTTAAACTGTTATGATCTTAGCTTTGAGCTCAGATTGCACTTAGGCAAAGACTTAGAAGTAAGGGAATTCTTATAAGTGGTAAAGCATAAGGATATATGATAGTATCTATGTTATATATATAAGAGTATATATGAGGAAAAAGTCCACAATATATGAGAAAAATGAGTCATAATACATAAGGCAAGAGTAAGGTTAAAATGCTTACCACATGAGGCACTGACTGAGACAACTATGGCACAGCCAATCATAATGTCATTACCCTTAGCTCTAGTCCATATTGCATCCTTGAGGCATTCATTGTAACATAAATTACCACTAATACTACTTATTCTTTATTGTTCCTCACTCTTTCTTAGCTTTCTATTAAAGTATACAACACATGTAAGTGGTTGCTAGTCATCCATACTATACCATATTACTATGCATTCTATTCTTTTCAATAGGTTATAAGCCCTAGTTACCTTGATATCTAGTTAACATCTTTTTAGGCTGCTTTCTATCAATGAGAAAGGCTTGACCAACTCTACTAGTAAACTAATACCTTGTCACTTTTAGGCCTGTTATAGATTGAACTGATTCTAAATCACTCAATGCCTACAGAATTTGCTTACATCTTACATTTGTTAATGACTCATTACTGGTTAGGTTGAACATTTGTGCTCTAGCTGGCTGTATTTACTCTCTAATTTATGCTGATTATCTTTATCTCAGCAACAGCCAACTTTGTTACTACCCTTCCTAAGCTTACTAGTTTTGTTGACTACTCCTTCTAAAAAATCTGTGTTAAATTAGCTTTTACCCTTATTATCTATCCTGGAGCTGTCTTTACTGTTTAAAATATGCTAAATGCTTTGGCATCTTCTCAGACCACTGATATTGATAAGGCTACTAGAAGAAACTTTCTAGGCTCTTAAGATCTGTCTGTTCTTAATTTTACTTTGCTAGAAAACTTATCAATACATGGCCAGCCTAATACTTAGAGAGTTTGAAAATTTGGTAAGGAATTGTGAGATAGACAAGTTTGTATTAGAAACTCTATCAAGTTCTCTTATGTTACTATGGAGACATTGTTGGATAGTGAGGCAACAAGGCTGGTTATAAGTTTAGAGTTTACCAGAAAGCAAGGATTCAAGTTGAAGAAAATAAATAGACCTATATATATGAGAAATGTAGACAGTTCTTTCAACAAGAAAGGACTTATTGAGCATACAGTGGAGATAAGTATATATTACTAGTGGTATAGAGAGAGAACAGAGATCAATGTGATTGAAGGTCAGAAATGGAGTGTGATTTTGGAAATGCCATGGCTAGTATGCTACAGTTCTGAAATTGATTGGAAAACAGGAAAAGTAAAGATGATGAGATATCCAGAAGAGTGTGAAAAGTAATGGAGATCAAAGCAGAGAAAACCAAGATGGCAAAAACAAAAGAAAGAAGAGAAGAGAGAAGAAGAGGGAAAAAAGCAAGAAGAGAAGAAAAAGAAAAAACCAAAAAAAGAAAATATGATGAAGATAAAAAAGATAGCAGAAGAATGAGAGATTTGGGATAAGGAGGAAGAAGTGGCAAAGTCTGAAGAAAAGGCCAAGAAATTATTTCCTCAAAGATTCTAAGAATGAATCTATATCTTTGGAAAGAAAGCAAGTAAGAGAATACCAATGAAGAAGGTGTAAAATTATACAATAGAGATGAAGAAAGGATTTGTGCTAAGAAAGAGAAAGGTATACCTGCTGTCAAGTGAAGAGAGGGAAAAGATGTGTAAGTTCATCAACTAAGGAAAGGGTATATTAGACTCTTGAAGTTGTCTTAAACAGCATCTGTATTTTTTGTAGAAAAGAAGAATAGTAAGAAAAGAATAGTTCAGAACTATAAATATTTAAATGAGTGGACTATTAAAAATAACTATCCTTTATTTTTAATTTTGGATATTGTAGAGAATATTGATACTAAGAAAGTATTTACAAAGTTGAACTTGAGATGGGGTTATACTAATGTATAGATAAAGAAGAGAGACAAGTGAAAGGTAGGATTTATGACCCCAGAAGGGTTTTTTGAACCAACTATAATATTCTTTGGACTTACAAATTCTCCAGCAACATTCTAGATGATAATAAATAAAATCCTTCAGGACTTGATCAATACTAAGGAGGTAGCAAGTTTTATAGATAATATTATAGTATGCATAGAAGAAGAGAAAGAACACAATGAGATGATAGAAGAGGTAGTAAAAATACTAGCTTTATATGTAAAACTAGAAAAATACAAGTAGAAGGTTAGAAAGATAGTATTCTTAGGAGTAGTAACTGGACTAGTGGAAATTAAGATAGTGAAAGTAAAAGTGAAGTGAGTGTTGGATTGGCTGACTTCTAAAGAAGTCAAGGACATATAGAAGGTTTTAGAACTTGCCAACTACTATGAGTGGTTCATAAGGGATTTCATGTCTATAGCTAGACTATTATATGACTTATAAAAGAACTGGTGTTAGCAGCACAAGACCTGTTATGGTACACTTGGACCCTTCTATTTTATTTTGATTTTCCTTTTTGTTTTCCTTTTATTTTTATTTTTGTGTTATTTTATTTTTCTGGACAATGAAGAGACATATGACTGCAGTCACATGATATATCACATGATTTGAGGTCATAGCCTAGAATATAGAAGAAGAGACTAGAAGGATAATATTAAGATATATGTCTATGATATATTAATCTCATGAGTAGAGCATAGATGAAGCATAAACATTAGGATAAGACTATTTATCATTAGAATGGACCATCTATGTATTGTATAAATAGGGTAGCAATATATTGAGAACTCCTTGTTGAGTTTTCTTGTGATCCTCATGAGATACTTTCCTTTAAGTTTATCTTAGTGCTTCTATTGGTTATTTAACTAGTAATTATCATAACAAGACCTAGACAGAAAAATGACAATAGAAGCTAATATATAAGACTATGTAATAGGAGGAGTTTTATTCATGGATTGTGATAATAGACAATAGAAACTTATAGCTTTTCTCTTTTTTTTTTAAATCAACAATTTATTACATAGGGCATGTAGGCAGACCATGGTAGCTATTTTGTAACTACATATGTTAAGATGTATATTACATAAAAAGGAAAAAGAAAAGAAAAAAGAAATTGGAAAAAGCTAGATGCAATTTAACTATGTAATACTATCTTCAAAGGAGAATGCATTATTGTTAAACTCAAGGAAAAGAGTAAAATGTGCTATAGAATCCCTCCTTGGATTCCAATAATTGTTATATTTTCTACACTCATGAAGAATATGTTGCCTTGACTCAATAGGATATAAATTACATAGGTACTTAAATTCTTCCTGAGGAAAGAATCTAAGTCTATATTCATCTATTGGTGTATGATCAACAATTGCTCTTGTAGCTCTGGCACAGAGCAAATTGTAATGTCCAAGATATTTGAGCCATGGACCATATTTAGCTATCAACAGTTTGATCAGATTCAAGTTATCATCTAGAAGTTCTAGGAAATATCAACCTTTGTCATCTGATGCTTGGAAATACATCTTCCAGCTGCTGAGAATATTATTATACTCATTTTTCCTGCTAAATTCCCATGAAGATTTGCATGGGAAAATGGGAGTTATGTCAAATTTCTTTGTTTCTTTATCAACTATAGAGTGAAGACCCCACTTGCAATAGTTAGAGCAATCCCAAAATTTGATGGAATTGTTGCTAAGAATTCCTTAAGTTTACAAGAAATTGCTGCTAAATAAATTTGATAAGAATGTGACAAAGAATCAAAAATTCTTCTGGCAGCATAGATAAAATCCATGACAATCCAATTGATGTTGGAAAGACAGGTTCCTTGGTTGATACCACATCTTATTGTAAAAAGTTCTGCTTCAGTAGATATAATATTTACTGTGTGATGAATTGTCTTGATGATTGGACTATTATGAATATGGATATAAGCTATTGAAGTGACAACCTGATTTTTATACTGGCATCTGATATAACAACTACTAAATGCAGGTCTATTAATACTTGAAGAGTAATGCTGTTAAGATTGCACAAATGATTTTTAACATTATTTTTGCTTTTTCTATTCACAGGATGAAAAGAGAAACAATTTGGAAAAATGTCTATAAGTCTATTTCCTAGTGAGAATTTATGATTAAACAGAGAAAAAGAAAGAATAATCTCATTAAACCTATTTTTCATGTCTATAATTAGACCTTTGATATTCAATTGCTGTTTAGGCATAAGCCTTTCCAGTGAGAGTTGGTAAGCTTTTGTATAATTCATAAGTCTTGTTTCCAACAATGACTTTATGATATAGTTTGCTGGCAGAGTATATGCTCTGAGATGAAATCTACTATTTAGTTTTTGAATATGAAGATTAATGGGAATGAGACCCATGATGGCCTCAATGCCAGAAGGAGGAGAAGTGTGGAATGCTCCCAGAATTTATAAAGCTGCTCTTCTCTGCATATTTCTAAGCACTTCAAGAGGATATGAAAGTGATACTTTGTTGTAGTACAACAGTTGAAAACTGTATAAAGCAATCAGTAAGACACAACTTCTATATAAAAGTCTCTTTTGAATTGGAATGAGGCCTCTTAATGAGTTTCCAAGTATCTTCATACACTTGATTATTAATATTGCTTTATTAGCATAAAAATCAATATGTTGTCAAAACATCAATTTTCTATTGAAAATGAACTCCAGATAATGCCATGTATTCTTGGGTTGAAGAACAGGACCTCTTAATATTGTAAGATCTAGTGGAGAAGAATTGAAAGTACTATGTGATCTGGAAAAGTGAAAAACTTCAGTTTTTCCATATTCTATAATCAAACAAAATTTCTCTAGGAGAGGAGTCATAATATAGTAGCTATAGAAAAGGTTCAAATTTGAAAATACCAAGGACTTGTTTTGTGCAATGAAAAGACCATTGTCTACAAAGGAAAGGATAGAAACTGGAATTTTTAAATTTTTTAGCTATTTTTCAAGAATATGAAAAAGTGGAGAAAAATATAAAGCAGAAAGAACAGGCAATAGGGCAGATCCTTGACCTACACCCACATCAATATTGAAGAAAGAAGAAGAAAATTTGTTTCAGAAATAACTGGTTTTTCTACCTACTAAATAATCCCAAAAGAAAAACAAAACTTTATAATCAAAACTGGCTTTGAGAAGTATTAAAGAGAGAATTTGATAATTCAATGAATGAAAAAACTGGACAATATCGAAATATAATATGCTAGTAGACAAGTATTTAACCCATTTTAAACAAATAAAATGGGTAAGCATGACTTCTGCATCAGTAATAGATTATTATTTTAAACCTTCTAATTGACACTGGTGAATAAAATCATTGGAAATCATCTGAAATTGCAACCTCTCTCTGATAACTTTCTTGATTAATTTGCTGATTGTATTGAGTAGAATGATAGGTAAAAAAGTCTTAAGAGAATTGTATGACTCCTTATTAGGCTGGGGAATAATGATGGATGTAGAAACTTTAAAGTGTGATGGCCAATAACCTAATTTAATCCATATATTAGCAATGGCAATTATTTTTCTGAGAAATGTGATATTTTTGACATATTTCTTGAGATGCCTCCATAACAATTTATCTGGTCCTGGAGTAGATAGATTGTTGCATTTAGCAATGGTACTAATAAACTCTTCCTCTAAAAAAGGGCTCTAATTTGTAACTGATTTACTCAGAATTTCTTCTAGTAAATCCAAGTCAATTTAATAATTTTGAGCTATATTAAAAGACATGTGAAGAGCTTGCTACAAGTTCTCAAGTTCAGTGCATAATTGATCATTATATTAAATTTCTTTGATGGCCAGAAGTTTTTGTTTCTTGATCCAATTTATAAGCTTTCATGGTCTACAACTCTTATTAGCAATTTCTTTAATCTTCAAATCAAAAACATTCTGCTTCATATTCTTAACTGTACCCTTGAATTGTTTCCAGTCTTTAATCCTTTTAAAAAGTCTGTAATTCTCCAAATTTCTATACTAGTTTTTATTTCACTATACTTTGGAGTGTTTGCTGATATTAATAATTTTCAAATTTTTATACCAAATTATTTCTGTACATTCAGTGAAAGTTTGCATAATATGTTCAAGAACTTGTTTGGTTTGGATATCCTTCATATTAAGCTCTTTAATGGCTTCAATTAATTCAATGATAAATTTGTCTTCTTCTTCACTGTTTTTAACTAATATCTTTTGAGTTGAACATACTCTTCAAAAATTGCAATGTTCATAGTAAGCAGTGCATAATCAAATATAAAATGCCAGTCCAGGTAGATAGAATGATTGTTATGTTCTGATGATCCTGGTCTAAGAAATATAAGGTTGATGACCAAATTTGAGTCATGTTAATTGTCTAAGTACCTAGTAGAAATGCAATTAGTGGGTTTAGACAGTTCTAAATGAAAAGAGTCTGCAACATCTATAAGAGTATCTCTATGAATAGAGCAATACCAAAAATAAGGATTCCAACTACTATCCCTAATGTTAAAATTACCTGTCATGATAAGAACATTGTCAATATTAACTTTGGTATCCTTAAGATACTTTAGAGCCATTTGCAAAGAATCTAAATATATATTATTTAAAAAATATACCAAACCACAATTGAAAAAAGAAACATAAGAAACATACTTATGGTTAAAAACATCTTTTCATAATGAAAAACAAAGAGAAGATAACCTGATGTTGATGTAAGTGATAACTTTGGGTGAATTATTGACATTTGAGAAATTCCTGGAAAAAGTGATCCAGTTCAGATAATTGGATACCCCTACCAGCTTATCTCCCTCATAATTTCTCAAGCTTGGTATAGACTATATAAATGACTATAATGGCTTCTGAATGAAAATGATATTAAAAGAACTTTGTGTTTCCAAGATAGTATTGATAATAAAGTTATTCTACTGAACATTTTGAGAAAATATCTTGATTTCTTTTAAAATTATGCTTGGTTACCATTCATGGCTGAACAAATTAATTACTTTCTGTTGTCTCAAAGTCTTGATACTTTTTTGAGTGCTACTCTCTATTGAATCAATGCCTTCAGAATGGATATTGATTCAAGTTAGCTTGATAATCTCTTTTACAATTTATATACTTGAATGAGTGGATATACCTTTAATCCAGAAATACTAGTCACTTAGAGTAGATTAATAAAAGAAACCTTATATAGGGATTACATAAGAGAACTTGATGGAGTTCTCAGTACAATGTATCTACCTTTATATACTACACTAGATGGTCCATACTACTACTGCACTTAGTCTACTCTAAAGACTATGTATTAGCCATAAGATCAATATACATTGTGTATGTTGTATGATATTAATGCTTTTTAAATCTTCCATCATGTTTTATGTACCCATATGATTATGTGATTATTACTATTACTATGTTATCTGATGTAACTGATATGTAACAGTATGATTGTAACATGATACTAACCCTAATCCTAGATCCTAAAATAAAAGATAAAATGAAAAAAAAAATATTAGAAAAAACTTATGTCTAAGCTTCACAACTCTAACACTGCTCTATTAGACTATCTGACTGAAAGTGCTATACTATAGAAGATATAATTTCAACTCTAAGTAAATAGTAAAGCTCTTTAGTAAAGAAAGCAACAAACTATAAATTTCTATCCAAAACAATATGAGAAATAAAACCATGGAACTTCTATATATGGTATAAAAATAATCTTACTATTCTCTCTGCAGTGACAGTAGTGTGAGTTAGAATAAAATATGCCCTCTTAAATATAAAATATACTATACTTATTACTATATCAAACTCTAACAACTTTGGAAGTTCAACAACAAAGTTTATACTGATAGTATTCTATCTTGCATTTGGTATAGCTAGCAGGGTTATGTTAGAAATGCAAAGTCTGGACATTAGCTTTTTTACTTAATTCTCTTTTTCTTTTTCTATTCAATTCATTTTATTTCTAAAGGACTTAGGGTTAGGATTAGAGTAATGTTATGATTGCACTGTCACACATCAGTCACATCATATGACATGATCATAGTAACAGTCACAAGTCATAAGATTACAAAGAAAAGTATAGAAAATTCTAAAAAGATAATGTTATACAATGTATTATATATGTTGACCTCAAGGCTAACATATAGTTATTTAGGGTAGGCTAAAGAAGTAGTAGCATAGACCATCCCAGTTTAGTATATAAGGTAGACTATCT
>Ga0157357_1001232_pt1 | contig 10728 bp, 10 predicted proteins | sample AttcapACBM1_FD_111485 | JGI IMG/M metagenome (GOLD analysis project Ga0157357, IMG submission 111485) | Fungus gardens microbial communities from leaf cutter ant in Botucatu, State of Sao Paulo, Brazil - Atta capiguara ACBM1 | ecosystem: Host-associated > Fungi > Mycelium > Unclassified ... | reverse complement strand
CTTCCATCCACAAACAGATAGGCAAACTGAGTGAATAAATCAGGAGCTAGAACAGTATCTCCAATTCTTTGTAGATCATAGGCAGAAGGACTGGCCAGAATGGCTAGCATCAGCAGAGTTTGCGATAAACAACAAAGTACATTCAGCAATGAAAGTATTTCCATTTATGTTGAATTATAGAAGAGAGTTGAGAATAGGAGCAGATATAAGGAAAAAAAGTAAAAACAGAAAAAGCAACAGAGTTTGTAGAGAGAATGAAAAAGGTGCAAGAGGAAGCAGGAGCAGTGTTGAAGAAAGCACAGGAGAATATGAAGAGACAAGTAGATAAGAGAAGAAAGGAGAGTGAGAAGTGGAAAAAGAGAGATAAAGTAATGTTGAGTACAAAGGACTTGGTGTTCAAGGAGAGACTGGTAAAAAATCTAGTGGACCAATATGTAGATCTATATACCATTGAGGAGATGGTATCTACCAATGCAGTCAAATTACAACTGCCAACCTCGATGAGAATCCATCCAGTTGTGAATGTCAGTCAGATAGTACAATATAGAGAACAAGTGGAGAGACAGAAAAAAGAGAAAGTAAAACCAATCAAAGTAGAAGGAGTCAAAGAATGGGAGATAGAAAAAATATTAAATAAAAAGAAAGTATGGGGAATAGAGAAGTATTTAGTGTGATAGAAGAGGTTTACAGCAGAGCATGATATATGGGAAAGGAAAGAGGATCTAGGAAATGCAAGAGAAGTGATGGAGGAATTTAAGGGAAGAATGAGTGCTGAAGTAAGAAGACAAGAAAAGTTGAATATGATAGAGGAAAAGGACTTTAGAAGGAGAAAATTATTAGGAAAGTATATAGCGAAAATGTTATATGGGTGGGACAATGGAAAGTTTGAGGAAGAATATCTGAGGAAGTTGGAGAGGAACTAGCAAAAATAAAAGTCAGTTTCTTCAGAGGAGAAATCTTGAGAGGGGGTAATGTCAAAGCTAAAAGTGGTAGACTTAACTTTTTCTTATTCTCTTTCTCATTTTTATTTTTATTTTTTATTTTATTTTTCAGTTTCTATTTTTAGAACTAAGGTTAGGGTTAGAAGTGACAAGATCATGCTGTCACACAAATTAGTCATAGTAATAGTTACAAGTTATAAAACATATAGAAGAACATAGAAGATTCTGAAAGAATAACATCATACAATGTGTACAACACATGTTAACCTTAAGGTGAACACATGGCTGTTTAGGGTAGGCTAGAAATAGTTAACACAGACCATGAGGTTTTAGTATATAAGATAGACTATCCTGTACAGAAGTTCTCTATCGAGTTCTCTTGTGTTAATCCAATACAAGGTTCTATTCACTAACCTACTCTGAGATCTTTGAGTTATAATAATATAGTCCATGATATAACTACTTATGAACATGAGATATTGATCATAACATTGTTGTTCAGACTCTATAAAATTAATAAGAAATACAAAGTTTTAGTTCTTGAATTAATAGATGATTAAAAATAAAGTATTATCTGTACTAAAAGAGTATGGATGTTAGAGAGTATATGACAAGAATATAGTTTATTCTGACCCACACAACTATTATGGTAAAAAGCATAACAAGATTCTTTTTGCACTATATGTAGAAACATTATAGCTTTCTCACTTATATTATATCAGATAAGAGACTGTAGTTCATAGTACTCTTTACAAAAAAACTCTAGTATTCACTCAGTGTTGAGATAGCTTTATCTATAGCTTAATAGTTGTAGTTGGATAAATAAACAGAACAAGTAAATTAAGAGCTTAAACAATATCTCTAGATTTTTATCAATGAGTAACAAAATAATTATATTACAAACTTCATTCAACTCATACCTCTACAATTAGTAGACTGATTTTCACAAACTAAGTTATACTGGAAAGCTCTAAATAAAGCTATTCATATATATATAAGATATATAAAAGTAATAACAAACAACTAAAATATCAAGCTATCAATAATTGTAAAGTTTTATAAATAGCTAAATAAAAAAGTGTTCATTAAACTGTTTTTAATAATTATCAGATATAGTTCATATCTTATTATCTAAAATTTAGTAAAACATTTTGAAAGTCTAAATAAATTACTTAGTATATTATCTAAGAATGCAAAAAATAAGTCAGAACAACCTTTGGCTTTACAAGAGTAAGATAGAAGAGCTTTGCCATAAAAGACCAAGTCAGATAAGAGTATTCCCATCATGAAAAACTGGATATTCAGATTTTTTGTATCACTGTTGCATAAATATATTGCAAAAAGGATGGCTATCATGGATATTAAGAAAACAGTATCACTATGGGAATATATCTTCCAAATAGGTGGACTTAACATATAACACAAAGCCAAAGTATCTAAGAATAAAAGTAAGCACACTATAACTCAAGGGGAAAAAAGAATATATATTAATATCTTCAGTAAACTATTAGGCCACATCTCTAAGCTAGTTAGAATAAATAATGCTATACTTAACAATATCAAACTGGAGTTACCTAACAATTATCTTTTTAATAAGCTTATTAAGTATGTTATAACTTATATACTATGCCTTTACTAGTTATACTGGTCACATATTTCAAAAGTGAACTTGGAAAACTTAGTGAGTTAGAACTACTAGAGAGTAGTAAAATTATCACAAAATGAACTACTCACTTATTTGTAATATCTGAACCTTAGATGCATTTTCAGAAGCTTAGAAGTGATTCAGAAGTTCAATAATGATAACAATAATAATTAAGATCAATACAGATAATAAAGAATAAATGATAGTCTGTGTACAAATTGTTTCCATCATATGATCAAAACTTATACCTGATAGGAGTTGTCAGGCTAATTTTAGAAGATAACTAATTATATTACTATATTGATATACTTGTATCTCTATGAATACTTATTGCTATGTAATATATTATATATCATTGGAAACAGTTTGATAAGCACTTTCCAATGCAAGTTTAATCATGTGAATCTATCTGGTCATTCATGAAATATTAGCAAATAAAGATTTTACAGTTACTGATAACCTGATATCTTGGTTGTTTGTTGTTGCTTTTGTATATCCCACATATGTGCAGATAGCTCTCATTTGAGGCTTTATAGCACAACTTAGTTTGTGAAAATCAGTCTACTAGTTGTGGAGATACAAGCTGAATAAAGTTTGTGACAAAAATATGTTATTGCTAACACTGGAAAAGAGTATTAATTTTGGTCAATTTTTAGTATAAGCTAATACAGTGTAAACTACTAGATTATATTATCTAAGATAGTTATTTGGAATGGAAACTATTAAGTGAGTTACTCTGGTTTATTAATGATTCTTAGATATTAGGAATAAAGTTAACAAGAGTCCAGTAAGGACATCTAAGAGAAAATAGAGAGATGTAATCTATATTAGAAGAAATTAAAAAGTACAGATGAGAAAAGGATATTATCCATAAGTTGGAATGAATGTGGTCAGAATGAAATGTGACAATAATATATAGTATATCCTATAACAATAAGTATTCATAGTAATATAATTAATTATCTTCTAAAATTAGCCTAGCATCTTCTATAACAGATGATAGCTCTTATCAGATATGAGTTTTGATTATGTGATAGAAACAGCTTATATATAGATTATTACTTATATATATATATATCTATATCTGAAAATTAGATCTCAGACTTAACAACATCAATTATTCTTGTTTTATATATCACAATCAGTAGTTCATTTTATGATAGATTAATATAACCTCCTCCCATCAGCAAAATTTTGTCACATCCCATTCCAACCCCATTCCAACCACATCTGTCCTAACTTATGGATAACACCCTTTCCTCATCCATACTCCCTGACCTCTTTCAGTGCAGATCACATCTCTCCATTTCCCCTTGGATGTTCTTGCTGGACCCTTGCCAACTCCATGAATCTCCATTCCCAACATCCAAGAATTAGACAAAGTGGCAAGATAGAAAATAACACATGTTATATCAAGGAGAGGAAAAACTTGTTATGGAACCTTAAACTTAGTGAATAGGAGGTTGACTGGTGTTACAATTTCTTGCCTCGCCCTCTGCGGTATCCCTGACTCAATCCCTGTGTCGCAGTATCGTCGCAGTATCGCAAGTAGATCACGTTAGAGTATATATTAGTAGGTTTATATCACTTGAACACCGGGTCTCGAAGATTTCTTAACAACTGGTTTCTGTAGGGCTGAACTGGCATTGACGTAACCATTTTGTCAATTTTAGTATATCAGCTGTTCGACTGGTCTCTGTCGATGACTTCAGTAGAGACGCCCTTGGGGCTATAATGTTGGCACCAGTTGGTTCCTTAGGATGGGAATAGCAGCTTCCATTAGTAGGTAACTTAGGGTAAAAGTTTGGGTCCTGAGGGTCCTCAGCCTCATACACTTCTTCATCGTGGCTGGCTCCAGGATGGTTGGGTTGCGTGTTGGGGTAAGCATGATTGGCGTGGTTAGGGAGAACCAATCAGTGAGTTCGTGGTCTAGTCCTGGCGAGGCGGGAATCAGGGTGCTCCTCAGCGAGGCTGTGAAATGGACCCTTGAATTTCCCTTGGAGACTGGGTATAGGACAATCTTGAAGTGTGGGAATATCTGCAATTAGCAATAGTGATAGTGACTGGTCACTCAGATCTGTTATTCCACATTTTGTAGCATGGCTCTCAAGGCAGTAAGTAATCCTTGCTTACTATGTAGAACTATGGAGTGATTTGTACACAGACTGCCAAGTGTAGATATCTATTTCGTGATTACGGGTAATCACATCCTAATTTCTTATTCTCAGCTGTCATTTCCGGTGACACCTTGGTCCTCAGAAGTCGTCCCGGTCCCCAAGGACAACCACCTAAAGAGCGGTGAGCACTGTTGTCGGCAGTCTGAGACGATCACGATGACTAGATTATTTGAGTATCCTGCACTTGGCAGACCTGAACGCTCCCCGGCTTGGGACTCAGTCCCGGGAGGATGAGGCAAGTCGTAGATGCACTTTTGGTATGTTTTACTAATATTAGGACAGCCCTGGGCATTCCAGTCCCGCGAGTTCCTGAGAACCCTCGTTGTTGGCAAAGAAATCAGCTTTGCCTCGACTTACTCTCTTCCGTCTAATGATGATGTACCTCGTGATATCGGCACCGCCGAGTCTAATGGCATCGACCTCGTCTCAGAAATTTTGAAAAATGGATGGGCGAAGTCAAAGGAAAATAAAAGGGAGCCGACTCCAGAAGACTTGAGGCGCAAAAAGCTCGAGGATGATGCCAAAGAAGCGGGGAGGGGCATTTGGAAAACAGATGTTCCTGTTGTCAGTTTTATGTTTATGCGCCAGACACCCGTGGAAGTGTACTCACTTATACTGTTAGGTTTATCAAGTCCATTACACGATGCCAGAAGATCCTCAGACTTTCTTATCTGAATGGAAGGGCAAGTCAATTGAAGGTGGAATCCGTTCTTGATCTGCACCTTTTTGTTCCTCATAGCTACTTTAGCTATCGTTGAGCAGGTCCGAGATGGGAGCAACCTCCGAGTCCGACTTCTATTGCCCAATAACACTCATCAGTTCATCAATATTTGCCTGGCGGGTGTTCGGTGTCCCCGTGCATCAACGAAACAAGGGGAGCCATCCGAGCAATATGGTGAAGAGGTTCGTCTTGTCACACGAGTGGCTAATTTAATCGAAACCCCATTTGACTGTCCCATCTCCAGGCAAAATTTTTCACTGAATCTCGTCTTCTCCAAAGGGTCGTTCATGTACAAATTCTATCTGTCCTCGCACCCGGCCCTACCCCTTTCCAAGCCAGTGCCAATTCCACCGCCCCCGCAACTCTCTTCATCGGAAATGGTTCGACGAAAAACCAGTTCATGAGCATGAGACACTCACTTACCGTGATCCCTTTTAGTTCTTCACCCGGCCGGGAACATTGCGGAACATCTGATTTTGACAGGCTTAGCGCGCATTGTTGACTGGCATGCTGGAATTCTCGCTGCTAGTGGGAGCATGCAACGACTCAGAGAAGCGGAGAAAACAGCCAAGGAGAGACGTGCGTACCTTTACGCCAATGCCTCTGACCTTGCAGCGTCAAGGAGCGGGTTGGCGACGGGAGGTTTTGAGAAAGCTTTTGATGCTACAGTTGTACGTGTCTGGAGTGGGGATCAGATTTCTGTTGTGGACAAGGATGGAAAGGAACATCGCCTACAGCTGAGCTCCACCCGTGGGCCAAAGTGAAGTTGATCAAATAGTCGCTAGTCAAATTTTACTGACAAATTGAGGACTACCAGACTTTCGGACCCACGTCAAGCATTCTATGCAAAAGAAGCCAAAGAATTTCTTCGGAAGAAGTTGATTGGAAAGCATGTGAAGGTCACCATTGACTTCATCCGTCCGCGTGAAGGCGATTTTGATGAGCGCGAATGTGCTACCATTCGCTATGGAGGGCATAACGCGTAAGTACGTATTTGGGACCTATGTGACACCCATTGAGTCGGAAATGACCGGTAAGGAATGTTGCTGAGCAGCTAATCGAGAAGGGGCTAGCTGGAGTAGTTCGCCATAAGCGTGATGATGAAGATAGGTCGTTGGATTACGACAAGCTGATGGCTGCTGAACAAGCGTAAGAAGACTAGCCTTTTTACAAAACATGTCTGCCTAGTGTTGATAATCTCGCAGCGCACTGGATAACGCCCGTGGAATCCACTCGGGAAAGGATATGCCTGCCCCCAAACCACCCTTGAACATTTCCGAGGTATGTATGTTTATCTAGATAGTCCTCCGCACTGCCCACGAGGTTCTCAGACAAGTAATCGTGCTGCCACATTTGTAAGCGGATTCAAACGTCTTGGCCGTATACCGGCGATCGTGGATCATGTTGCAGCCGGATCGCGCTTCAAGTACGTTACCAGTTCAAAAATATTTTCGTGAATTAAACATGCCCAGGTTGTTCCTTCCGAAGGATAACCAAGTCCTGACGTTAGTGCTCGGGGGTGAGTGATGATCTCAATGCTGACTCATTTGCGCCTAAATCCGCCATAAAAGGTATTCGTGCTCCTCGGACTGCCCGAAATCCCTCCGAAAAATCTGAACCTTACGGAGTTGAATCGTCAGACTTTGCAACACGGAGATACATGCAACGAGAGGTGGAGTTCGAGGTGGAGGCCACCGATAAGTCTGGTGGGTTCATTGGCGTCCTATACCTGAATAAAACGGAGAATGTTGCTGTGGAGTTGGTCCGTGCAGGATTGGCTACCATACACTCTTTTTCTGCAGATAATTTTCCCTGGGCGCGCCAGCTATATGATGCTGAGGTTAGTATTTGTCACTGCCTTGACTGCTGGACAGCCATGAGTATTTGTATAAATTAGGTAGAAGCCAAGAAGGAAAGGCGACACGTAAGATCCTATAGACGCCCATTCGTGTTCAACTCACACGTATGAAACTAGATCTGGACTGATTACGATGAAGGGGCGGAAATCGAGGCAGAAGTTCAACAAGAGAATGACGATGCGCCACTCAAATCAGAATATCTAGATGTCATTATCAGCGATGTACGGACTAAAAACGGCCTCAATTTCTCTGTCCAGGTCCTCAATACTGAAGGTGAGTTGCGTCATATTCCAAGACTTCAAATCTGTGACGTTGCTCTTACGCAGGCATTGCTTCTCTGGAAAAGCTAATGAAAGAATTTAGCTGCCATCATAAAGATCTTGTGACACTTCCAGCCGGGTTTGTACCAAAAGGAGGCGACCTCGTATCTGCGAAATTTTCGGATGGAGCATGGTACAGAGCCAGGGTTCGCCGTGCTTCTCCTGTGAAAAAGGAGGCCGAAGTGACCTTCATCGACTACGGGAATCAAGACACTGTGTCGTTTTCAAACATTCGACCATTAGATCCTAAATTCCGTGCTTTACCGGGACAAGCGCAAGATGCTCGTCTGAGGTACATTGTGCCAATGGACATTCCCTCAGAACTGACTTCCTCTTTTTCAAGTTTTGTCAAACTTGTGGGCGAGGAGAGTGAATACCATGCCGAAGCCATTGATCGCTTCAGGTCATTATGTGAAGGACGCAAGCTCATTGCCAACATCGATCATAAAGAAGGACCATTACTTCATCTTCGGTTGATAGATCCCTCCGATGCTACAGTAACACAAAACCCTTGGTCGTGTGTCAATGTCAATTTGGTCCGTGAAGGCCTCGCATCCATCGATCGTAAAGGTTGCAACTACCTCCAGTCGTACCCGCTCGTCGTCAAGATATTTAAGGAAGCAGTTGCCGAGGCGAAACGGGATCGTGCTGGCATGTTTGAGTTGGGAGATGTTGAAGAGGATGACGAGTGATTACGCGTCGGCGTCCTTGACATATGTACCTTGATTTCTAATTTACCGTTTGGTATGGGAATCTCAAACCAAGTTCATCCATCTTTGAATGAGTACGATATTTAGTGGTCTGCCTGGTTGTACATCCTCCGGTATCAGTATGCGGCATGATAGGATGATGATGTTGCCCTTGAGGAATAACGACAGAGAACATATCTCCTACATTTGTATCCGGCGAATGATGTCAACGTCAATTTGGTTTTAGTGTATGAACAAATGCGCAAATGTGGATGAGGGTTGAGGCTATACCTGGCAGGCCAGACTTACGCCTTGAACGGCGGAAATCGTGCGACATGTGGATGTAACGTTAAAAAAGTATATCGGTTTCTGTAAAGGCAATCATATGCTTTCTTTTTTTTATTCGGTCATAGCCTAACCCCCCCTTCTTCGATCGCGCAAAAATGACCATTCGACTGGTGACATTTGATGCCTTGCACACGATTATCACTCCCCGTAGACCGATTCATGTGCAGTATTCGGAAGTCTTTACTCCTTTCTTGGGCATCCTGGATTCCAACGCCATCAAACGTTCTTTCAAGGTTGGTAAGTACATCACGACCTTTCGGATGTCGTGTTCTTTTTCTTTGGAAGAGGTCATGAATCAAATCTCATGATGGTCAGCTTTGAAAGAAGTTCAGGTTCAAAGTCCAGCATATCCACAAGGTGCTGAAGCGTGGTGGGGTGAGGTGATTAGGCGAACTGCTCTTGGTGCAGGAGCGGAAGAACGAGGTAAGTAAAGGGTTTTGGTTTTGTGAAAAATGATTGAACTTGCGTTCATCTAAAACGGTTCTGCTACTAGTTCTTGATGCATCCATTCATCGGATTGTGCCGGCACTCATGAAGCGCTTCAGCTCCAGAGAAGGTTATGCTGCTTTTGAAGATGCAATTCCTACGAGTGGGTGACTTTTCACGTTGAAGGAAAACGTTCATGCAGAAGTTCTAGTTGAACGACTACATAACGAAATGGGCGTGGCAACAGCCGTTGTGAGCAATGGCGACTCTCGCATCCGTAAGCTCGGTTCAACATTTTTCCAATGGGCTCCCAGAAAGTGACTAACCACCTGGTTTCCAGGTTCTGTGATTCAAGACTTGGGGTTTCCTTCGTACCTCTGTCCAATTGTCCTCAGCGAGGAAGAAGGGATAGAGAAGCCTTGTCGAGAAATATTCGAACGTACTCTGGCCCTCTTCGCGAAAAAAGGAACCGTTCTTAAGCCTGACGAATGTCTCCATGTTGGAGACGAACTGGTCTGGTAAGTATCGCGTACACTCTCAGTGTCCATCCTGATTGTGATAAATAATCCTAATATACACTCAGTGATTTCCAAGGGGCTTCAGAAGCAGGAATCCAAGGCCTCTTGCTCAGAAGAACTGGGCTAGACGGCGAACAGGCACAAAAAGAACCTGAAGAATCCTTGGAAAGCATTGTAGTGATTGAGAATCTAGAAGCCGTCATCTCGTTTGTCAAGGGTCAGCAACACCTTGATAGATAATTTAAACCCTGATGTTACAAAAAAGGAATCTAGTTCTCGACACCAGTCACGGAGCAACCAAGGGACTGGTATCTGCTCGTGGTGAGACAATCACAAGTCCACGATGTCCGCAGGTGTTGATGAAGGCTGGATAAGCTTGCGGCCTTGGCGTGCGACATCCTCAACTCGGTCACCGAGCTTCAAAGTAGTGCAGCGTAACACGCGAGGATCACGACGCATGAAGTTGTTGAGAGAACGAAGCGTTTGAGGGCTGGTATCACAGTGAAGTGTCCAATAACTAAACAGGTAATCAGGGGATGCTAGAAGGATAAATGGAGTGGCTCACTCTCCGATATACTCATATGCATTTGTACGCTTCTTCTTCATGCGGTGAGGAAGTTGCATAGTCCCCCAGGACTCAATTTTGCGGACAACTCCCCCCGCGTTCATGATCTGTGTTGCAGATTGCTGAACGAGGGAACGTATGTGTTGCTGGCCTGTGGTTAGCGTCCACATGAGTGAGTGGGTTGGAGGGACAGCCTACATATTCTGGAAAGTGGACGGCGATGCACACCATCTGATAGAGTGGCATCTTGGAATAATAATAATAATAATAAATAATAACTTTTTGGAAAGTGACACACTGACACGTGATGAGGGACGTGGGAAGAGACTGAAATGGCATAACCTGGCGTTGCCGAGGACGGACTGATAGGAAGAGATTTTACAAAGAAGCTGACCGATGCATCGTGTTTTGAAATAAGTTGTTTTGAAACTTATTTTGGACGCTTAATGAAGCCTCCCCTCATTCAAACTCGATACGGGCCCGCTCCTCCGCATCTTTTGGGACGCCTATATGCATATG
>Ga0157357_1001231_pt1 | contig 10733 bp, 16 predicted proteins | sample AttcapACBM1_FD_111485 | JGI IMG/M metagenome (GOLD analysis project Ga0157357, IMG submission 111485) | Fungus gardens microbial communities from leaf cutter ant in Botucatu, State of Sao Paulo, Brazil - Atta capiguara ACBM1 | ecosystem: Host-associated > Fungi > Mycelium > Unclassified ... | reverse complement strand
AACCGTCCCAAAAGATCATAGATGGAGCCTCAACTATGCCACCGTCAATGGGGTCGTTGGTTATCAGCGTTATAGGCAAGCCCAGAAGGTCGAAGCCGTTTGCACCCACGTGTTGGATTTTGATGGGGGTCGACTTGCCTATAGAGTTACCGTCAACCTTCCAGAGGATGTAGAGGGCGCCTCCAGGAGCCTCAAATCCTGATGCATCAATAACACCGCCGTTGGAGAGATCACAGATAAGAGGGGAGTTTTCTGGTGCAAAGGGGCCTTCAGGACTTGTCGCGGTCGCGATACCAATGCAATGATCGTTCACTGGGCCCCCTGTACGATGTGTGGTGTCTCAAGGAACGAAAGTTAATGTTGGGAGGTCTGAATATAGCAGAATTGTAACACTCACAGTACATGACGTAGTGACCGGCAGTGATTTCGCGAACATCGGGAGCCCATACGGAGCTGTATCATTCCGAAGGGAAAATGGTGGAGACAGTCGACCCCGAGTATAGCATAGAAGTAGATCACAACTCACCCATCAGCCCAAGGACCAACACTGGAGAGTACATTGGTAGGAGGAGACCAGTTTACAAAGTCGGTTGACTTCGCCATTGGGACCAAGCCAGAACTGGAGGATGTTGAGTACGCATACCATGTACCATCTGAGTTGCGCATGATGCCAGGGTCGGGAAAATCTTGGTTAATGACAGCACCATGACTGACTGTGCGCTTTGTCGGCGTGGCGTGGGAGAGAGTTGAGACGACACCAATCATGACAACAAGAGCCATGAAAAAAAACATTATTACTGCCGAGTGCCAATAGGAGTCAGTGAGGCAGATACAAGAAGATCAGCACAGGTGGAGGAGGAAAACAGGTTGCCCTAGCATATATCAGAACATGGCTGTCCAACCTATTGCTGTCCAATCTATTCATAGTGTATTATGGGAAAACCTGACTCCAAATTCATAGGAGAATGAATATCATAGAAATATACTGAATTCCACAGAGAAAGATGTTGATATCTTGAAGTTCTTCCCGAAAGGATTCCTGCGACACCAGGCCTAAAAGCCCTCAGAATTGATCCAACTACCATTGTCCACTAGAATACAATGACAACACCCATACAGACATCAATGTCCTCTTCTCCCGCCGCCACTGTGACTGTTGAAATGGAACTGGAATCCACCAGGCCCGCTCCCAGAAAATCCGCTCCCAGCAGGGAATCCACCACTAAAGAACTGAGCAAATGGATGACCGCCTTGTGGGAACGGATTCCCGCCCATTCCACCACTCGGATCGTTAGGATCGTCGCCATTGTCGAATCTTGCTCGTAGTTCGGGATCTGACAGCACTTCATAAGCCTCATTGACAGTAGCCATCTTCGCTTCTGAACCGCCTTTATCTGGATGAGCTGATTTGGCAGCTTGACGAAATGCTTTCTTGATGGTCTTTGCATCAGCGTCGCGAGGCACACCTAGAACCTTATAGTAATCCTTCTGTTTTGACTGTTTGAGAAGCTTCTGGGCTTTGGAAAGTCGTGCATGGATCTATAATGACAATATTGAGCTCAAGTATGTACAAACGATAAGATTTGCGTACATTGCGGTCACTACGTCCGCTGGCTTCAAATGCTTTATCTAGCATACGGACAGCTTCCTCGAACTCTTCTTTGTTTATTAGTTCCTCACTCTTTCCGACGAAACCATCAATGTCTTCCTCGCATCCCTGCAGCGTCAAAAGTTCGGTGCACCATTTGCCCATCTGCTTCCTGTATTCCTCTCCTTTCGACTGGTCGGCCAGATGTGTGAACGATTTACACAGCGCTCGTACAAGAGTTTGCCGTTGGATAGAGATGTTGGAGGCATTCGGCATAGGTAATGACTTCATCACGAGCTTCTTGTGATTCTGGTCCGTGCTGGGCATGGTGGATTCAAGAAGAGTAGGTGGAACCAGAGGTAGAATGGCGTCTTCTTGTCCGACGTTTTCTTCCATGGCTTCTTCAAATTTTCGCCAGAGATCACCAGCCTTGCCTCCACCGGAGGTAAGTAGCTGCTTGACAACACCACGCCAGTCTTCCTTCCTCAACATCTCTTCTATTTGAACGAAACCCTTGTCAAGATTCTTGATGAGCCGATGTTGGGATAGACAAAGCTTCGAATCGGGATCATAGTGTAGACACTGTTTGAGGGCATTCATGGCACCAGGTGAAGGGGGTAATAGGAAGTAAGAAAGACGGAAAATACGAGAAAGAAGGGTGGTAGATGGCTGGAATATGCCAGACAGTCGACTGTAAATAATTCAATCAACAAACCTGAAGCTATAGTTAGCAACGTACGATAGATCACCGACACAGCTCTCAAGGTCTCCGGCAGCAAATGCACACTCTGCACGCCATGTCCGCACTTCAACTGAATGACTAGCTTTTCGTAGAAGCATACTCGCGGTTTCCATACAGGCATTCCACAATTGTGATTTCCTTTCCCTCTCAACCTTTGAGTGAAGCTGCTGGCCTTCTTCTATCTCCTTCTCCAGGTCCTCTGCATCCTGGTCTTTGCTCTTGCCCTTCACTTTCATGTATTGCTCCAGTGAAGATTTCGCTAGTTTATACTGCCCTTCCTTTACATAGATACGGGATTTCATGAGGTGAGCATTACTAAACGTGTTAGATGTTAGCGACAAAACATTGTCAAAATCCTCGAGCGCTGCTGAGTATCGCTGAAGAGAGAAATATGCAGTTGCACGTTTATAATACAAAATATAATCTGTAGGAGCCTGGTCTTAAAGATAAATCAGCGAGAATTTCATGAAACCACCAGACGAATCAATCATACCAAGGGCTTCAGAATATACTCTGGCTGCCTCGTTGAACTGACCCGTTGAAAGCAAAGTATTTGCCCTACTGATCAAGGGTAATAGTCCTGGAGGATAAAGACCAGCCTTTTCGGCGTATACCCCGCCGAAGAGAAGCAAACACAGTGCTAAACTAGGTAGACGCATTTGTTCTGTACTAGCTGAATGAGTAGTTCCACAAACGTCTGCAGACACGTAGCGTTCTCACGCGTGAGATCATAAGTTACCTACATCGCAATACAAATACACATGTATTAAGTAATTGAAAAACTTTGGCTTCCGTAGGATAACTATGTAGTTTAAATACTGATAAGAGGAAAACTGAAGAATAATAACATAACAAAGAATAAAGAGTGACTGATTTTTATCTGATTGGATAGAGTAGCTTATAATAACTATAAATGATTTTATAGACTAGTAAAAGTTCATAGCCACTACAAGTTATAACAACCTTAGGCTTACCAAGTAACTCTCATGGGGATCACAAACAAACTCAACAAGAAGTCCTCACTTTATTAATGAATGTATAATCACAGTTTGGTTCATACACTGGTAAGTCTAGCCTACCCTAAACAACATGTACACTATTGTTAAGTGTGGATCATACTTGAAGCAGAAGTGTTACAACCTTAGACTTGGCTCAGGTTGCAACTTAGGCAAAGACTTGAGTAAGAGTGGGGAATAAAATCAATCAGTAAAGCATAAAAATACAGGATAGTATCCACAGCTATATATACCTATTAACCATGAGGATTGTGTACATATATAAGGCAAATGAGTTATAAAACGTGAGGAGACCATGAAGAAAATAATACCTACTACATGAGGCACTGACTAAGACAATTGTGGCATAGCCAATCATTGCATCATAGAGAAACAACCCTAGAACATGTAGTCCATACTTTTACCTCATTGTGAACATGAGGGATCAATCATAACAATACCCCCTTTTTAGTGTTCATGTCCCCATGAACTAGTTCAAAAATACCAGATCTCCAACCACATAAGATGCTACTAATTTCTTGGTTGGTCCAATAACAATTTCTCCCCATAATGTTAATGTGATGAAATATAGTTTATGAGGAGGTCCTTCCATATATATTTCAATTGGAAATCCTTTCCTTGTGGTGTCTCCATTGTGTTTTTCTTTAGAAATTCAATGGCTATTTCTTTCCAATATTGCTCATCTTGTTCTCCTTGGGGTCATATAGATTTGTAGTGAGATGGTGAATAGAATAGTGTTGTTGTGATGGATGCCTACATATATTTCATGTATATGTCCAGATTATTGACTTCATCTTGAATAAATGTTAGTTCCAGGGTTTTTTGTTTCTGTGATAAAACATTATATGGTTTATAAAGAAAAACTTCTTCATCTTGAACTAGTTGTTTTCCTTTGTCATTTACCACTGGTTTTTTCATTTCTTAATCTTCTTGTTTATATGCATCTTATATCTCTTTGATGTATTCATCAGCATACATATTTCCTTTTTCTCAATTGTCCAGTTCATTCACCAAAAGTGTTTGAATATAATATGCTTGGTTTTTCATATCACTCTGGATAATGTTCTATAAATCTTCAGAGATGCTGAAAATATCTTCTGTTGTTTGTATTCTGTAGTTGTTGTTAGCTTGTAGTATTGTCATCTCAATTTCTGCCATTTGAGTGTTTACTGTCAGACATGCAAAGCTTGGACACTAGTTTTTTCATTTAATATTTCATTTTCATTTTCTTTTCAATTTATTTTTCCTTTTCAAACTTAGGGTTAGAGTTAGAATGACATCATAATAACATGTCTTATACATGTTGGCCTTGAGGCAAACATATGGTCTTTAGAGTAGGCTAGAGAAGTAGTAGCACAGACCATTGTAGTTTAGTATAAAAGGTAGATGAGTCTGTACAGATTTCTCTATCAAGTTCTCTTGTGTTAACCCAATACAAGGTTCATTTACTTGTACCACTCTAAGGACTTGAGTTTGTAATATTAGAACTTGATTTCTCTTTTTAAAACTGTCTAGCACAAGATCCTCTCTCACTTACTCTCTTACCATTCTTGACTGAAGGGCAACACTGCATTTTAGTCAAGAAAAATTACCAGACCCTAGGCATAAGGGGTATACTAGTTAGACAGAAGAAACCTAGCCATTTGTTTGTGTCAAAGCCTACTGATATACTTCAAATGTATTATCTTGTGTGGATGTGATAGTAATCTTTTTCTTATATCAGCTGTTATGGTATGCTTGGACACTAACATTTTTCTTTTTATTTTATCTATTTTTCTTGATTTAATATTTCTTTTCTTTTGATTCTCTTTTTCTTTTATTGATGATGAAGAGGCACATGACTGCAGTCACATGACATATCATATGATGTGAGATCATAGGCCTAGACTGGGTGAGAGTGGACTAGAAGGATGATGTTAAGAAGCATATTAACAGTATGTCTATTTCATGGTATACACATGGTACACTCATGGACAATGTATGGACTTGAGAGTAAGTTAAATATTAGTAGCACAGACCATCTTTAATTTATATAAATAGGGTAGCAATTCAGCAGAGACTCCTTGTCAAGTTCTCTTGTAATCCTCACTTGATATCCTACTGAGAGATTTATTGTTTGTATTACTATTGGTTATTGTGACTAGTAGTTGCCACAACATCAGCCTTGTGCTACAGATCCCCTTGTGATCTGTCTATACAGAGGAACAGCAGCTGTTCTTAAAACACTGCTTAGAGTAGAATAGTCTTCTTAGACCATTATCACAATACAAGTTTGTAGTCAGTAGAAAGAAGTAGTTAGTAGAATGTGTAGGCAGGACAAGAAGAGGGCCTGCTATCACATACAGAGATATTGTCATCAGAATACAAAAGTGAGAGTGAGAGTAGCACAGCCTCCTCCACTTTACCAGTTTTTACCCTTGACCACCAATACCATTACTACTCTTATTATCACCATCACCCTCAACACCAATACTACTACCACCACCATACAAAATGAGTCAACATGACTTACACACTATCATTAGGCAACAACAGGAGCAGCTTGTGGCAATGCAGGCTCAGCTCCAAGCACTAGTGGAGAGAGGAGTAAGAGAAGGAGCAACAATAGTGATAGTAGGAAGTATAAAAGTAGTAAAGCCACAAATATTTGATGGGACCTTAGCAAAGGTCTTGTGTTTCATAACAGCATGTAGGTTGTATCTTAGGATGAAGATGAGAGGAGTGGTGGTTGAGGAACAGATACAGTAGGTACTATTATATATATAGGGAGAATCAGCAGATGTGTAGAAGGAAAGCATGTTAGAAGATCTGGAGGCAGGAGTGTTGGAATATGAAACAGTGGGAAAATTTTTAGTAGATATAAGAAAGGAATTTGGTGGAGGAGATGAAGATACATCTATGTGCAATCTGGACAATGAGGACATGTTAAGAGAAATAACAGTGAAGATTGGGTTGGAAAAAATTGATACACAAGAAGGAGTGATGGTAGAAGCATTGCTAGATAGTGAAGTTACAGGATTAGTGATGAGTTTGGAGTTTGTAAGGAAGCAAGGGTTTAAGTTGAAGAAAATTGAGAGGCCAATTTATGTTAGAAATGTGGATGGAATGCTGAATAAAGAGAAACCAATAGAAAATACTGTAGAGGTTAATATTTATTATCAGGGGCACAGGGAAAAAATGGAGATTGATATGATTGGAGGGCAGAAGTAGAACATGATCTTGGGAATGCTGTGGTTAGCTCATCACAATCCCAAGATTGACTGGAGAATGGGAGAAGTAAAGATGATAAGATGTCCAGAAAAATGTGGAAAGCAGTGGAGGCTGAAGCAGGGAAAAGCAGGATGGCAGGAACAGAAGAAAAAAGAAAGAAAGGAAGAAGCAGGAAAGAAATAGGAAGAAAGAGAGAAGAAGGAAAAGAAAAAACCAAAGAAAGAAAGAAAGATGGAGGTAAGAAAAGTAGTAGAAGAATGGGAGATTTAGGATGAAAAGGAGGAAGCAGCAAAGTTGGAGGAAGAGGCTAAGAAGTTGGTCCCAGCAAAATTCCATAAGTGGACCACTTTCCATGTCTTTGCAAGAAGGCAAGTGAATGGATGCCCACAAGAAAGCTATGGAATCATGCAATAAATATGAAGGAAGAATTTGTGCCAAGAAAGGGGAAGATGTATCCATTGTTGAGGGAAGAGTGGGAGGAGATGTGTGAGTTCATATCTGAACAGTTGAGAAAAGGGTATATTAAACCCTCCAAATCACCTCAAATGGCACTGGTGTTCTTTGTAGGAAAGAAGGATGGGAAGAAGCAGATGGTACAGGACTATAAGTACTTAAATGAGTGGACAGTAAAAAATAATTATCCTTTGCCTCTTATTTTGGACATTATAAAGAACATTGGTACAAAAAAAGTATTTACAAAGATGGACTTGAGATGGGATTATAATAATACACAAATACAAATAAAGGAGGAAGATGAGTGGAAGGTAGCATTCACTATTCCAGAAAGATTATTTGAACTGACAGTGATGTTTTTCAGACTAACAAATTCATCTGTAACATTTCAGACCATGATGAATGAGATTTTACAAGATCTTATCAACACTGGGAAGGTAGTGAGTTTTATCAATGATGTAATTATTGGAATAGACAAGAAAGAAGGACATGATGAGTTAGTAAAAGAAGTAGTGAGGAGGTTAGCAGAAAATGATTTGTATATGAAGCTGGAGAAGTGCAAATAGAAGGTTCAGGAAGTTGGGTTCTTAGGAATGGTAATAGAACCAGGAGGGATAAAGATAGAGAAAGAGAAAGAGAAAGGTGTTTTGGATTGGCCAACACCAAAGTTTGTCAAGGATGTGTAGAAGTTCCTAGGATTGGTGAATTATTATTGTTGATTTATCAAGGACTTTGTGTCTATAGCCAGACTATTGCATAATATGGTCAAAAAGAACCAGAAGTGGGAATGGACAGATAGGCAGGAAAAGGCATTTGAGAAGTTGAAAGAAAAATTTACAAAAGATCTGGTGTTAGCAGTACTAAACTTAGACAAAAAAGTAAGGATGGAAGTAGATGTATCAGATTATGCTACAGAGGGTGTTTTATCTATGGAGTGTGAGGATGGAAAGTGAAGACTAGTGGCATTCCTCTCAAAATCTCTAAACAAGACTGAAAGAAACTATGAGATTCATAATAAGGAGATATTGGCAGTAATAAGAGGGTTAGAAAATTAGAAGCATTTATTAAAGGGTACCAAGTACAAGTTTGAGGTCTGGATAGATCATAAGAATTTAGAATACTTTATGAAGGTACAGAAGTTGAACTAAAGACCAGCTCAATTGTCTACTTTGAAACATGTTCCAGGAACAGAAATGGGGAAAGCAGATGGACTTAGTAGGAGACCAGACTGGAAAGTAGGTACAGGAAAGGACAATGAGAATCAAGTATTTATAAAAGACTATTGGTTGCATAGTTTACATGAAGTAGTAATAGAAGGACTTGAAGTAGAAATAGTAGAAAAGATAAAAGGGGAAAGGACAAAAAGGTAGTTAGGGTAGTAAAGGAAATGAAGAAGGTAGGAGTAAAGATGTTACAAGAGGAAGAGTGGCAGGTAGAAGGAGACTTAGTATTGAAGGAGGGTAAGGTGTATGTGCTGAAGGATGAGGAGTTGAGAATAGAGATAATCTGGTTACATCACAATATACCAGTAGCAGAACATAGAGAAAAGTGGAAGACAATGAAGTTAGTGACAAGGAATTATTGGTGGCTGGGAGTAATGAGAGATGTAGGAAAATATGTGGAAGGATATAATATATGTCAAAGGATGAAGAATAGAATAGAGGTGCCAGCAGGAAAGATAAAGTTGAGTGAAGTGCTAAAGAAGCTGTGGACATATATAATAGTGGACTTCATCACAAAGTTACTAGTAATGGCTAGAAAAGATACAATTCTAGTTGTCTGCAATAGGTTGTCCAAAATGATGCATTTTGTGACAACAACAGAAAGAATGTCAGCAGAGGGGTTAGTAAGGTTATTCATAAACAACATATGGAAGTTGCATGGGTTGCTAGAGAGTATAGTGTCAAATAGAAGACTACAGTTTGTAGCAAAGATGATAAAAGAGTTGAATAGGATGTTGGGAATTGAAACAAAGCTATCAACATCATATTATCCACAGACAGATGAGTAGATAGAGAGAATAAGCCAAAAGCTGAAATAGTATCTAAGATTCTTTATTGATTATAGGCAAAAAGATTGGCTAGAATGGTTAGCATCAGTGGAGTTTGTAATTAACAATAAGACATATTTGACAACCAAGGTGTCTTTGTTTATGGCAAATTACAAAAGAGAGATGAGAATGGGAGTAGACTTAAGGAGAAAAGGAAAGATGGAAAAAGTGATGGAGTTTGTGGAGAGAATGAGAAAGATGTAGGAAGAAGCAGCATTGGCAAGAGCACAGGAGAAAATGAAGAGACAAGCAGATAGGAGAAGAAAGGAAGCTGAAGAATGGAAAGTGGGAGATAGGGTTATGTTGAGTACAAAAGATTTGGTATTCAAGAAAAGATCAGTAAAAAAGTTAGTGAATTGATATGTGGATCTATACATTATTGATGAGATGATTTCTACCAATGCAGTCAAGTTATGACTGCCAACCTCAATGAAAATACATCCAGTAGTGAATGTCAGTTGAGTAGTGCAATACAAGGATCAAGTAAGAGGGCAGAAAAAGGTGGAAGTAAAACCAGTAGAAGTAGAAGAAGTTAAAGAATGAGAGGTAGAAAAAGTTTTAAACAAAAAAAAAGTGAGGGAAGTGGTGAAGTACTTGATGCAATGAAAGGAGTTTATAGCAGAGCATGATAGTTGGGAGAAGGAAGAGGATTTGGAAAATGCAAAGGAATTAGTAGCAGAGTTTGGAGGAAGGATAAATATAGAAGTAAGGAGATAGGAGAAGTTAGATTTAGCAGAGGAAAAAGACTTTAGGAAGGGAAAGTTGCCAGAAAAGTATATAGTGAAGATGTTATATGGATGGAACAAGGGAAAGTTGGAAAGAAATTAGCAGAAGTGGAAGGAGAAGGATAAAACAATATGGGAAAATGAACCAACAAGTTCTTCCAGAAGTAAGAACCTTGAAAGGGGGGTAATATCAGTCATACAAAGCTTGAATGCTAGTTTTTTCATTTAATATTTCTTTTTCATTTTCTTTTCAATTTATTTTTTCTATTCAAACTTAGAGTTAGGGTTAGAATAATATCATAACAATGTATCTTACACATGTTGGCCTTGAGGCAAACATATGGTCTTTAGAGTAGGCTAGAGAAGTAGTAGCACAGACCATTGTAGTAGCACAAACCATCGTAGTTTAGTATAAAAGATAGACAAGTCTGTACAGAGTTTTCTATTGAGTTCTCTTGTGTTAACCCAATATAAGGTTTATTTACTTGTACCACTCTAAGAACTTGAGTTTGTAATATTTACTTCTTCTGCCAACTTAACAATATTTTGAAGTTATATTTGAACATCAACTATTCTTTCTATTCCTTGTATGATCTTGTGATATTTTCTTGTCCAGTCTCTCCTCTCATTAATTAAAGTGTTGATCAAATCTATATTGTTGAGAGTGCAAGTGACATATGGATTAGAGGAAGTGGGTGTAGTAGTGAATTGTTGAGCCATTAGAAAGATTTCTTATTGTTTGAATAACTTAAGATGTCAAATTGGGATTTTACTCTCCTCTTTTATAGGTTTTGACCCAAAATCCTTAACCAATAGTCTTCAATCACCTCTCTAGCATATAGCAACCCTGTTTCAGATATCCATTGATCATATTTGTTACAGTATCCCTTCCAATATTAGAGTTGTGAATGATAGACTCTATTTTATTTTATTTTTTCATTTTCATTTT
>Ga0157357_1001230_pt1 | contig 10734 bp, 2 predicted proteins | sample AttcapACBM1_FD_111485 | JGI IMG/M metagenome (GOLD analysis project Ga0157357, IMG submission 111485) | Fungus gardens microbial communities from leaf cutter ant in Botucatu, State of Sao Paulo, Brazil - Atta capiguara ACBM1 | ecosystem: Host-associated > Fungi > Mycelium > Unclassified ... | reverse complement strand
GTCTTATCTTAAAACTGCTACTCTTCCTTTACAACATGTACTGATATCTTTACTTAGTGCTAGAAACTCAAAGGGTGCTTGTCCTTATCCATGATCACTTGCCCTCTTAAATAATACCCAGTATGCTTGTTTAAAGAGCTCTCTTCTGGTGTTATAACTTAAGACCAAGAATAAGATCAAAAGAGGAATCTTATATTAAGTTAATACAAGAGAACTTGATAGAGTTCCAGATACAAAGTGTTTACATCTATGTTACACTAAACCTGGCTTTGTTATGGACTTAAGTCCTCAGGGCTGGATAGAAGAAAGAACCTTGTATAGGGTTTACACAAGAGAACTCAATAGAGAACTCTGTATAGGATTTGTCTACTTTATATACTCAAGCACCTGGTCCATGCCAAGTTTTTCCTGCCTACCCTAAACTACCATGTGTGCACCTCAAGGCCACCAAGTGTTGTATACATTATATGACATTATCCTTTCATGTCTTTCTTCTTATGTTCATGGGTTTAACCCTAACCCTAAGTTCTAAAAATAAAAAAAGGAAAATAAATCAAAAATAAAATGAAAATGAGAAAGAGAAAATAAAAAGAGACTAAGTCTACTTTTCTTGATCTCGACAGGCTTATCCTAAAGAACATATGTACTACATGCTGTTGACCTATAGTATGATATCATCATTCTGGAACCTTCTATGTTCTTCTATGTGACTGTAATATATAACATGTAACATATGTGTGACAGTCATATATAATATTATGCTAACCTCTAATCTTAAGTCTAAAAAATAAAAATAAAATAGAAAAAAATAGAAATGAGAAAAGAAATGTAAATAAATAAAGTCTATTATTTTCAACTCTAATATCTGTACTAAAGCATTACTTCTCAAATTACTTCTCAATCTTACTGAACACTTTAATCTCTTTAATACTGAAGCTATACCAGGTTATAGATTATTAGACTACTTTCTTAATCACATTCTCGAAATCATTCAAGTCTCAACAATTACACAGCTCATTTGGAATCTCTGGACTATTTTTATCTCAAAGTGGCCTTTTCTCCCTTTACTTTTGTTATTGTCACTAATACAAGTACTATATTTTATAAGAATATACAAGCTATCTCTGCTATGCATTTCTAAATGCTAGACCATTAAGTGTTGTCTTCTGAGGCCCCAGCTAGTAGAACAACTACTCCTGATACTAAGCTGTTTGCTACAAGACCGGGAGTCTTCAAGGCTATTAGTATAGATATTAAACATATAATTCTCATTACTAACTCTCTAAGCACTGTTAGAAAGGTAGTAGACTACTATCTCTTAGTACACTTTGAACAGGCCTATTCTTTAGCTATCTGCTTTACACTTAGATTGTTCTTTTATAGTAGTCTTAGTCATAAAATCAAATTCTAGGACTATCCAAGGAAGGCTGAGTGGTCTCTTTACTAGATAGTTCATAATAATGTGACTAACACCAGAGTGGCTGCTAAACTTTATCTAGCAATATATATATATATTAATGATCTTTACTCTAAGAGTGTTACTTCATATCTAGACACTTGAAGAACCTTCTTTAATTGTCCCATTATTGAGAGGCAGAGGCACTATTTTCTGACTCTTAGAGGCAAGAATTGCAAATCTCTTCAGTTCAGCTACTTCAAAAATAGTAGTTGGCTCACTTACATTAGCCAATTGGTCACATTATATATCAGATCAACTAGAGCCATCCTTAAACATACTTCTATTGGGAAGTATAGACAGTACTTTTTCTTTACAGATTGCATCTAGTATCTGTGTAACTATTACCAGGTAAAAACACATTCATACATGTTTGCAAACTATGTTAGGTTACCTATAGTCTTTTGATTGGTTTATCTATGTCAATTGAGGACTTTGTTGACTTTTTGAAGAAAAACCTAAGTGCTTTTGCTTTCTCTCCTCAAGAATAGTCTCTCCCTTCTTATAAGCCTTTATCAGTACTTAATTAGTTTGCTTTTCTATTTCTGTAAATATTTTCTCAGTCTTACCTCTCTTAGTTTCTCTTAATTCTGTATTTCCTATATGATAGATCTCTCTAGATTTGGACATATAATTTGTATGTTGGTTACAAGAAATTTTTGTCTAGGTTTTTATTTGATTTCTATTGTCACTAATAGTATCTCTTTGTCTGTGAAGGAGGTCTTTGTCTCATGAGCACTTATTAGAAGTATCAGTATCATTTAGTCTATATATATATTACTCTTTTATTGAACAATATTATTAACTATACATTACTTTACTACTGTAGTATTGTAGCAACTAATTAACTAGAATAGCTTTAAAGATAACATCTTGAGATTTGGACACTACACCAGTTCTCCTATTGAGAAGCTTGTAGCTCTTTCTTCTGAAATAACTTAGAAGGCTTACTTTAGCTGACCTTGTACTAAGCTATGAAAACCCCATGTCTAGTAGTAAATAAGTATATACTGTTGTATAAAATAGGTAGAAGTGAAATATATCCTGATGTTGTCTAGTTTGGAGCTTAGTAAGGTTTCTCTTTAGTTGTTTTGAGAAGAGTATAAAGTTTCACACATAGACACAAGAACCACCTTGGTTGGTTATTCATTAAATTTCAAGCTTTACATCAGAGGAGAGAGAAGATCTTATTGGTACTTCTCATCACCCTTTCTGAATCACATTTGCAAGATCAGCTAACTCCAATAGTAACTTTCCAAGATTTATTACATAATTTTATTTTGAACTTTGTTTTGATTATGATAGTGGACTTTAACATCAGAGATAATGATTGGGATCCATTATATTCTCATTATTTGTCTTATACAGATATCCTACTCAAAAGTTTAGGTTTTGATTTATTTATACCTATCAACCCTAGTCCTACTTGATTTTCAGATAACTCTCAAGATTCAAACTCAGTACTGTGTTGTAGCAACCACTAGTCTAAGAACAACCAATAGCATACTAAGTAAACTTATAAGTAAAGTATCTTATGGGGATCATAAGAAAACTAAACAAGAAGTTCCTGATATATTTCTACACTATTTATACAAGTATACATTGTCTATTCTAATAATAAATCCTACCCTAATGTACATGTGTCATTTATGAGTATACAATATATATATTGTCACAAACTTCATTCAGCTTGTATCTTCACAACCAGTAGACTGATTTTCACAAACTAAGTTGTACTAGAAAGCCCCAAATAAGGGCTATCTGCACATATGTGGGATGTACAAAAGCAACAACAAATGACTGAGATATCAGGCCATCAGTAACTGTAAAAGCTTTGTCTGCTAATATTTCATGAATAGCTAAACAGATTCACATGATTGAACTTGCATTGGAAAGTGCTCATCAATTCATTTACAACAATATATGATGTGTCTCAAAACAATAAGTATTGGTAAAGATACAAGCATATTAATGTAATGATACAATTAGTTACCTTCTAAAATTAGCCTAACAGCTGCTATGGCATATGATAGCTCCCATCAGGTACAAGTTTTGATCATGTGATGGAAACAACTTGCATACAGACCATCACTCTTTTATATATATACCTCTGTGTCTAAAGACTAAACTTTAGACTTAACAATATCAATTATCATCAATCTTTATTCTTTATTATCTATATTGATCTTAATCATCATTGTTATTATTATTGAACTTCTGAATCACTCCTAAACTTCTAAGAGTGCACCCAAGGTTCAGATATCACAAATAAGTGAGTAGTTAATTTTGTGATAGTATATTATAAGGTAAACATACTGCTAATATGCATTTTGACATCATTTTTCCAGCCTTTTCTTTTAGATTTTAGTTCTATGACATCATGTCATGTGACATATTATGTGATGGTAGTTACAGACCTCTTTATTACCTAATAAAAATAAAAATAAAAACAAAACAAAAGAAATATTAAATCAAGAAAAATAGATAAAAAGAAAAGAAAAAATTTTCAAGTCCAGACACACTATAACATACTGGACCTTATGTTTCTTAGAACAGGATCAGAGAAATTTAATAACCACTTAATTTCTCCAGATCTTTAAAGCCCATCAAATTATATACCTCTATTGATATCCATTATTATAGAGGGAGAATTTATTCAAGAGAAGAAACAATCTATTGTTAGAAACAGTAATGAAGAGAAAGAATTTAATAATGAGCTCATATATAAGATAAGTTCTATGGAGACAATTGACATCATAAACTATAAAGAACTTGAACATGTTACTGAAGAATTTGCTTTTACTGTAAAAGATCTTTGAAACAAATTTTCTAAACTAATCAATAGTACAAGAAGATCAAAAGCTTTGTGGAACAAGGAATGCAATAAAGATCTTGCCATATATTGTATATCCAGAAGTAGAACTGATTGGATAAAGTATAGAAAGACAGTCAAAATGATAAAAAGACTCTTTTTGGACAGCAAAATTCAAGAAATTGCATTGTCTAACAAGAGATTATGTGACCTTATAAGTTAGATCAGAAACTGCAATTTATCTGCCATAGAGGCCATCAAGTTCAACAGCCTTCCATGCAATTATTTAGGTGATCTATGAAATATATTGTATTAATTATACAACTCTGTTCAAAACCATTCTATTGACCTCCACATTCTTGATGAAATTTCTTTATACCAATAAATAAAGTAGCCTCCATTTTCTATTACAGAATTCAAAGATACTGTTAAGAATTGTAGTAGTTCATCTACTCTAGGTCCAGATCATGTATCATGAACCTATCTTAAAGAAATACTAAACAATGACAAATGTTGTTCTAACATTGTTAACATAGTGAACACATGCATCAACTTCAGCTACTGGCCCACTCACTTCAAGAAGTCAATATCCATTATTATTTCTAAACCAAATAAACCCTTATATAACACTTTAAAAGTATTCCATCCTATTGTTTTTCTCAATATACTAGGAAAACTAATTGAAAAAGTGATAAGCAGTAGACTTCAAATCCACACTATTATGTCCAATTTCATCTATCCAAGCTAATTAGAAGGTATCAAGCAATAATTAACAATAGATGCTGGAACTTTCTTAGCTCATCTCATATATGTAGAATAGGTTAAGAGTCTTTATACAAGCACTCTTGCATTCAACATAGTACAATTCTTCTTTTCTAATTACTTAATTAATAGCTAGACTCAATGTGTTTGGAACAATTTTACTTCATTTTTCTTTAATACTGATATTGATGTTGGGTAGGGCTCTGCTCTCTCTTCTATTTTATCTACTCTTTATATTGCTCTGATTTTCCATATTCTAAAAACAAGAACAAAAAATCTATTAATTCCCATTCCAATTTATTTTCTTCTATTTGTTGATAACAGTCTTCTTATTTCTCAGGAAAATGTTTTTGAGAAGTTAGATGTAAATCTTTTTTGTAGTTATAGCATTATTTCTTCTCTCTTTAAACAATTCAGACTTGTCATTGAACATGATAAGTCTAAGGTTTTTTATTTCTTTAGATTGACAAAGAACTTTAATATCCCTCCTCTAGATCTAAGATCTTTAGGAGGCACTATTCTCAGACCAAAGGATACCTGGTGATACTTAGGATTTTTCTTTGACAGAAAACTCTCATTTTAACACCACACTCACTACTATGCTAACAAAGCATTGTCTACTATCAAGAGTATGAAAATGCTGGAAAATTCCACAAGAGGATTATCACCAGTACATAAACAACTTTTATTCTGTATATATATACTCCCTATCATGTTATATAGTTTCTAGTTCTGGTATTTCAAAAGAGTGCTATTATACCATTCTCTCAAAGATCTGAAGAAGATGCAAAAAAGAGCAGCTCTTTAGATTATGGTAGCTTTTTGAATATCACTCTCATGAAAAATGAAGGCTATCACTAGCCTTATCCTCATTCATCTTCATCTTAACAAGATTAGTGGTCAATACCATCTCAGAATATCATCTCTCCCTAGACAACATACTGTTAACTCCCTCTTAGATGAACATCATTCCAAAAGAGCCAAACCTTATTACATGACAATCTCTCAACTTATGCCCAAACAGCTATCAAAAATCCAAAGTTCTATAGTAGATGTTGGTTGAGACATGATGTCACAAAGACAATCTATTATATTTTTGTTTATTTTACACTCTTATTATGAACCACTTTGATCTTATCTGGTTAACAGTCTAATAGACTGCCAAGCAATACTGGGACTAACTATACAGTTCTACCAATACTTGGACTAGAACTGTGTAGTTCACACTGTGTTGATATTACTTATAAAGAACTCTAGTGTAGAATAACAAACCTTAGCCATTCACATATATTCATGTCAGACTAAGTACTTTTTCTAATAGTAGACACTAACAATTGTTTTTTTGTTTCTTTGATAGTTTAAACAAAGAACTTTTTCCAGGTTTTCATCTGGTTGATTTTTTCTCTAATCATTTCTCTTTTCTGACAGTAAACTGAAAAACCCCAAATTATTAACTGCTTAATGGAACAAATTGGACAACATATACAGAGACTATCTCATCAAACAGGATGCAGTACTCATTGTAGTGGATACAAGTATTAAAAAAAATACAGCCACTATATCACAAACTTTATTCAGCTTGTATCTTCACAACCGGTGGACTACTTTTCACAAACTAAGTTGTGCTAGAAAGCTCCAAATGAGGGCTATCAACATATATATGGGATGTACAAAAGCAACACCAAACAACCAATATATCAGACCATCAGTAACTGCAAAAGTTTCATTAGCTATTATCTCATGGAAAACTGGATGGATTTGCATAATTGAACTTGTTTTGGAAAGTATTTATCAAACAGTTTTATCATATGGACATAAGTATTTATAGAGATACAAGCATATCAATATAGTAATATAATTAGTTATCTTTTAAAATTAGCCTGACATTTGCTGTGATAGATGACAGCCCTACCAGATACAAGTTTTGATCATGTGATAGAAACAGCTTACACACAGATTATCACTATTTTGTATCAATACTTCTATATCTGAGGATTAGACCTTAGATAACAATATCAATTATTATCCCTTATTATCATTGATATTTGTATTGATCTTAATCATCATTGTCATCATTATTGAACTTCTAAATCACTTCTAAATCTCTGAGAGTATACCCAAGGTTCAGATATCACAAATAAGTGAGTAGTTCATTTTGTGATATAAAGATAAAAAGTAATGAAATTGATGAAACAGGTGCTAAAAATGCAGAAATAATAAAAGAGATGTAAGAGCAGTTGGAGAAGATAAAGAGAATTGAGAAAGAAAGAATGAGAGTAAGAGAAGAATTATAACAAAGATAATAGAATGAATATGAGAAAGATTCAGTAGTGAAGTTGAAAGTAAGAGAAGAGAAGAAGAAAATGAGAGTAGAAAATGAGTGGATAAAATGAGGAAATGAAGATTGTAAAAGAGAGAAAAGTAAAAAAGAAATGGAGATAATAGAAAGAATGGAAAAGACAAAGATGTTAGATGTAGTTTATATTTTGTTATCCAAGATCCAATGGGGTCTTTTAAAAGTTCAAGTAAGTCATCTATACATTATCCAAGAACACAGAAGACAGATTAAAATGATTTTTGGCTTCAGCTTATGTGCTATACCTCTATAAGTTATACTAGTCATATATTTTGGAAAAGGACTTGGTGAACTTAGGGGATTAAGGTGGTGAGATGTATCATTGCTAATACCAGGAATTAGTGCTAGTTTTTGTTGATTTTCAGGATAAGCTATTACAGTATAAACTACTGGTTTATATACTAGGTATACTACCTAGGGTAGTTATCTAGAATGAAACTGCTAAGTGAGTTACCCTGGTTACTAGTGATCCTTGGATGTTAGAGAATGGAGGTCCATAGAGTTAGCAAGAGTTCAGCAAGGACATCTGAGGTGGAATAGAGAGATGTAATCCATACTAGAAGAGGTTAGGGAGTGTAGATAAGGAAAGAGATGTTATTTGTAGATTGAGATAGATGGCTGGAAACTGAATGTGACATTGGAAATCAGAGAAGTTAGGGATACACTCACAAGTAGAAGTGACTGGTAAAAATGTTAGAAAAGGAAAGAATCAGCACTTGTAAGCAGAAAAAGAATATTAGGCAAATTTTAGGTTGCAAATAAAGAGAGTACCATGTGCTTATGAGATTTTGAAATTTTTCCTTATAGTTTTGTTCTCTATTCTCTATTTTCATTCTTAGACTAATATATAAGCTATGAGTAGAAGGGAGTAAGAGAGAGAACTCCTATCTGAACTCTCCCACTCAAGAGCAGTTTAACCTCTATTTTATTGAGTGAGTGTCATTAGTATCTACTATTACTTTCAGGCAAGTTTTAGAGAGTTCTAGCAGCCTGGAAAAGGCTAGCAAGATGTGTATTAGTTAGTATCTTTAGTTATAAGATTCAACTTGAGAGGTGTCTTTAGAGTATATCATCATTTGAGCACATTCAATATATCCAACTACATCACAGATAACAATTACCTAAGCTCCACTCTGTCCAAAACATCTATGGAAGTAGATATTATTTTTCTGGTCCACATACTACTTCTAGTATGGATTAATCTGGTTCTATTCCATATTGGATCACTTCATTACTAATCACATGACTCTTTATATTCTGATGCTTGGAAATACATTTGCCACTTGCTGATGATAAAATCACATTCTTTTTTTCTGCCAAACTCCCATGATGATTTGCTTGATAAAATGAAATCAATTTGTAGACATTTAGATTCTTTATAAACTAGAGTGTGTGGAGACCACTTAACACTTTCTGGCCAGTCCTAGAAGTCAATCAAATTATTGGGGTTTTTATTAAAGAATCCTCTAATATCCTTTAATATAGTAATAGAATGCAGTTAATATAGATACATGAATGTGTTGAAAATCCATTTAGTAGCTGGGATGGTGTCTGTCATGACTACAATACATTCAACATTTTGCAAGTAGATAGCACAATTGATACTATATTTAATGGCATAAATGTGTGAGATTGAGATAGCTATATTATTTTTGACACTAGTATCTAAAGTAATGAGCACTATGTTCTGGTTAATGAGAGGATCTTCAAAAACATTATTGAGTCTATTTTCATAAGTGTTTATAGTATTAGAGTCTTTTGAATTTACTAAGAGAAAAGAAAAATGATTAGAAAAAGTATCTACTAAGCAAAATCCTAGAAAAAGTTCTTTGTTGTTAAGTATTCTGTAGCTGTATGATAAGGTACTGTCTTCATAGAGTAATGTTCATCTAGAAGAGAGTTAATTATGTATTGTTTAGGAAGTGATGTAACATGTAAATAGTGACAACCATTGATCTTGTCAAGGTGAAAGTGGATGAGTATAAGTTTAGTTATAGCTTCTGCTCTACAAGTAGGCAAAGTTTAAAAAGCTCTGATGATCCATAAAGCTACTCTTCTCAGCTGATAAAGGGGAGTGCTCCTTTGAAGTACCAAAGTTGAAATCCATATAATGTGATTGGGAAAACATATGTTCTGTATAAAAGTTGTTTATACATAGGAGATAGCCCTCTATTTGAGTTTTCCAGCATTTTCATGTCTTTTATTGTGAAAAGGGCTTTGTTGGCATATAAATGAACATAATGATGAAATGACAACTTCTTGTCAAAAAAGAAGCCTAAGTATCACCATGTATTCTTTAGATATAATAGAGATCACCCTATTAATATAAGATCTAGAGGAGAAGATTAAATGTTCTTCATCAATCTAGAAAAGTGAAAGATCTCTGATTTTTCATGCTCAATAACTAGTCCAAACTGGTTAAATAAAGAAGAAATGATGTTGTAACTACAAAAAAGATTTGTATTGGATTTTTCATAGCTTTTTTCTTGAGAGATAAGAAGGCTATTATCTACAAAAGGAAAATTTGAAACTTAAATCAGAGAAAGAAGATTTTTAGTTCTTTTTTTGAATACGTGAAAAATAAAAGTGATATAAAGAGTAGGAAGAATAGGCAAAAGAGTAGAATCTTAACCTACATCTACATTAACTTTAAAAAAGAAGAAAACAAAATGGTTCCACATATATTGAGTTTATCTGTTAGATAAAAAATCAGGAAAGAAACAAGAAATTCTGGAATCAAAGTCAGCTTTGTCTAGAATCTTCAGAAGAAGTTAATAATTCAAAAAAGGGAAAAACTGAGTAATGTCAAAAGCAGGTATGCTTATATAGAGGTTCTTAATCCAACTTATACAAATTAGATAAGTTAGAAAAATACCAGTATCTGTAGTTGAACACTGTTTAATGCTACCCATTTGATTAGGATAGAAAAATCCTGAAGTGATAGAATAAGCTTACAATCTGCTGCTTAAAACCTTTTTAATGAGTTTTCCTAACATGTTAAGGAGAACAATGGAGTAGAAGATTTTAGAACTATCATAAGACAGTTTGTTGGGCTTTGGAATGATGATTGACATTAGCTTTTTGAAGTGAGAAGGCTAATAACCTAAGTTAATACATGTGTTCACTATATTAATGAAATAATTATGTTATGATCAATGCCTCTAGGATACAGCATAAAGAAGGGCAATTTTACAAATCAAAGACCTTAGAGTGGGTCAATGAAAAGAACCTTGTATTGGGTTAACACAAGAGAACTCGATAGAGAACTCTGTACAGGATTGTCTACCTTATATACAAATACCTAATGGTCTGTGTGAGCTATTTCTAGCCTACCCTAAACAACCATGT